>FUHQ01000069.1_pt1 | contig 9143 bp, 8 predicted proteins | sample 1003131 | NCBI WGS metagenome assembly FUHQ01 (sample SAMEA4075884, study PRJEB14783) | cnidarian metagenome | reverse complement strand
TCAAAAAATAAAATGATGACTTTTTTATTTTTAATAGTAGGGTTTTTTATTTTCAATTTGATTATTAGAAAATCACTTTCATTCAAGAGTTACTTTACAAGTCGGTATAATCTATTTACAACAAAGGTTCGGTCGGAAAAGTCATATGATATACCAAAGGAATTGATGTTTGAAAAAATCATAGAGGTAATTAATCATTCAGATTTTAAATTGGTTGAAACAGATGAAAATAAATTTGAAATTCTAGCGATTTCAAAAATCACATTTAAATCTTGGGGAGAAAATTTATACATTAATTTTGAAACTAAAGGAAATGAAACAATAATGAAATTTTGTTCGTCAACCCTATTCCAAATGTATTCTTGGGGGAAAAATGAAAAAAATTATGAAGATTTATTAAATGAAATCGAAAGTTCATTAATAGCTTAAATTTATAAGTATATGCCTATAATAGTAAACTTAGATGTGATGTTAGCTAAACGTAAATTAAAGTTAAAAGAACTTTCTGAAAAAGTTGGTGTGTCAACAGTAAATTTGTCAATTTTAAAGCAAGGAAAGGTTAAAGCAATTCGTTTCTCCACCTTAGATGCAATTTGTTTGGCATTAGACTGTCAACCTGGCGATATTTTAGAATACGTTGAATAGAGCGTATCTTTGGAATTAAGCACAACAATAAAGTAAAACATTTTAAAAAATTCGTTAATTGTTATTTTGTGTATTTAATGTTTTAGCAAACATTGTATATGGTTTGTACATCCGAAAAATAAACAAAATTTTTATTTACTTTTTTCTTTTTTACCTTCTTCGTCTTTTATTTTATGAATATGTCCGTTTTCTGATAGCATAATAGCTATGGGCTGTGTTTTTTCAAACTGTGAAAAGACAATAATCATAATTACAGTAATAGGAACAGATAAAACCATTCCTGTAATACCCCAAATTTTACCCCAAACAGCTAAACCTAAAATCGTAATCAACGGACTTACGTTGAGTGATTTTCCAAACAGTCGAGGTTCTACAAAATTTCCTACAACAACCTGTATCGCTCCTACGGAAAGTAACACAATTAAAAAAGGCGTAAATTCTCCAAATTGAATTAAGCTGAAAAAAGCAGGAAATATTGTTGCTACTAAAGAGCCTACTGTGGGAATATAGTTTAGTAAAAAAATAAGAAATGCCCAAAACGGGGCACTGTCTATATCTACAATAAGCAAAACAACATAACTCAAAACTCCTGTAAGCAAACTTACATAGGTTTTTAATCGTAAATAGTTGGAAATAGAATCTTCAATTTTATCAAGCATACTATCCATTTCGGTATAGTTTCCTTTTAATGTAAAAATTCGTTTTAATTTTATGGCAAAACTGCTTTCTTCCAAAAACAAAAACAATGCGTAAATGACAATCATAAACGTATCACCCAACAATCCGCTAATACCATTAGCAATATCGCTCAACACGGTTCCGTAGTTAAAATCTCCAATAACAGACCTTATTGACGCTATCAAATCAACATTAAAATAAGCACTTAGCTTATTTATAATTCTTTCAATATTAGGCTCATATCTATTGTAGGAGTTTGTTACATCGGTAATGCTATTGGTGATAATTCCCGAGATAAAACCAAAAGTTAAGATTATAAAACTAAAAACCAAAACATTACTTAACCAATACGGTATAAATTTTTTTGCAAAAGGGAGTTTATAAATTACTTTTCTGATTTCTCGTGTTAAAAACCAAAAGATTAAGGCAAAAACAAACGGAATTAAAATTCCTTTGCCCACAACTAAAACAGCAATAATTGCGGTAGTAATAACAACAAAATTAGTAGCATTTTTCATTAGCGAACTCGCACCCACTTTTCGGGGTTTAATTTTTTAGTGTTTTCTGATAAAATAAACTGTAACGATGTTTTTCCTGTAACTTTGTCCGTAAAAACAGCTCCTAATTTGTCGCCTGTTTTTACATTCTGACCTTTTTCAACATACACATCTTTTAGGTTTGTGTATGTCGTAATATAATTTCCGTGCTGTAAAAAAACCGATTTTCTTCCTTTTGACAGCAACTGTACTACCAGTACTTTTCCGTTAAACACGGCTCTTGCTTCATCGCCTTTTTTCCCTCGAATATGCAAGCCAGTACTGTTAATTTTTATTTTTTTAAACGTTGGGTGTGGCTGAACTCCAAATCTTCGTGTTATAACCCCACCTTTTAAAGGTGATGGCAAACGTCCTTTATTTTGTTCAAACTTGGCTTTTAGCTTTTTCTCTGCCACGGATAGGGTAAGTTTTCCTTTTTTAGTTCCTTTTTTTCCTCTATTTGCTCTAGCAATAGCATCACGAATAATTTTATCGATTCTTCCAGCAACACGTTTTTCTTCTTTTATTTTTTTTGTTAATTCCTTTTTATATTTTTTTTCGTCTTTTTTTATTTTTACAAGTAAGCGTTCTTGTTCCTTTTTGTCGCTTTCTATTTCTTTTTTTTCTTTTTCGTTTGATGAAATTAAGCGGTGTTTCATCTTTTTTATTTGTGATAAAGAATCGTTTAATTGTTTTACCAATTTTGTTTTTGATTCTATTTCCAATCCCTGCTTTTTACGAAATTCTTTGTACTGCTCCATATATTTTATCCGCTTATAGGCTTGATAAAAACTTTTGGAGGATAATAAGAACATCGTTTTGCTTTGCTGTGATTTACTTTTATAGGATTTAAAAACCATATCGGCATAATCTGCCTTTAATGTAGCGAGTTCTTTGTTGTATTTTTGTATCTTTTTTTCGTTTGAGTTAATTTCTTTTACAACGGCTTTTTTTTCTAATTCAATGGTTTCTATCAAACGATTACGAACGGTAATTTTTTGATTAAAATCTTTTAAATCATCTAAAGCACTTGTTTTTTTTCTGTTGGTTTGTGATAGTACTTTTTCTATTCGTTTTATTTCTGCATTTAGCTTTTTACGTTTTCTCTCAAGCGTCCTTCGGCTTTGCTGTCCAAAACCAGACATAGCCACAAGAAACAACCCTAAAAGCGATATGTAAAAAACTTTTTTCACTATATGTTTATTTTTTTATAACCGTTCGGAATACGAAAAGGCATACTCAAATCGGTATTAAAAACTACCGAACGAACTGTAATATCAATATTAGTAGAACGATTATTTTCTGTTGCAAGTATATTAATTCTTTCAGGAAAAGTTATTTCTTTTTTGCGTACATATTTTGGGTAAGCAATGTCCAAACGTTGATTTTTGAAGGAGTTTACCAAAGATTGTTTGTCTAATTTAAAATGTATAGGATTTATAAAAAAGAAAACATCAAACAATTCCGATTGTTTTATGGGTGATAATTGGTAGGACTGCGACACTATTTTTACCTCTTGTTTTTTGGATTTTACATTAAGCATTGCCTGTCCTAATAACATATTTTGGAGTTGTTCAAAGGTTACCTCAACACCTAACAGTTTTTTTACTATTGAAAAATCACCCTCCATATAACTATTCTTTAAAGGCGAATAAAAACTAATTTTTTTAGGTGTAATTTTTGCTTTAAAAACGGTAATTATTTTACTTCCTTTTAAATAAATAACCTCGTCTTTTTTTATTTTCATTCTTACCGAAAACCCAATATTTTCCTTGTCGCTTTTATACAATACTTTTAGCTTGGCATCTACTGTGTTTTTATCAAAATTGGCTGCAATGTGTTTTTTAGCAATTTTACGAGCAGAAAAATTCTTAATACCGACAGTTCCTTCAGTCGCTACCTTTTTTGACTTACACGAAGAAAATACAAAAGCAAAAATGACAATATATTTTATAAATTTCATAGATTATTTTTATTATAAATCAATATATTACAAGGATTTAAGTTTGTTTTTATACTTTTTTATTTCTTTTTTATCTCCCAAGCCTTGATACGATTTTAATAGTTCATTATAAAACTTTTTGGTTGTTTTAGCATCATCAACAACAAAATCAATACCGTTTTGCAAACTAACTAAAGCCTTTTTGTATAATTTTTGCTTGTTTAAAGCGACACCATTCATTAGATACACAAACGGTTGTGCAGGAAAAAGAGAGAGTCCTTGTTCGCTGTATTTTAATAAATCTACATCATTTTTATGGTCTAAATATACTAATAGTGGTTTTAAATATTTAAACGCCTTTTTCTTTTCAAACAGTTTTTTGGGATCGCTATTTGTTGTTATTTGTGTGGTTTTAGCTGTTTGCCTTTTTTCTAAACTCCTTTTTATTTTTCGAAGGCGAAAATTCAGCATTTTAGCATTCGCCAATTCATTTAAAACTTTTTTAGATGCATTTACATCATTATTTTGTAAGTGTAAATACACCAATGCCTGTTTTTCTTTCGGATACTTTTCTACAATTTTTTCTTGGTAATAAATGGCTTTTTTAAAATTGTAATTTTTTTTATATGTTTTTACTAAATGCTTTAAAATCCAATGATTTTCGGTATCTAATGTCAATGCTTTTTCACCAAAATCAATAGCTTCAGCTAATTTTTTAAGAGCTAAATAGTTTTTTGAAAGTTCAAACAAAACAGCCTTATTATTCGGTTTTAACCTATCACATTCCTCCAAATTTTCAATGGCGTTTTGGTAATTATTGATAGCCTTTTCAGTTAGCGCTTTAAAAAAATGTTCTTGAAAATCAAAATTTATTTTTTCTGTCGGGTCTTGTTGTGGTACAATAGTATCTTGGGCATTTATACTCTGAACGAAATACAAGAAAACAGCAACAAAACCACCCAAAAAAAACAACCTTTTCAATGGTCTATCTCCTAATTTTAATTTTTTGTATTCCTTTTTTATAATATTCATACTCTTCAAAAGTCTTTTTTCTTAACTTTTTTAGCTGTTTAGGACTTCTTGTTTCTAAAAACAGAAACGTTCAAACTCAGTATTACAACTACCTAAGTAAGCTCTGTATAGTCTCCGATGCTAACAGATGTAAAATTTCCGTTAAATTTAGCCTTATTTCCAATCATTGCATTATTAAGATTTGCTTCCCAAATTTGCACATCATTTTGGATAAGTGAGTTTTTAATCGTTGAGTTTTCAACAGTACTATTTTCTCCAATAGACACAAAAGGACCTATTTTTGTGTTTTTAAGTATGACATTTTTACCAACATAGCAAGGCTGTATAATTTCGGAATTTTCTAAAACAACATCTTCAGAAACTAAATTATTTCCTTTGTCTTGTTCAAAGCCTAAAATCTGTTTGTTTGTATCGACCGTAGGATCTTTTTTACCGCAGTCCATCCACACGTTTACTGTACCGGGAATAAACTTAGCTCCTTTTTGTTTTAGATTTTCCAAAGCCTCTGTAAGTTGATATTCACCTGTAGGACGAATATCATTATCTATCAAGTATGTTATTTCATTTAATAAAGCATCTCCACTTTTAAAATAATAAATTCCTATAATTGCTAAATCCGAAATAAATTCTTTTGGTTTTTCAACAAAATCGGTAATGTATCCATCTTTTAATTTTACAACGCCAAAAGCCGTAGGGTCTTTTACTTTTTTTACCCAAATAGCTCCATCTGCATTAGCATCTAAGGTAAAATCTGCCTTAAAAAGAGTATCAGCAAAAGCAACCACACAAGGGCCACTTAACGATTTTTTAGCACAATAAATAGCATGAGCTGTTCCTAACGCCTCCTCTTGAACATATACAGAACCTTTTGCTCCTAAATTTTCAGCTATTTTTTTTAATTTTTCTTCAGTATCCGTAGGAAACCCTTTTTTTGCAGGTCCTATAATAAAGGCTATTTCATCAATTTTTTGATTTACTACTGAAGTAATATCTTCTACCAATCTTTGTACAATTGATTTCCCTGCAATAACGGTTAATGGTTTGGGAGTAGTTAAGGTATGCGGACGCAATCTTGAGCCAATGCCCGCCATTGGAACTATAATTTTCATATCAGTACTTTTATTTGTGGTGCAATATACTACTAAAACAACATATTTTTGATATAACTGCCAAAAATTTTGGTGTTATCCTTAGTGTTATTTGAAAGAAAAGCATAAAAAAAGAACTGCTTTTATGTTGCAGTTCTTTTTTAAATAGTATTAAACCAATCCCCATTTATTTAATACGTAATTTATTCTTTATATGGACAAAGGTAAAAACTATGTTTAGTTTTTTACATAACAAATGTATAGGTTGCTCCTTTTTTTGTACCATCCGTTATTTTTTGTCGATTTGAGAGAAAAGCATAAAAAAAGAACTGCGTTTGTGTTGCAGTTCTTTTTTAAATAGTATTAAACCAATCCCCATTTATTTAATACGTAATTTATTCTTTATATGGATAAAGGTAAAAACTATGTTTCGTTTTTTGTATAACAAATGTATAAATTGCTCCTTTTTTTGTATTATTGGTTGTTTTTTATTGAAAAGACAGTATCAATTAGTTTCAGTAAGAAAGCGATTAAATGTTAAAAAATGAATTATTTTAGATAGTATTTCACTTTTAAAAATACATAAAACTCTTATTTTAAGTAACTTAACAAAATGTTCTGTGAACTGAAAGCCTATGTTTTTGGAAACAATTAAAATATCATTATAAGGACTATTTTTAATTTTGTAGCGTTTTATGCAGGTGCTACTTATTCAATATGTTTTTATTTTATCAAAAAAACTATCCTTTTTTATTAACTTTGTGTAAAAAAGGCACAAATGCAAGAAGAAAAAGACTACATACAGCGAGAAATAAAAAAAATAATTTCTTTTTTAAAAAGGTTTATAGGAAAGGTTTCTAAAGACTCTCTTGAAGAAAATGACCTTAATTTTTCTAAGGATTTTTTTGGTTTTTTTGGTTTTGATTTCTCTTATTTTATAAACTTAGATGAAGAAGATTTTAGAAAAAAATCAACAAAAATAGATAGTTCCATATTAGAGCAGTTGGTTTATTTATTTTTAGAACTCGCAAAAAAAAATAGTTTGCCCATATATGCAGAAAAAGGTTTAATTTTGCTCGAAATTATAGACAAAAAAGAAAAGATTTTTTCACTAGAAAGAATGCAACTAAAACAATCATTAAAACAAATCGTTTCACGTGAAACATAAGCATTGATTAGTATTAACAAGAAAGCTATTAATCTTTTAAAAAAACCTGCAAAACCTTTTAATTTGTGGTTTTTTCTCACTTATATTAATCATTCCTTTTTCAATAAAAACATTTAGAATTTACAAAACCTATGAGTTTATACACCACAAAATATGACGTAATTGTAGTAGGAGGCGGACACGCTGGAAGTGAAGCGGCTGCAGCAAGTGCCAATATGGGAGCAAAAACATTATTAATAACTATGAATTTGCAAAACATTGCACAAATGAGTTGCAACCCTGCAATGGGAGGTATTGCAAAAGGGCAAATAGTTCGTGAAATTGATGCTCTGGGAGGTTATAGCGGTATTGTAACTGATAAAACAGCCATTCAGTTTAAAATGCTAAACAAATCAAAAGGTCCTGCTATGTGGAGTCCGAGAGCTCAATCAGATAGAATGCAGTTTGCCGAATGTTGGCGAACAATGTTAGAGCAGACAAAAAACGTTGATTTTTATCAAGATTCTGTTAATGGTTTATTATTTAATGAAAATAAAATCACAGGAGTAAAAACAGCCTTAGGCTTAGAAATTAAAGCAAAAACAGTTATCCTAACTGCAGGAACTTTTTTAAACGGACTAATTCACATAGGCGAAAAAACCTTTGGTGGTGGTAGAGCTGGAGAAAGTGCTTCTACAGGAATTACAGAAGATTTAGTTACAAAAGGATTTGAAAGCGGAAGGATGAAAACAGGAACACCTCCCCGAGTAGATGGCAGATCGTTAGACTACACAAAAATGACTGAACAACCTGGAGATAATATTCCCGAAAAATTTTCATATCTACCTGTTACTAACCCATTGCAAAAGCAACGTTCTTGTTATTTAACATATACAAACGAAACAACACACAAACTACTTCGTGAAGGGTTTGACCGTTCACCTATGTTTAACGGACGAATTAAATCAACAGGTCCTCGTTATTGTCCTTCAGTAGAAGACAAAATAAATCGTTTTGAAGAAAAAGAACGCCACCAAATATTTGTAGAACCCGAAGGGTGGAATACTGTGGAGATTTATGTAAACGGTTTTTCGACTTCTTTACCCGAAGACATTCAAGATAAAGCAATTCGTTCAATTCCTGGATTTGAAAAGGTAAAGTTCTTTAGATATGGATATGCTATTGAATATGATTATTTTCCCCCTACTCAATTAAAGCATAACTTGGAAACAAAATTAATAGAAAACTTGTTTTTTGCTGGACAAATAAATGGAACTACTGGCTATGAAGAAGCTGCCGCTCAAGGATTAATAGCTGGGGTAAATGCTGCCCTAAAAACAAAAAACAAAGAACCGTTTATTTTAAAAAGAAGCGAAGCCTATATAGGGGTTCTAATTGATGATTTAATTACTAAAGGAACGGAAGAACCTTATAGAATGTTTACCTCTCGTGCTGAATACAGAACTCTATTACGTCAAGACAATGCAGATTTGCGATTAACACCACTATCCTATAAAATAGGATTAGCGTCAAAAGAACGAATGGATAGAGTAACAGAAAAAAAACAAAAAACAGAAAAATTAATTCTCTTTTTAAAAAAGCTAAGCGTAAGTAAAGAAGATGTAAACCCTATTTTAAAAAGCAAAAATTTAGCTGTTATTAATCAATCTATGAAGTTGTTTAAAATAGCTACTCGCCCACAATTAAGATTTAACGACTTTATAATTATTGACCAATTAGAGTCTTTTATACAAGAAAACAACATTGATGATGAAATTATTGAACAAGTTGAAATTCATTTAAAATATTCGGGATATATTGAAAAAGAAAAAAACAATGCCGACAAACTAAATCGCTTAGAAAACGTAAAAATTCCTGCATATGTAGATTATACAAAAATAAAATCCCTATCTACGGAAGCGGTTCAAAAACTAACCAAAATTAAGCCTATTACTATTTCACAAGCAAGTAGAATTAGTGGTGTTTCTCCAAGTGATATATCTGTTCTTTTAGTATATATGGGAAGATAAATGTAAACGTTTTTCAGTAAAACAAAACCGTTCCACGTGGAACGG
>FUHQ01000068.1_pt1 | contig 9231 bp, 15 predicted proteins | sample 1003131 | NCBI WGS metagenome assembly FUHQ01 (sample SAMEA4075884, study PRJEB14783) | cnidarian metagenome | reverse complement strand
GCGTTTTATATTATTTGTATTGTTATAAAATCGGTATTTATAAGGATAATAGAGCGTAAAAGTCCCAAGATAAAAAGCAAAAAATAAGTATTAACTGATTTTAGGTTTAGTAGTTACGAGTGTTTTTCTCGTAGGGACAATAGAAATTACTAAAAACCGAAATCGCAAATTAATTTTTTATGTACACAGATCCAATCGCGGATTTTCTTACTCGTGTTCGTAATGCAATTGCAGCGAATCATAGAGTGGTAGAAATTCCCTCTTCAAACTTGAAGAAGGAAATGACCAAGATTTTATTTGATCAAGGGTATATTTTAAGTTATCAGTTCAATGAAGATAAAGTTCAAGGAACTATTAAGATAGCATTAAAATATGACCGAGATACAAAGGAATCGGTTATTAGAAAGATTCAAAGAATCTCTACTCCAGGTTTACGTAAATACGTTGGTGCTAAAGAGATGCCAAGAGTATTAAACGGACTAGGAATAGCAATTATTTCAACATCAAAAGGGGTGATGACCAATAAAAAGGCACGCCAAGAAAATGTTGGAGGAGAAGTATTATGTTACGTTTATTAATCAGATAACTTGTAGAAATGAGTAGAATAGGAAATAATCCAGTCGCATTACCACAAGGAGTTGAAGTTAAAGTAAACGATAACGTGGTTATAGTAAAAGGTAAGTTAGGAGAATTAACACAAAAAATCTCTAACGGAATTACTGTTGAAATAGAAGATGGTCAAATTACTTTTAAAAGAGCATCTGAAAGTAAAACTCATAAAGCACAACACGGCTTAATGAGAGCTTTAGTTAATAATATGATTGAAGGAACTACAAAAGGCTGGACTAAGGAATTAGAATTAGTAGGGGTTGGTTATAGAGCTTCAAATCAAGGTCAAAAATTAGATTTAGCATTAGGTTTTTCGCATAATATAGTTTTAGAATTAGCTCCTGAGGTTAAGGTAGAAACAGTATCAGAAAAAGGGAAAAACCCAATCGTTAAATTAACTTCTTTTGATAAACAATTGGTAGGGCAAGTAGCTGCAAAGATTCGTTCTTTCCGTAAGCCTGAACCATACAAAGGAAAGGGAATTAAGTTTGTAGGAGAAGAATTAAGAAGAAAAGCAGGTAAATCAGCTTAATAGTTTCAGGGTTTATGGTTTGAAATTTAAAGAGGGTAACTCGAAAAAATTAAACTTTAAACAATGAATTTAAAAAATTAAAAATTATGGCATTATCAAAGCTTGAAAGAAGACAACGAATAAAGTATAGAGTTAGAAAAATTGTTAGCGGAACTGCTGAAAAACCAAGGTTATCAGTATTTAGAAGTAACAAAGAAATCTATGCGCAATTAATAAATGATGTGGACGGAGTAACGATTGCTTCAGCATCATCAAGAGATAAAGGAATTACATCTAGTTCTAAAGCAGAAGCTGCAGCGGCAGTGGGTAAAGTAATTGCGGAAAAAGCTACAAAAGCAGGTTTAGAATCTGTTGCTTTTGATCGTAATGGGTATTTATACCACGGTAGAGTAAAAGTATTAGCAGACGCTGCAAGAGAAGCTGGTTTAAAATTTTAAGAAATTATATTATGTTAGGATATAAAAACGTAGAAAGAGTAAAGCCAAGCGGATTAGAGCTTGTAGATAGATTAGTAGGCGTGCAACGTGTAACCAAAGTAACAAAGGGAGGGAGAGCTTTTGGTTTTTCAGCCATCGTAGTTGTTGGTGATGGTAACGGAGTTGTAGGTCATGGTTTAGGAAAGTCGAAAGATGTTTCTTCAGCAATTGCAAAAGCAGTTGAAAATGCGAAGAAAAATTTAATTCGTATTCCTTTGATAGAAGGTACATTACCTCACGAACAAAAAGGTAAATTTGGAGGAGCAAAAGTATTCATCAAACCAGCTTCACACGGTACAGGAGTTATCGCAGGTGGTGCAGTGCGTGCGGTATTGGAATCAGTAGGAGTAAAAGACGTATTATCAAAATCTCAAGGATCATCAAACCCTCATAATGCAGTAAAAGCAACATTTGATGCTTTATTACAAATGCGTAGTGCTGTAATGGTAGCTAAGCAAAGAGGAATATCTTTAGAGAAAGTATTTAACGGTTAAAATTTAAGACGATGAGTAAAATAAAAGTTACACAGGTAAAAAGTAAAATAGGTCGCCTTAAGAAACAAAAATTAACCTTAGAGGCGTTAGGTTTACGTAAAATGAACCAAACTGTAGAGCATGATGCAACACCTACAATTTTGGGAATGGTAAATAAAGTTAAACACTTAGTTTCTGTAGAAGAAACTAAATAAGACAATATAATAAGATGAGTTTACATAACTTAAAACCGGCAAAAGGCTCAACCAAAAAAGGAAAGCGTATAGCACGTGGAGAAGGTTCGGGTCACGGAGGGACTTCAACAAGAGGTCATAAAGGAGCTAAATCTCGTTCGGGTTATTCTCGTAAAATCGGATTTGAAGGTGGTCAAATGCCTTTACAAAGACGTGTGCCTAAATTTGGATTTACTAACATTAATCGTAAAGAATATGTTGGGGTAAATTTAGATACTTTACAAGAATTAGTTGATAACGGAAAGATTACAGATAAAGTAAATATGACTGTTTTAGTTGAAAATAGATTGGCTCGTAAAAACGACTTAGTAAAAATATTAGGACGTGGTGAGTTAAAAGCTAAATTAAATATTACTGTTCATAAATTTACTGAAACAGCTAAATCAGCTATTGAAGCTGCAGGAGGCGAAGCTGTTACTTTATAAAACTTGTAAATGATGAATTTTATAAAAACATTAAAAGACATTTGGAAAATAGAAGAGTTAAGAGAAAAATTACTTTTAACTCTAGGTTTAATTGCTGTATATCGTTTTATGGCGGCTGTCCCTTTACCAGGTATAGATCCTACACAATTAACGGCATTAAGCAAACAAACTGACGGAGGTCTTTTAGGATTATTAAACGCATTTACAGGGGGAGCATTTGCCCGAGCATCAGTAATGGCTTTGGGTATAATGCCTTATATTTCTGCATCAATCGTAGTTCAATTAATGGGTATTGCAGTACCATATTTACAAAAATTACAAAAAGATGGAGAAAGTGGACGTAGAAGAATTACGCAAATTACTAGATGGCTTACCATTTTAATTACTTTTGTACAAGGACCTGCTTATATTACAGCAATTCAAACGAGTTTTGGATTACCTGATTCGGCATTTTTAGTAGGTAGTTTTACCTTTACAGTTTCGTCAATGATTTTATTGACAGCAGGTACTATATTTGCAATGTGGTTAGGTGAACGTATTACTGAGAAAGGTGTTGGTAACGGTATTTCGTTATTAATTACTGTGGGTATCATTGCCAGATTTCCAGTTGCATTTTTCCAAGAACTCGTTTCTAAAACGGAAAATGCTGGAGGAGGAGGCTATATGATGATTTTAATTGAAATAATAGTATGGTTAGTGGTAATTTTATTATCTGTATTATTGGTAATGGCAGTGCGTAAAGTAGCTGTTCAGTATGCTCGTCGTACGGCAGTAACAAACATTAAAGATGTTGATGGTGCAAGACAATACATTCCTTTAAAGCTAAATGCAGCAGGGGTAATGCCTATCATCTTTGCCCAAGCTATAATGTTTTTACCAGTAGCTTTGGGACAAAAATTCCCGGCATTAAATAGCTTAACCGATAATTTTGGATGGCAGTATAATTTAATATTTGCTGTTCTAATAATTATCTTTAGTTATTTTTATACGGCAATTACTATCCCAACTAATAAAATGGCGGAAGACCTAAAGCGAAGTAATGGTTTTGTCCCCGGATATAAACCCGGAGAGGAAACAGCTGATTTTTTAGATACAGTGTTATCAAGAATAACATTACCAGGTTCTATCTTTTTAGCTGCTTTGTCCGTTTTACCAGCAATTATTGTAAAATTTGGCGTTACGCAAAATTGGGCAATGTTCTACGGAGGGACATCTTTAATCATTATGGTAGGAGTTGCCATTGATACCATTCAACAAATAAACTCGTATTTGTTAAACAGTCGTTATGATGGTTTAATGAAAAAAGGAAATAGTAATAGAAAATCATTAAAGTAATATGGCTAAACAACCGGCAATAGAGCAAGATGGAACAATAACAGAAGCATTGTCAAATGCTATGTTTCGTGTAGAATTAGAAAACGGACATATTGTTACGGCACACATTTCAGGAAAAATGCGAATGCATTATATCAAATTATTACCTGGTGATAAGGTAAAATTAGAAATGAGTCCGTATGATTTATCAAAAGCAAGAATTACTTATAGATATTAAAAAAAAAGTTGAAAAGTAAAAATTAAAAGTTGGGTAATATAAACCCAATAAAACTTTAAGAACTTTTAAACTTTACAAACTTTTAAACGATAAACAAATGAAAGTAAGAGCATCATTAAAGAAAAGAAGTGCCGACTGTAAAATAGTACGCAGAAAAGGCAGATTATACGTTATTAACAAAAAAAATCCTAGGTTTAAACAAAGACAAGGGTAAAATAAAGTCATTAGTAATTAGTAGTTAGATGAATCTGCTTGAAATAGAAATGTTTAGGATTCTAACAACTAAAAGCTAACAGCTAAAAACTATATAAATATGGCAAGAATAGCAGGTATAGATATCCCAAAGAATAAAAGAGGCGTAATCGCTTTAACATATATCTTTGGTATAGGAAAAAGCAGATCTAAAGAAATTTTAGAAACTGCAAAGGTTGATGAAAATATCAAAGTTCAAGATTGGAACGATGATCAAATTGCAGCAATTCGTGAGCAAGTTGGAAATTACACTATTGAAGGTGAGTTACGTTCAGAAGTTCAATTAAGTATTAAACGCTTAATGGATATTGGATGTCAAAGAGGAATCCGTCATAGACTAGGATTACCTTTAAGAGGTCAAAGAACAAAAAATAACTCTCGTACTAGAAAAGGTAAGAGAAAAACTGTAGCTAACAAGAAGAAATAAAATTAGTTTAGAAAGTTTAAAAATTTAAATTTACAACTTTCAGACTGTTTTTTTTCAAAAAAACAACGAATTATGGCAAAATCAAAAGTAACAAAAAAGAGAAAAGTTGTTATTGAGTCGATAGGTGAAGCACACATAACGGCATCGTTTAACAATATAATTATTTCTTTAACAAATAAAAGAGGAGACGTTATTTCTTGGTCATCTGCAGGAAAAATGGGCTTTAGAGGGTCTAAAAAAAACACCCCTTACGCAGCTCAATTAGCAGCAGAAGACTGTGCTAACGTGGCAAAAGAAGCAGGTTTACGTAAAGTAAAAGTGTATGTTAAAGGACCAGGTAACGGTAGAGAATCAGCAATACGTTCATTGCACAATGCAGGTATTGAAGTAACAGAAATTATTGACGTTACCCCAATGCCACATAACGGATGCCGTCCTCCAAAAAGACGAAGAGTATAATTCAAATAACAAATGGAATAAAAGAATTGTCAAGCTAAAAAATATTAAATTTTTAGCTTGTAATTCTTTTATTTTTGTATTATTAGTAATACTTTTGCAAAATTAAATATTTTTAACTAAAAGTAGCATTTACGATTATCGAAGGAGTACGCCTTAATTCATAATCGCTACTTAATAAACAAATTTAGAAATGGCAAGATATACAGGACCAAAAACTAAAATTGCTCGTAAATTTGGCGAAGCAATCTTCGGAGCTGATAAGAACTTCGAAAAGAGAAATTACCCTCCAGGACAGCACGGAGCTAATAAGCGAAGAGGTAAAAAATCAGAATACGCTATCCAGTTAATGGAAAAACAAAAAGCTAAATATACCTATGGTATTTTAGAACGTCAATTCCGTAACATCTTCAAAAAAGCACAGAGTGCTGGAGGTATTACAGGTGAGGTGTTATTACAATTGTGTGAATCTCGATTAGATAATGTGGTATACCGTTTAGGTATTTCACCATCTCGTAGAGGAGCTCGTCAATTGGTGTCGCACCGACATATAACCGTAAACGGAAATGTGGTAAATATTCCATCCTATAGATTGAAAGAAGGAGATGTGATTGCGGTAAGAGAAAAATCAAAATCATTAGAAGCTATTGATAACTCCTTAGCAGCTAACAGCAGTGTTTATGAATGGCTAAGCTGGAATGCAGATCAAAAGTCAGGAACTTTTGTAAAAGTACCTGAGCGATTACAAATTCCAGAAAATATCAAAGAACAGTTAATCGTAGAATTGTACTCTAAATAATTATAACGAATTAAGAAATAAGTTTTATATACTTTAAAAACTTAAAGTACTTTTATTAATTTAATATTAACAATATTGGGATTTGGCCAAAGGGTTTGTTTGTATTTCTTCACACTCACAAACCGCGCAACCAAATAACAATTAAAACGAAGAAAAATATGGCAATTTTAAACTTTCAAAAACCCGATAAAGTAATAATGATAGAATCTACTGATTTTTCAGGTAGATTTGAATTTAGACCGTTAGAACCGGGTTTTGGTTTAACTGTAGGTAATGCTTTAAGAAGAGTTTTGCTTTCCTCTTTAGAAGGATTTGCGATTACTTCTTTAAGAATTGACGGAGTTGAACACGAATTTTCAACCATTAAAGGAGTTGTAGAAGATGTAACTGAAATTATTTTGAACTTAAAGCAAGTTCGATTTAAAAAACAAATTGAAGATTCTGATAGAGAGACAGTAGCTATTTCAATGTCGGGACAAGAACAATTAACCGCAGGTGATTTGCAAAAATTTATATCTGGTTTTCAAGTTTTAAATCCTAATTTAGTAATCTGTAATATGGATAAATCCGTAAAAATAAATGCAGAACTTACTATTGAAAAGGGTAGGGGATTTGTTCCTGCAGAAGAAAATAAAAGAGTTTCAGCACCGTTAGGAACTATTTTTACAGATGCTATTTACACACCTATTAAAAATGTAAAATACGCTGTTGAAAATTTCCGTGTTGAGCAAAAAACCGATTACGAGAAATTAGTTTTTGATATTGATACAGATGGTTCAATTAGCCCTCAAGATGCTTTGACTGAGGCTGCTAAAATTTTAATCCACCACTTTATGTTGTTCTCAGATGAGAGAATTACATTGGAAGCCGATGAAATAGCACAAACAGAAACCTATGATGAGGAATCATTGCATATGCGTCAGTTATTAAAGACAAAATTAGTTGATATGGATTTATCAGTTCGTGCTTTAAACTGTTTAAAAGCAGCAGAGGTGGATACCTTAGGAGATTTGGTATCTTTCAATAAAAGTGATTTGATGAAGTTTAGAAACTTTGGTAAAAAATCATTAACTGAATTAGAAGAGTTAGTGATTAATAAAAACTTAAGTTTTGGAATGGATTTGAGTAAATATAAATTAGATAAAGATTAATTCTTTTATAGTTTGCTCCTCAGAGAGAGTAGAGCAAGATAAAAGTTAAAAACAAAAGTCAAATGAGACACGGAAAAAAAGTAAACCATTTAGGTAGAAAAACAGCACACAGAAAGGCAATGTTAGCTAATATGGCTTGTTCATTAATTGAGCATAAGCGTATTAACACAACAGTAGCTAAAGCAAAAGCTTTGCGTACGTTTGTAGAGCCGTTAATTACAAAGTCAAAATTAGATACTACGCATAGTCGTAGGGTAGTATTTAGTTACTTACGTAATAAATATGCAGTTACAGAACTATTTAGAGAAATATCTGTAAAAGTTGCTGATAGACCAGGTGGTTATGTTCGTATTATAAAGTTAGGAAATCGTCAAGGAGATAATGCTCCTATGGCAATGGTAGAATTGGTTGATTATAACGAATTGTACAACCCTAAAGGAAACAAAGCTAAAAAATCACGTCGTAGCCGTCGTGGTGGTAAAAAATCACAAGAAACTCCAGCTGTTGATACAGAAACAACAACCCAAGAGGAGGAATAACAATGAAAATTGTATAAATTATATAAAAGGCGGTAAACTAAATTTTAGTTTATCGCCTTTTTTTTTATTTTTGCACAAAAGATAATACTTAAATGAAATATAAATCACACAAAAAGGCATTAGTTTTATTAGCAGATGGAACTATTTTTTACGGAAAATCTGTAGGAATTGAAGGAACAGCAACAGGAGAAATCTGTTTTAATACAGGGATGACAGGCTATCAGGAAATATTTACTGACCCATCTTATTTTGGTCAATTAATGGTAACCACCAATGCACATATTGGTAATTATGGAGTTAATAATGAGGAGGTAGAGTCTGAAAGTATAAAAATTTCAGGACTTATTTGCCGTAATTTTAGCTTTACACATTCCCGAGTAGATTCTGATAGTAATTTGTTTGATTGGTTTCAAAAACATAATTTAGTAGCTATTTCCGATGTAGATACCAGAGCTTTGGTATCATATATCCGTGATAATGGAGCGATGAATGCTATTATTTCTACAGATGTTGATAATATAGATAAATTAAAAGAGCAATTAGCAAAAACGCCTAATATGGAAGGCTTAGAATTGGCATCAAAAGTATCAACAAAAGAACCATATTTTGTAGGAAATGAAAAAGCTAAATATAAAATTGCAGCTTTGGATATAGGTATAAAAAAGAATATTTTACGCAACTTAGCCAAACGAGACGCATATATAAAAGTATATCCCTATAATGCTACGTTTAAGGATTTAGAGGCTTTTAATCCTGATGGCTATTTTTTCTCTAACGGACCCGGAGACCCAGAACCTTTGCAAGAAGCACAGCAAGTAGCTAAGGAAATTATAAAAAGAGATTTACCTTTATTTGGTATTTGTCTTGGGCATCAAGTTATAGCATTGGCAAATGGAATAGCTACATATAAAATGCACAACGGACATCGTGGGATTAATCACCCTGTAAAGAATTTGATAACCGGTAAGGGGGAAATTACATCACAAAATCACGGATTTGCTATCAATAGAGAGCAAACGGAAGCAAATGAAGCAATTGAAATAACGCACGTACATTTGAACGATAATACTGTTGCGGGAATAAAAATGAAAAATAAAAATGTATTTTCAGTACAATACCACCCCGAAGCAAGTCCTGGACCTAATGACGCATCTTATTTGTTTGATGATTTTATTGAAAATATAAAGAGATATAAAAAGTAAAAACAAGAAAAAAGATTGTTGAATAACAATCTTTTTTTGTCGTCTCTATTTTTGTTTTATGCTTTAATGAGGGAAAAATATAAG
>FUHQ01000067.1_pt1 | contig 9273 bp, 4 predicted proteins | sample 1003131 | NCBI WGS metagenome assembly FUHQ01 (sample SAMEA4075884, study PRJEB14783) | cnidarian metagenome | reverse complement strand
TTATACCATTTGTGATTTGAATTTACTGTAAAAGAAAATGATTATTAAAAGGACATTTTATTTCAGTAAATTTAGGTGTAAATGATATTAATAATAGGGGACGACTGGTTTTGACAGCAAGGTCAGTTAAAATGTAAGCATACCGAGGAATGAAATGACTACTCGTTAAACTTATTTCAACTTTATAAACGGCGAAGATAACTACGCTTTAGCTGCCTAGTCTGAATTATAGTAAGACCAAGCCTCGGCACACTAGGTGTGCAAGCTAAATGTCCTCGAAAAGCCTTGGTTTACGGCGTTTCACTTTTGGGCATCGTAAAAGTAAACATAGAAAATTTGATGCTTTGACAAGTTTTCGAAATTTAAAAAGCTAAGTTATAATTAGGCTGTTTTTGGTCAGGTTATAATCGAAAATTAAACAAAAACTAAGTATGTAGAAAGCCTTTTGGCTGCTTGTTTGGACCCGAGTTCGATTCTCGGCGTCTCCACTTATAAAAACAGTAACTTATTTATTGATAATTTGTTACGGTTTTTTACTTTATAATTAGACAACATTTAGACAACAATTTTAAAATAAGTGTTTTTTTTATGGGGTAACGACAATTTGTGGGGATAAAATTGATATGAAGATGATTTAAGGTTTGTTGGAATGGAAATAACTCAACCTTAGGAAAGAGTTATTCTATTTTAACAATGTCCTGTAAATAAAAGGAGTATTGTCTTTTTTAGAGTTTTCAAACTTTATGTTTTTATTAGTCTAAAAATCAATTTTATTTTTACTCCCCTTAAAATTTATCTGAACCAAAATAATGCCGAACAACCTTTTCTACTTCTGGTATGAATTTTCGATTTTTAGTAAACCTCTCTTTGCGTATTTTATAAAATTCTTGTGCTTTTTGAGGATTATAACCTACACATTTTAAAGCGTTTATTCTTAGTTTTCTGCTTATAGTACTCGAACTAACACCCCCTACAATTGAGGCGATTTCTTTATTTTTGTAGTCTTTTTTCTTTAATACAGAAATTGTGTACCTCTGTTTCTTAGTTAAATGTCTCATATATTGAATTTCTTGGACAGAGGACAATATAAATAATTTAAATATCCTCCCAAAAAAGTGCATTTACTAATTAAACTTACCCAACCATCAATTTTCTAATTTCATAGAAAGTTCTAACCAACGCTCTTCTTTTATTTCTAAATCGTTAATGATTTGTTGTAGTTCTAACGATTTATCGTTAATATCTTCCATAGAAATTTCATTATTGGAAAATTGTGTTTCTATCGCTATTTTTTTCTTTTGTAATTTTTCAATATCAACTTCTAACTGACCAAAAATACGTTTTTCTTGATAACTTAGCGTTCCTTTTTGTATCGACTTACTATCTTGTTTTGTAGTATTTTGTTTTTGTTTCTTGTCTTCTGATGGTTTTGAATCTTCATAGGCTCTAAAATCAGAATAATTACCGGGAAAGTTTTCAACAAGTCCATTACCACGAAAAACGAATAAAGAATCTACAATCTTATCCATAAAATAACGGTCGTGAGAGACAACAATTAAGTTTCCCGGAAAATCTAATAAAAAGTTTTCAAGGACATTTAAGGTAACAACATCTAAATCGTTTGTAGGCTCATCAAGGATTAAAAAATTAGGGTTTTGTATTAATACAGCACACAAATACAATCGTTTTTGCTCTCCACCGCTTAACCTTTCTACGAAGTCGTGTTGCTTTTTTCTGCTGAATAAAAAGCGTTCTAATAATTGTCCTGCGGATATTTTTCTGCCCTTAGCCAAAGGAATATACTCTCCAAATTCCTTGATAACCTCAATAACCTTTTGCCCTTCTTTAATATGAATACCCTTTTGTGTATAATATCCAAACTTTACAGTATCTCCTACAACGACCTTACCGCCATCAACAGACATTGTTTCGGTTAAAATATTTAAAAAAGATGATTTTCCTGTTCCATTTTTACCAATAATTCCAATACGTTCTCCTCTTTTAAACACATAATCAAAACCATTAAGGATTACTTTGTCGTCAAAGTTTTTTTTCAGCTTGTGCAGTTCTACAATTTTACTGCCCAATCGTTCCATATTAATTTCTAACTGTACCGTATGTTCATTTCTTCGTTGGTGTGCTTTTTCTTTTATTTCAAAAAAATCATCAATACGTGATTTTGATTTTGTTGTTCTTGCTTTGGGCTGACGGCGCATCCAATCAAGTTCCTTTTTAAATAAACTTTTCGCCTTATTCAAAGTTACATCTTCCAAAGCTTTTCTTGCTTCTTTATTTTGAAGATAATAGGAATAATTCCCTTTGTATTTATAGAGTTGTCCGTTGTCTAATTCTACTATTTCATTGCAAACACGCTCCAAAAAATAACGATCGTGCGTAACCATAAATAACGTAATTTTTTCTTTTGCAAAAAAAGATTCTAACCATTCAATCATTTCTAAATCAAGATGGTTAGTGGGTTCATCTAAGATTAGTAAATCAGGTTTATTTATCAAAACAATAGCAAGACCCAATCGTTTTTTTTGCCCTCCGGACAGTGCAACTATTTTTTGATGAAGATTATTGAGTTTTAATTTTGATAAAATTTGCTTGTACTGAGTTTCAAAGTCCCACGCATTATGGCGTTCCATCAATTCAAAAGCCTTTTGATAAGCCTCCGTGTCATCGGGGTTTTCCAATGCTTTTTCATATTGTTGAATAACAGGTAATATCTTGTTTTCCGTAGAAAAAATAGTTTCTTCGATTGTTAAATTTTCATCAAATGGCGTACTTTGTGCTAAATAGGCAATATGAATACCTTTTCTGCTCGTTATCTGACCAAAATCAGGCTTATCAATACCGGCAATAATATTTAATATCGATGTTTTACCTGTTCCATTTTTGGCTACAAATGCTATTTTTTGGTCTTTGTTAATACCAAAAGAAATATTTTCAAACAACACCCTTTCCCCATACGATTTGGAAATATTTTCAACCGTTAAGTAATTCATTTTCTAAAAATTTAGACAAAGAAACAAAAAAATAGAGATGATTACTGCATACAATTAGTTTTTTTAGTTTAACACACCTTTTTGTTGTACAAAGCAAAGGGTATAAATACGATTTATGATTAAAAAAATCGTAGAAATTAATTAAATTATTTTTTGTTCAGATGAAATAGAAATAAAAGATTGGCTTCGCCGAATTTAAATTTGGCAAGCAAATTTTTCATTTTACGAACACAATTATTTAAAAATAGTAAATTTGGTAAACTAAAATATAAGCATAGTAGTAGCTTATGGTTCTATTTTATATTGAAATATGAGCAAAAAAGAAACGCAATTATCTGCGACATTTTAAGGTTAATTTGGTATCCCATTTGCCATTTATTTACTCCAAAAAAATAAACATTTCTTATCATTATCCCATATCGAAATTAAACAACTTTACCGCTATCTATAAAAAAATATGTAAATTTACATCGTAAAACTAAAAAAGGGAATGTTTTTAATATTTGACACAGAAACGACAGGTTTACCTAAAAGCTGGAATGCACCCATTACCGATACTGATAATTGGCCACGAGCTATACAAATTGCGTGGCAGTTGCACGATGAAATGGGTAACTTAATTGAACATAATGATTTTTTGATAAATCCCGATGGCTTTAACATTCCCTTTGATGCCGAAAGAGTACACGGTATTTCTACCGAATTAGCAAAAGAACAAGGAATTGAACTTTCCGAAGGATTACGTTTGTTTAACGAAGCACTTAATAAAACGAAATTTATTGTTGGACAAAATGTTGAATTTGACATAAATATTATGGGCTGTGAGTTTCACCGCTTAGGAATTAAAAATAAACTAACAAGCCTTCCTATTTTAGATACCTGTACGGAGGAAACGGCACAAATGTGCCAAATTTCTGGAGGTAAAGGAGGAAAATTTAAACTTCCAACCCTTACAGAATTGCACAAGCATTTATTTGGAATTGATTTTAACGAAGCCCACAACGCAACTGCCGATGTAGAAGCAACCACACGTTGTTTTTTAGAACTAATCCGTTTAAAACACTACACCAAAGAGCAGTTAGATGTTGCTGATGACTATTTTCAAAAATATTCTGAAGCAAATCCAATGCCCATCAGCCTTATTGGATTAAAACACATCAACCTAAAAAAAGCAAGTGATAAAATTCGTAAACGCCTTGCTTCTGAGCAAGAAAAATTAACAACCCACACCACTAACGAGGGCTTGGAAGTTTTGAAAAATGTATCGTTTGCACACTTACATAATCATTCACAGTTTTCGGTATTACAATCTACTACACAAATAAATGCTTTGGTAAATGCGGCCGCCAAAGACAGTATGAATGCTGTTGCTCTAACAGATACTGGTAATATGATGGCTGCTTTTCATTTTACAAATGCCATAGATAAGCACAACAAATCTGCTGAAACACTTTTAAAACCAATTGTGGGTTGCGAGTTTTTTGTTTGTGAAAATCACACCGATAAAAGCCGAAAAGACAACGGATATCAAATTGTACTATTAGCAAAAAACAAAAACGGATATCACAATTTAGCTAAAATGTCTTCCATCGCTTTTGTTGACGGATTTTATTACGTACCTCGAATTGACCGAGAAATTATAAAAAAATATAAAGAAGATATTATTGTATTAACAGGTAATTTATATGGAGAAATACCCAATAAGATATTAAATGTAGGAGAAAAACAAGCTGAAGAAGCCTTATTATGGTGGAAAAAAGAATTTGGAGAAGATTTGTATATCGAAATAATGCGTCATCATCAAGAAGATGAGGAAGCTGTAAATAAAACATTAATTGAGTTTTCTAAAAAACATCAAATTAAATTAGTTGCGACAAATAACACCTTCTATTTAGATAAAAAAGACGCAAACGCCCACGATATTTTATTGTGTGTAAAAGACGGCGAAAAACAAGAAACTCCCAAAGGTAGGGGACGTGGTTATCGCTATGGATTGGACAATGAGGAATACTACTTTAAGTCATCTGAAGAAATGAAAACCCTCTTTGCTGATATTCCTGAAGCAATTAGCAATATTCAAGAAATTGTGGATAAGGTCGAAGCTTTTACACTAGCAAGAGATGTTTTACTCCCTGCTTTTGATATTCCTAAAGAATTTCAAGACAGTGCCGATAAGGAAGATAATGGCAAACGTGGAGAAAACAATTATTTATGTCATTTAACCTATAAAGGAGCTAAAAAACGCTACGGAGAAATTACAGACAGTATTAAGGAGCGATTGGATTTTGAACTTGATGTTATCGCAAAAACAGGTTATCCAGGATATTTTTTAATTGTAGAAGATTTTATTAGAGCTGCCCGAAAAATGGACGTATCCGTGGGACCAGGACGTGGTTCTGCAGCAGGTTCAGTGGTTGCCTATTGCTTGTGGATTACAAATATTGACCCTATTAAATACGACTTACTTTTTGAGCGGTTCCTAAATCCCGAACGTGTATCAATGCCCGATATTGATATTGACTTTGATGATGAGGGTCGTAGCCGTGTTATGCAATATGTAATTGATAAATACGGAGCAAATCAAGTGGCACAGATTATTACTTACGGAACAATGGCAGCAAAGTCATCAATTAGAGATACTGCTAGAGCTTTAGATTTACCGCTCTTTGAAGCCGATAGAATTGCAAAACTAATACCCAATACAAAATTACAATACATTTTTGGCGAAGATGATAAAAGTAAATCAAAAATAGCAGGACTTCGCACCGAAGAAAAACAAATGGTTAATGAATTGCGTTCCATTGCTCAAGGTAACGGATTAGATGCGAAAACAATCTCTCAAGCGGTTATTTTGGAAGGGTCAGTTCGCAATACAGGAATTCACGCCTGTGGAGTAATTATTACCCCTGATGATATTACCAATTTTGTGCCAGTTTCGGTAGCAAAAGATTCCGAAATGTACGTAACACAATTTGATAACTCGGTTGTAGAAAGTGCGGGGCTACTAAAAATGGACTTTCTTGGTTTAAAAACTCTTACATTAATTAAAGATACTGTAAAAATTGTCAAAGCAAGACATAATATAGACCTCGACCCTGAAAGTTTTCCAATTGATGACAAAAAAACCTATGCCCTTTTTCAACGAGGAGAAACCATAGGTATTTTCCAGTACGAATCGCCGGGGATGCAAAAGCATATGAGATCTTTAAAGCCAACGGTTTTTGAAGATTTAATAGCAATGAATGCTTTGTATCGTCCAGGACCAATGGAGTATATCCCATCTTTTATTAATCGTAAGCACGGTGATGAAGAAATCACGTACGATTTACCTGCAATGGAGGAATACCTGTCTGAAACATATGGCATTACTGTATATCAAGAGCAAGTAATGCTACTCTCACAAAAGCTTGCCGATTTCACAAAAGGTGAGGCGGACGTTTTACGTAAGGCGATGGGGAAAAAACAAATTGCCGTACTTGAAAAAATGAAGCCAAAGTTTATAGAACAGGCTTCTGCAAATGGTCATAACGCTAAAAAACTTGAAAAAATATGGAAAGACTGGGAAGCCTTTGCATCGTATGCTTTTAATAAATCTCATTCTACTTGTTATGCGTGGATTGCGTATCAAACAGCCTATTTAAAAGCTCATTATCCAGCAGAATTTATGGCTGCTGTACTTTCTAATAATATGAATGACATCAAAACCGTATCTTTTTTTATGGAAGAATGTAAGCGTATGGGACTTAAAGTATTAGGACCTGACCTAAATGAATCGTACGCCAAATTCTCCGTAAATAAAGAAGGGGCTATCCGTTTTGGAATGGCTGCAATTAAAGGGGTTGGTGGTAATGCGGTAAAAACAATTATTGAAGAACGAAAAGAAAACGGTAATTATACTTCTGTATTTGATGTTGCTAAACGTGTAGATTTGCGTGTAGCCAATAAAAAATCATTTGAAGGTTTAATTCTTGCTGGAGGATTTGACTCGTTTACAAAAACACATAGAGCTCAATATTTTGCTGAAGATGAAAAAGGACAATTATTTTTAGAAAAAGTACTACGCTTTGGTAATAAATATCAAGAGAGTAAAAATTCATCTCAAATGTCATTATTTGGAGAAACCTCTGAAGTAAGCTTACCTGAACCTAATATCCCACAATGCGATACGTGGGGAACTATGGAACTCCTCGCCAAAGAAAAAGAGGTAATAGGAATGTATATTTCTGCTCATCCTTTAGATGACTTCAAAAATGAAATGAAGTTTTGTAACACAACACTCTCAAATCTTAAAGACCTTACTAAACTTGAAGGGCATAGCCTTTCTTTTGCAGGAATTGTTACCAGCATACAACATAGAGTTTCCAAAGCAGGAAAAGGCTGGGCTACCTTTATTATTGAAGATTATACGGATAGTTTTGAGTTTAAAATTTTTGGTGAAGAATATTTAAAATTTCAACATTTTTTAGTGCCAAATTCATTTTTGTATGCAAAAATTACTATAAAACCAGGTTGGATAAATAAAGAAGGTGTAAAAGGAGATCCCAGAATACAGTTTACGGATTTTAGTTTGTTACACGATATTATGGATAAATTGTGTAAAAAAATCACAATAACACTACCGCTAAAAGATATTACAGAAAATACTATTAAAAATTTACAGCATATTTTTGCTTTAAATCAAGGAAGTCAAAACCTTAAATTTATTGTTTTTGATGAAGATAAGGAGGATAAAACAACCTTAGAAATGCCAAGTAGAGGTATAAAAGTAAAGGTTTCTAATGATTTCTTGACAGAATTGGACAAACAATTTATTCATTATAAACTAAACTGATAGATTGTTTTTTGATACTTCTAAACTTTTTCTGTTTAAACTTAGCCTGCTGTCCTAATTGTTGTGAAAGCAGATATTACGATTTACAACTAAAAAAACATAAAGTTTAAAAACTCTAAAAAAGACAATACGCCTTCTGTTTGAGGGGTATTGTTGGAATGGAAATAACTCTTCCTAAGGTCGAGTTATTTCCATTCCAACAAGCCATAAACCATCGTCATATCAATTTTAAAGTGTTTTACCCCACAAATTGTCGTTGCCCCTTTATTATGGTGCGTTATTATTAATTTTCAACAATATATATAGTTCCCTTTCCTCGTCCAACACTTTTTATAATTTGTTCTTTTTTCAGATATTGCAAATCCTTTTTTATTGTATTAATATTAATATTTTCAAATTGTTTTGATAAATCTGATATTTTTAAAGGTTGATTTTTCTCTAAATATGCTGTTATTTTTTTTTGTCTTTCATTTAAGTATCCACCTTTTGATTTAAATACATCATATTTTGCATCAAGTCTTTCTATTAGAATATTCATTTTTTCAAGAAAATATAAAGTCCACTTTGAGATGTTTTCATTTTCATTATTCCTGTTCTTTTGACCTTCCATTAAAGACTGATAATATTCTTTCTTTGTGGTTTCTATCAAATTTTCAAAAGACACATATTGAATAAATAAATAATCATTTTGAAGTAAAATAAGTGTTGTTAATAGTCGTGAAAGTCGTCCGTTACCATCTTGAAATGGATGAATGGATAAAAATTCATAAATGAAATTTGCAGTTATAAGTAATGGATGTATTTCTTTACTATCAAATTGCTCATTTGTCCATTTTATTATATCATTCATTTCGTTACTAACCAAATGAACTTCTGTTGTATTAAATATCACTTTTTGTATGCCATCTGGATAATTTGCAACCACTTTATTGGATAATGATTTATATTTTCCTCTATGTCTAATATCCTTTTCACTGTGTCGTAATAGAGCTTGGTGCAAATGTTTTATATAATTTTCTGAAAGCCTTATGTTATCATAATTCTCATAAATTATTTCTAAAGTATCATAATAACCTATAACTTCTTGTTCATCTCTTGTCTTTAGTTTTGTTATTTTAACATCATTCAAAAGTTCTTCAATTTCTTTATCACTCATTGTTCCTCCTTCAATTCTTGTCGAAGAACCTATACTTTCAATGGTTGCTATTTTACGAAGCTCTTTAAGATAAATGTTTTCTTGTTTTTCAATACTATTCCATTTACCTTTATACAAGTCAATTTGAGAAATCAGATTTAGTATTTTCTGATTTGTTTTAAAATCAAATCCAAGCTTATTGATGTATTTATCCATTTATTATCTGTATTTTATCCAAATACAAACTTAAAACAAGTTTCTGTTTTATCCAAATATTATCTATATTTTATCTGATTTTT
>FUHQ01000066.1_pt1 | contig 9379 bp, 10 predicted proteins | sample 1003131 | NCBI WGS metagenome assembly FUHQ01 (sample SAMEA4075884, study PRJEB14783) | cnidarian metagenome | reverse complement strand
TACTAATGTTACGGTAAATGGGGAAAAAACAAAGTTTTTATACTCAATTTATCCTATACTTTATTTAAATAATTAAAATTATGAAAAATTACATATACATCTTATTAATTTTTATGGCTTTTGGCTGTAGTAGTGAAGATAAAGAAGAAAATGTTGTAGGTTCAGGAGTACCACAGCCTTTTACATTCTATTTTTTGGTTAACAAAAATTCTGCATTGTACAAAAATATGGTTAAGGAGTTTTCAAAAAATGATTATACACACCAACCACCCGAAAATAGAGGTTTTAACAATGTTTATTTCCTTAAAGGAGATAAAAGAATAAAAACAAATGGTTTTTTACCTTATAATTTAACTCTTTTTGGTAGTTATATGATTTCGTTACGTGAAGACAATATTTTAAAAAATTATGGTTATTTCACGAATATTTATCCTCTTCCTGAAGAAATATTAACAACTAAAAAAGAGAAATTTTATTTGGTCTATGGTGATAAAAAAATACTGTTAGAGGTGAAAGGTAAAATAGTTCTTACTGGAGGTTCTGAAAAACCCTTTGTAGGTGCAAGAGGCTCATTACAAGAATTTTATGTAAATAATAAAAAACATAAATTTATAAATAATAGTGAAGGGTTGTCCTATAATATTGTTTTGTATTTAGAGGAATAATAAATAGTGTATGTTGTAATAAGAACAATAAAACACCCAATCTTTTTCATTGATTGGGTGTTTAAAAAAGAGGTTATTTATGCGTTTTATTTATTTGCTAATTTTATTATTACTCTCTTGTGATGGGCAAGAGAATGTTTTGGGTAATATACAGCAAAATATTACATTAATTTATATGATTGCTGATAATGACTTATCATCATTTGCATTAGATGATATTAATGAAATGGAAAGTAACTTTATACCCAATAATACTGATAAAATTTTAATATATATTGACGCTTCGCCTGTATCAGGTCTTCCACGAAATCCCGTTTTATTAGAATTGCAACACGATGAAACAAATAAGATAAAATCTAAAATTTTATTTTCATATCCACAACAAAATTCTACAAACAAAAATGTCTTTAAAACGGTTCTTAAAGATGCTATTTACTACAATGGAATAAAAAATAATACGAAAGGATTGGTATTGTGGTCACACGGTAATGCTTGGTTGCCTGATAAATACAATATTCCAACTGATGAAAAGGGAGTTTTTGAATACCTCAAAACTGAAAAAATGCACTTTAAATATTTTGGAAAAGACTATTCTCCAACAGAATCAGTAATGGAAATAAAAGAATTAGCCGATGCTTTAAGTTTGTATCATTTTAAATATATTATTTTTGATGCGTGTTTTATGGGGTCAATAGAAGTATTTTATGAGCTAAAAAACAGTACTGATTTTTTTATAGCTTCACCAAGTGAAATTTTGTCAGATGGATTTCCATATGACAAGATTATACCTAAAATGACAAGAAAAGAAGTCGATTTAAGAAGTGTTTGCGAGGATTTTTATAATCATTATAATCAAAAAAGAGGTGTATTTCAATCAGGAACAATTACTTTGTTAGATACTGAGTATTTAGAAGACTTTGCCTCATTTTGTAGGTCAAACTTAACATCTTGTAGTTTGAATAAAACAAACAACTTGCAACAATACACTAGAAATAATGAAAACTTGCTTTTTGATTTAAAACAACTGTTAAATAGTTCTAATCAGCATTATCCTAATTGGGATAAATTAATAGTTTACAAAAACCATACTGAAAATATGACAACACTTTCATTAAAAAATTGTAATGGTGTTAGCACATATATTTTTGGTGATAAAAATGAATTAAATGACTACTATAAAAAACTTTCGTGGTATAAGGTTACTAATTTTCGTCCTATTTTTAGCAATGAATAATTTTATCATATCATCTTGTTCAGATGACGAATTGCCTTTGGAGTATAGAATTTTTTTTAAAAACAACTACTTTGAAACAATAATTGTTGAAATAGATACTTTAAAAATTCCAAGACTATTGCCTAACCAAATGTCCAAACCTATTTTTCTTCAAAATGGAATTTATGAAATTCACTGTACAACAAAATCTAATCTTTTAATCGAAAGTAAATTAAACTTAAAAGGATATGCAAAGCATATTAATATTATTCTTAATAAAAAAGGTAAAATAATATTTGACGAATAAAAAATACATTTATTAATAAAACATAACCTTTCTCATTCAGTAAATATATTCTACAAATACTCTTTCGCTTTTTCTAAGGCTTCAGGAATGCCATTCGGATTTTTACCCCCAGCAGTAGCAAAGAATTTTTGTCCACCACCGCCACCGTGAATATATTTACCTAATTCCCGAACCACTTTTCCAGCATCATAATCTCGTTCACTAACCAAGTTTTTTGAAATATAGCAAGTAAGCATTGCTTTTTCATTACTTGGAGCAGTAGCACACAACATAAATAAATTATTGACCTCTCCCCCAATTTCAAACAATAGATTTTTAATACTGTTGGGGTCTAAATCCACTTTTGTTGCTAAAAAATTTACTCCGTTTATTTCTTTCAACTGATTTTTTAATTCACCTTTTAGGTTTTTGGCTTTATCTTTTAACAGCTGTTCAATTTGTTTTTTAAGAGCTGTGTTTTCATCTTGCAATGAAGTAACCGATTTTACAATATCTTTGGGGTTTTTAAGCAATTGTTTTACTTCCGAATAATTCTTTTCAATCATTTCAAAATACTTACCAACTGCCATATTGGTAATCGCTTCAATACGGCGAATACCCGATGCAACGGCACTTTCTGATTTTATTTTGAAATGCCAAATATCACTTGTTTGAGCTACGTGTGTACCACCACAAAGTTCTTTTGATTTTCCAAATCCAACCATACGAACGCTATCGCCATATTTTTCGCCAAATAATGCTATTGCTCCTTCATCAATAGCTTGTTGCATTGGTATATTTCGCTTTTCTTCTAACAGAATATTTTCACGAATACGAGCGTTTACAAATTCTTCAATTTCAATTAATTGGTCTTTATCCACTTTTGAAAAATGAGAAAAATCAAAACGTAAATGATTGGGGTTTACTAACGAGCCTTTTTGTTCAACGTGTGTTCCTAAAATAGTTCGTAATGCTTGATGCAGTAAGTGTGTTGCCGTGTGATTACTTGCCGATAAAGCACGAGTTTCGCTATTTACTACCGCCTTAAATGTTTCGTGTATGTTTTTAGGAAGATTTTTAGCGAAATGGATAATTACATTATTTTCCTTTTTGGTGTCCGTAATATAAATTACATCGCCGTTTGTCATTTCTAAAAAGCCTTTATCACCCACTTGTCCACCTCCTTCGGGATAAAAAGGAGTCATATTAAATACTAATTGGTATTGGTCGCCCTCTTTTTTTGTGTGAACTTTTCGATAACGAGTTAGTTTTACATCGGCTTTTAAACAATCATATCCTATAAATTCTTCTGTTTCATCATCTATCAAAACCACCCAATCACTTGTTTCACTTGCCGAAGCATTACGAGAGCGGTCTTTTTGTTTTTTCATTTCGGCAGAAAACTCCTTTTCATCAATTGTATAGCCTTTTTCACGAGCAATAAGCTGTGTTAAATCAAGCGGAAAACCATAGGTATCATATAATTCAAAGGCTTTTTTACCTGAAATACTTGTTCCTTTTGTCGTTTCAATTACGCTGTTTAAAAGCAACAATCCTTGGTCTAAAGTACGTAAAAAAGAGTTTTCTTCCTCTTTAATTACATTGTGGATTAAATTTTCTTGCTTTTTTATTTCAGGAAAAGCTTCTCCCATTTGATGCGACAAAGTATCGCTCAGCTTATATATAAACGGTTCTTTTGTGTTTAAAAATGAATATCCATAACGAATAGCACGGCGTAAAATTCTACGAATAACATAACCAGCACCGTTGTTGCTTGGCAATTGTCCGTCAGCAATAGCAAAAGCAACCGCACGAACGTGGTCGGCAATTACACGAATGGCAATATCTGTTTTTTCATCTTTGCTATAAGTAGTATTCGTAATGGTTTCAATTTCACGGATTAAAGGTGTAAAAACATCGGTATCATAATTTGATTGTACGTTTTGTAATACCATACATAAACGCTCAAACCCCATTCCAGTATCAATATGTTTTGCAGGCAAATCTTCTAAACTTCCATCAGCCTTTCGGTTGAATTGCATAAAAACCAGATTCCATATTTCCACTACTTGCGGGTGGTCTTCGTTTATCAATGTTTTTCCGTCTATTTTTGCTCTTTCTGATGCAGAACGAATATCTACGTGAATTTCAGAACACGGGCCACAAGGACCTTGTTCACCCATTTCCCAAAAATTATCTTTTTTATTTCCTTTTAAAATTCGGTCTTCGGATATGTGTTGTTTCCATAAGTCGTATGCTTCGGTATCCATTTTCGTACCGTCTTTTTCATCACCTTCAAAAACTGTAACGTATAAAATATCCTTGTCAATTTTAAACACTTCGGTAAGCAATTCCCACGCCCAAGAAATGGCTTCTTTTTTAAAATAATCGCCAAAACTCCAATTCCCAAGCATTTCGAACATTGTATGATGATAGGTGTCATAGCCCACTTCTTCCAAGTCATTATGCTTACCCGAAACACGTAAACATTTTTGACTATCGGCAATTCTATTTTGCTCAGGAGTGCCATTTCCCAAAAAATATTCTTTAAAAGGAGCCATACCCGAATTGGTAAACATAAGTGTTGGGTCGTTTTTCAATACCATCGGTGCAGACGGAACAATTAAATGCTGTTTTGAGTTGAAAAATTTTAAAAACTGCTTTCTTATTTCTTGAGATTTCATACCTAATTATTTGTTAAATTTTTGTTTAAACGTATTATAAATAACTTATTAGCGAATAAATATGTTTGTTTTTTTATATATTTGCGGACTTTTACGATTGCTTTTTAAAGTAACCACCCCTATTAAAAGTGCAAAAATAGTATAATTAATTGTATGGCAAAAGTAAAATATTATTATGATTCAAACACGCTTTCGTATCGCAAAATAAGGGTACGAAAACGGGATAAGTTTAGAAACACTACAGTTATTGTATTGGCAATACTGTTAAACCTTGTTATTGGATTTTTTGTTTTATCGCCTTTTATAGATTCGCCAACCGAACGAAAAGATAAACGAGAACTTGAAAACCTAAAACTACACTACGAGTTGTTAAGTAAGCGAATGAAAGAAAGTTCAAAAATACTTACAGAACTACAAAAAAGAGATAATAATATATATCGAATGTACTTTGAAGCAAATCCTATTCCGGAAGAACAACGAAAGGCAGGTTTTGGTGGGGTGGACAGGTATAAAAATTTGGAAGGTTTTGATAATAGTGAAATGATTAAAAACATTACCAAAGATTTGGATATCTTATCAAAACAAATGGTTGTACAATCAAAATCTTTAGATGAAATTGTTGCTTTAGCGAAAGAAAAAGAACAAATGTTAGCTTCTATCCCTGCAATACAACCAGTAAAAAAAGAAGACCTTACACGTATGGCATCGGGCTATGGAATGCGTATGCACCCTATCCTAAAAATATGGAAAAAGCACGAAGGAATGGATTTTACGGCAGCTAAAGGAACGCCTATTTACGCTTCTGGAAATGGTACAGTAGTTCGTGCAAACAGAAGTTCTACCTACGGAAATGTAGTGTATATTGACCACGGTTACGGCTATGAAACACGATATGCACATATGAGCGAAATAAAGGTTAGAAAAGGTGCAAAAGTAAAAAGAGGCGACTTAATAGGTCTTGTAGGGAACACAGGAAGGTCTGTAGCACCCCACTTACACTATGAAGTGCATAAAAATGGCAGAACTGTAAACCCTATTTATTTTTACTATGGCGACCTAACTCCAGAGGAATTTGTAGCAATGCAAAAATCTGCTGAAGAAGAAGGGCAATCATTCGATTAGTTTTTGGTATAAGATTTGTATCTTTGTTCAAAAATAATATTTGAACACTCAATATGAACCACGCTTTTAGATTATTTCTTTTGATAAGTGTAATAAGCACATCTGCTTTTACACAAAACCTAACGGACACAATAGTTGCCCCTCAAAAAACTATTACTTTAATGGCCGTTGGCGATATTATGCTGGGAACTACTTTTCCCAATCGCTCGTATTTACCACCTAAAGGAACATACCCATTTGCTGATGTACACAATGTATTGCAAAAAGCAGATATCTTATTTGGAAATTTAGAAGGAACTCTTACTGATGAAGGAAGAAATGCAAAACACTGCAAAGACCCCTCAAAATGTTATTCCTTTAAAAGTCCTACCTCTTTTGGAAAACACTTGCAAAAAGCAGGTTTTGATATGCTTAGCATTGCCAATAATCACATAGGTGATTTTGGGCAATTGGGCATTAAAAATACGATTAAAACATTAGATGAATTAAATATTAAAAGTGCTGGAACATTATCTAAACCAACAACAATTTTTACAAAAAACGGTATTCGTTACGGTTTGATTGCTTTTGCTCCAAATAACGACTGCTTAAAGTTGCATAACGTAGCCAAAGCGGTTAAAATGGTTAAAAATCTATCAAAAAAAGTAGATATAGTAGTTGTTTCATTTCACGGAGGAGCAGAAGGAACGAAACACAAACATATTACCCGAAAAACGGAGTATTTTTATGGCGAAAACAGAGGAAATGTATATGAATTTGCTCATAAAATGATTGATGCAGGGGCAGGAATTGTGTTAGGACACGGTCCTCATATTCCAAGAGCGATAGAAGTGTATAAAAATAAATTTATAGCGTATAGTATGGGAAATTTTGCCACATATAAACGCTTTAGTATGGGTGGTTCAAAGGCATATGCTCCTATTTTTGAACTTAAATTAGCAACGAATGGTGATTTTATTTCAGGAAAAATACACGCTGCTATTCAAACAAAAACAAGATATCCGTTTTTAGACACGCAAAAAAGAGCTTTTAAAGAAATTAAACGACTTACAATTGCCGATTTTCAGAAAAACAATATCAAATTTAATGATGATGGTACAATTAGTTTAAATGTACTCAAAAAATAAAAAAATGCACGTAAATTTACCCGAAAAGCAATACTATAAAATAGGAGAAGTAGCACAGGCTTTTGATGTAAATCCTTCTCTTATACGATTTTGGGAAGGTGAATTTCATATAATAAAGCCTAAAAAAAATGCAAAAGGTGATAGATTGTTTACAAAAAAAGACATTAAAAATTTTCAATTAATATACAATTTGGTAAAGGAAAGAGGGTTTACATTAGAAGGAGCAAAACAAAAATTGAAGCAAAACCCTACGGAACTTGTTAAAAATTACGAAATTATTAGTAAATTAGAGGCGATAAAATCAGAATTAAAAAAAATTAAAAATCAATTAGAATAAAAATCAAAAATTATGAAAAAAGGATTAATTACCCTAATCGTTTTAGGGGTCTTAGGATTGGGCTTATATGGTTGGGTTAAAAGTTTTTATAATACAGCTATAAAATTAGAAGAAGGCATCGGCGAAAAATGGTCGAAGGTAGAAAGTGCTTATCAACGCCGAGCAGATTTAATTCCGAACTTAATGAAAGTAGCAGAACGATATGCCAAGCACGAGCAGGAAACATTTTTAAAAGTTACAGAAGCAAGGTCAAAAGCTACAAGTATTCAAATAGACCCAAGTAATATTACACCACAACAATTACAACAATTTCAACAAGCTCAATCAGGATTAACGTCTGCTTTATCTCGTTTATTGGCAGTTTTTGAACGATACCCAGAACTTAAAGCCAATGAAAATTATAAGCAGATGATGAACCAGTTAGAAGGAACAGAAAACAGAATCAATGTTGAGCGTAATCGTTTTAACGAAGCGATAACACCTTATAACAATCACATAAGACGTTTTCCGGGGAATATCTTAGCAGGAGTTTTTAACTTTGAAAAGAAAGAACGTTTTAAAGCAGAAAAAGGAGCAGAAAAAGCACCGGATATTAATGATTATATCAAAAAATAAATGTCAACCGTAGAAAATTTTCTTACTGCAAAGGAAGAAGAAAAAATAATTCTTGCCATTAAACAAGCAGAACAAAATACTTCAGGTGAAATACGTGTACATATTGAAAGTACAAGTGCCACACCTCATTATCAGCGTACGCTTGAAGTATTTAAAACCTTAAAAATGTTCAATACTGCAAAGCGAAATGCTGTATTGATTTATGTTGCCGTTGATGACCATAAGTTTGTCGTTTATGGCGATAAAGGTATTCACTGCCTTGTGGAAAATAATTTTTGGGACAGCACAAAAAACAAAATACAACATCACTTTAAACAACAAAATTTTTCACAAGGAATTATTGATGGCGTTTTACAAATAGGAACTGTTTTAAAAAAATATTTTCCTTGGGATAAAAATGATATTAATGAATTGCCTAACGAAATTTCTAAAGGATAAATACAAACTAATTTTACTTTTAAACCTTGAAAACTTTTTATAAGCATATTTTATTTCTTTTTCTCTTTGGATATGTTATGCAGAGTTCTTTTGCTCAGTTTACCATAGCTAAAAAGCCTAATTTTATTCCTGCTGTTGTAGATAGTATAGGACTTCTAAATCGCAATGAGTATGAGCAGTTATCTCAAAAGTTAATACAGTATAACGACTCGACTTCTACGGAGGTTTTTGTAGCCATTATAGGTTCTACAAAAGGTCAAGATATTGGGTATTTAGCTACACAATGGGCTCATAAATGGAAAATAGGTAAAAAAGGAAAAGACAATGGAATTATAATGCTATTAGCCAAAGATGATCGAAAAATTACGATTAGAACGGGTTACGGAACAGAGCATTTAATGACTGATTACACCTCAAAAGAAATTATAGAATACCTTATTTTACCATATTTTAAAAAAGGACAATTTTACGCCGGATTGGATAGTGGCACTAATGCCATTTTTGAGGTAATGCAAGGTGAATACAAAGGTGTCAAAAATAAAAAAACGGACGATTTTGATGTTGGATTTATTATTTTTATCATCATTGTTATTATATTTTTTATCCTTGTATCCAAAGGAAATAACGGCAATAACAACAACAGACGCAGTTACCGAAGAAATGGCGATATTTTAGATACCATTATCCTAAGTAATATGGGGCGTGGTAGTTATAGTGGTGGCGGTTTATTTGGCGGTAGCGGTAGTTCAGGTGGCGGATTTGGCGGATTTGGTGGTGGCGGAGGCTTTGGCGGTGGAGGTGCTACTGGAGGGTGGTAGATACCATTTGCTTTTGGCTATTAGCCTTTAGTAAAAAAGACTAACAGCTAATGGCTAAAAGCTAAAAGCCAATA
>FUHQ01000065.1_pt1 | contig 9433 bp, 5 predicted proteins | sample 1003131 | NCBI WGS metagenome assembly FUHQ01 (sample SAMEA4075884, study PRJEB14783) | cnidarian metagenome | reverse complement strand
GAATGAAACATTAATGAAATCGGATACAACTTCAAGTATTGAAAAAGAAGAATTAAAAGTTTATACATTGAACAATGTTCCTGCTAAGTGGAAAGAACACTTAGTAGAAATAGACAAGTAACTACCCACAACATTGTGTATATGCAATAGCGGGTTCGGTGTAAAACTGAAATTTTTGTAGATTTTTATCGCCAAAACATTATTTTTTTGCTATTTTTTTGTAATTTAGCAAAAAAATAAGGTTTTGGCTAAGTGTAGTGCTAAACTGAAAAATTATTGCTTTTTTAGTCCGCTACTTCACATACACGAGACCGTTCTCTGCAAGCTGATACCCACCGCACAGTCAAGCACATTTGGTTTTTGCCAACACAATAGCCAACTGCTGAAAAACCAAAAGAGCTTGCCTTTCCCACCCCCTGAAAAAAACGATTAACTTTATATAAAAACCGCAAATTATTCATACATTTGCCAAAAATAGGTCAAATCATTTTTTGGTTAAACTAATAATATGGCAAGGTTCGGACACTTTATAAGAACGGAAAGAGAAAAACGAGAATGGACACAGACTGAATTCGGGGCAAAAATCGGAATCAATACAAGTGCCATTAGTCGAATTGAGAACGGAAGTCAGAAGTTCAGTAAATCAAAACTAAAGAAACTATCTGAGCTATTTAATATGGATTTACAAACCATTACAGATATGTTCTTTGCGGACAAATTCGTTAGAGAAGCATTAAAATACAAGTGCTCCAAATCTGTTTTTTCTGTGGCAGAAGAAACAGCCAATTATTATCGTAATATCAATGTAAAACAAAGAAAATTAGAACTATAAATGTCCCAAAGGAAAGAACAATTAACCAACTTGGTAGAAAGATACCAAAGTTTTAAGCGAGAAGGTCGTTTGGATTTAAGCTCTGAAGAAACTATAAGAACTTGGATAAATGAGCTTCTTCTCATTTTTGATTGGGACGTAATGGATACTTCGCAAGTGTTACAAGAAAAGGTGCTATCCCCTGAAGAAAAAAGAAGGATTGAAGAAATCGGCTCAACCTCTACAAGACCTGACTACACCTTTAAATTAGGCAATCAAAAGCTTACGTTTTTAGATGCAAAGGCAGTTTCCGTTAACATTGAAACCAGTACTGCATCTGCATTTCAAATCAAGTCCTATGGATGGTCTGTTTTAGCTCCTTGTGCGTTTTTGACAAACTTTGAAGAACTAGCAATATACGATTGCACCTATGTCCCGAACCAAGAACAACAAGCAAACCTTGGTAGAACATATCTAAAAATAGACGAATATGTTGACAATTTTGAGGTTTTGGAAAACCATCTCCTTAAAACCAATATTCTTAACGGTAGCCTTGAAAAACTCTATTCCAATACATTAAAAAATGTATCAAGTATTCAAAAGCTATCACCTGATTTTGTTTTTGCTGAACAACTGTCAGGATTCAGGTTATATCTCGCTAAAAATATTGCTGAAAAGAATACTGAATTAATAGATGATAATACCGAACTACTATCCTATTTAACACAGGTAATAATAAACCGTATAATTTTTATTAGAATTTGTGAAGCACGAAGAATTGAAAGAGAAGGCTTATTACTTTCCTTTTTAGAAAATGATTTTTGGGCTTCATTCAAAGAGTCATCATACAATGAGTTTTTTGAGCATTATGATGGACCTCTTTTTGACAGAATAAATGACCTTCAAACACTAGAAATAGATAATGCTGTCATAAAAGGACTGATAGATTTATTATACTATCCTTCTCCATACCGTTTTGAAGTTATTCCTACAAAATTATTGAGTGACATTTACGAGATATTCTTATCAAAAAAATTGATTATTGAAAATGGGGAAGTTTCTGAGAAACTCAAATTGGAATACATAAAAACAAATGGAGCTATCAGCACTCCTCAGTTTTTAGTACAGGATTTACTAAAAAGAACCATCCTAAAAGAAAAATTGGTTGAACAAGGATATAAAGGTTTGCTCAACACTAAAATATTGGATTTTGCCTGTGGTAGTGGGATTTTCTTGATTGAGACTTTTGACTATCTACAAGACATTATAGTTTATTATTATTCTCAAAACCCTTCAACTGATTACAGTTCATTCTTTTTTCAAAATACAAATACAACAACCCTTACAATTGAAGGAAAAAGACAATTAATATCAAATTGTATTTATGGCGTTGACATAGACCCAGAAGCAGTAGAAGTCGCAAGAATGTCACTTTCACTCAAAGTCGTTGACAGTTCAGATTACTACGAAAATTATCAGGAAATTGGAATTTTTGGCAGTCAAATACTAAACAACATTGGTAATAACGTAAAGTGTGGTAACACATTGGTTTCAACGGATGTTTCAGAGAAATATCCTCAAATTCTTTCAAATCAAGACGAACTATTTAGAACAAATGCCTTTGACTACAATAGTGCAAATGGGTTTTCTGAAATATTTGACACGAAAGGAGGTTTTGACTACATTATTGGAAATCCGCCTTATGTAGAAGTGAAAAATTACAATGTAGAATACCCTGTAATGCACCAATATTTAAAGGACGAGTACCAAACCACAAAAAATGGAAAAATAGATTTAGCTGTTGCGTTTATGGAACGTGCCATTTCAATTTTAAACGGTACAGGCAAATTAGGTCTAATTGTTCAAAGACGTTTTTTTAAAACAGATTATGGTAAAAAATTCCGTGAGTATATCACTTCAGAACAATTCCTTTCACAAGTTATTGAATTTGAATCCTCAAAAATATTTCCAAACAGAATTACCTATATAGCAACGTTTATCATTGATAAATCTAAACCCGATACAATTTCGTTCTTGAAAGTTGAATCAGAGTTAGAAGAAATTCCTTCAACATTACGTAACATAGAAACGTTTGAAAACAATGCTTCAAATTTCACAATAATTCCTGCAAATGCTCTAAATCAAACCCCTTGGAATTTTGAGGATACCGATTTATTAGGCATTAAAACAGCATTACTTGACCAGCACGGCAAGTTTGGAGATTTTGCAAAAGTTAAGGTCGGAATTCAGGTTTTATGGGACAGAGCCTATCATATCAAAGTAAGTTCTATCAACAATGATGGAACACTAACAGGAAACACTCACCTTGAAGAAAATGTTACTTTAGAAATTGATGCTTGCCGTCCGTTAATGGTCAATGAAAGGTTTTACCCTTTCTGTAAAGACGATACTTCAACCTATGTGATTTTTCCTTATGATACATCATTAGAAGAAAACAATCTTATCAGATTTTCTGAATTTTACAACCGTTTTCCACTAGCAGGAACATATCTAAATCAGCACAAAGAAGAAATCGTAAATAATGTTGAAACCTGTGAAGGAGATGAAAATTGGCATCTTTTTACCAGGGTTCAAAACCACAAGGCAGTATATCCAAAAATATTATTGCCTATGACAGCCAATGACACCTATGCGACCATTACGCAGAACCCCTTGAATTACTGTGATAATGCCAATATGTTCTTCATTGAAATACCAGATAAAACCGAAGGAAACCTATACGCAATTGCAGGAATTATCAACTCAACCCTGTTCTCTGTTTTAGCAAGGTCAATCGCTTTGAGTCAACAAAATGGTTATTTCAAATTCAATAAACAGTTTATTGAACCAATTCCTTTCCCTAAAGATAATTTCAACACAAATACTAACCTAGTAGATGAAATATCAACTTTAGCACAAGGTATTGATGAAAAGCAAAAGCAATATAAAAGAGCTTCTCCCCGCCAAAAGAACACTCTGAAAAATCTATTGGAACTTGATTGGAATGCTTTGGACAGCAAAGTATATGAGTTGTATGATTTAACAAATGAACAAGTTTCATTTTTCAATGGAAAAGGAAGAAATATTAATCGTATTGAAATACTAGATAGATTATGATTAGTAAAGAAATATCGGGCTATTTAAATAAGCTATCTGACAATTTATCGATTGTCAATAAACTTATTGTTGGTGCATACCTTAAATTCAACAATATCAACGTAACAAACAATAAGTTGATATTATCTTGTATTATAGGGAACGACAAAGATACCGTTCAGGAATTTATCAATTTGATAAAACAGAAAAATGGAAAGTTTGATTTTGAAGATGTTATTCATTTGTTTGAAACTAGTATTCCTTCAAAAGACATTACCGAAAATGGAGCAGTTTACACTCCAAATTATATTAAGGATTACATAGTTGAAGAAACCCTTAACAAGTTTTCGAGCAATGAATTATCAAACATAAAAGTGGCTGACATTGCTTGTGGAACAGGAGCATTTTTATACACCGTTGCACAAAGAATAAAGACCAATTCTCCGAAAAGTTACTCCGAAATATTTAAAGAGAACATCTACGGACTTGATATTTCAGATTACACTATCCAAAGAGCAAAAATACTGTTGTCGCTTTTGGCTATTTCAAACGGAGAAGATAAAAGTGTTTTTGATTTTAACTTAGAAATTGGCAATGCTTTATCCTTTTGTTGGAAAGAAAAAGGAATTGAAGGTTTTGACATAATTTTAGGCAATCCGCCTTATGTGAGAGCAAAAAATTTGAGTCAAGAAAATAAAATGCTCTTATCAAATTGGGAAGTAACCCAAACAGGAAATCCAGATTTATACATTCCTTTTTTTGAAATTGGTTTAAAATATTTAAAATCCAATGGAATTTTAGGTTACATCACTGTAAACACCTTTAAAAGAAGTGTAAATGCAAGAAATCTTAGGGAATATTTCAAAAGAAATCAGTTTGATTTAACCATATTGGACTTTGGGAGTTCTCAAATTTTCAAAAATAAGTCAACATACACCTGTATTGTTTTTATAGAAAAGAGCAAATCGAAATCAATTAAATATAAAAAGGTTACGATTGACAACATTCAAAGCAGAAAAGTCAAAGACTTCAATAAAATCAGTTACAATCTTCTAAATAATAAAAAAGGTTGGATTTTAAATAAGCCATCTGTTTTAGAAACAATAAAGAAAATAGAATCTACAGGTGTTCCGTTAGGTGAAAAGTTTCCAATACGAAACGGATTAGCAACTTTGAGCAATGATGTTTTCATTTTCAAACCTGTGGATGAAGATGAAAAGTATTTCTATCATCAAAATGGGAAACTGCATAAAATTGAAAAAGAAATTTGCAGAGACATAATAAAACCAAACAGATTAAAAAATGAATCTGAAATCTTAGAATTAAAAGAACAAATAATCTTCCCCTATTATCAAAACAATGGAAATATAGGAAAGAAAGAGGTTTTTGATGAAGATTTCTTCAAAACAAACTATCCCAACGCTTATTCTTATTTAAAAGGAAACAAAGAACAGCTCTTAAATAGAGACAAAGGGAAAAACAAGAAATATAAATGGTTTGAATTTGGGAGAGCACAAGCTCTAAACGACTTTGGCAAAAAACTTCTGTTTCCATATATGGCAGGACAACCATATTTTGTTTACTCAGACCAAAATGACCTATTGCTATATGCAGGTTACGCTCTTTATTTTGATAACGAAAGAGAATTAAAAATTCTGAAAAGGATTTTGGAATCAGACATTTTTTGGTACTACATCAAACAAACAAGTAAACCCTATTCAGGAAACTTCTTTGCATTAGCAAAAAACTATGTTAAGGATTTTGGTATTTGCGAATTGAACGAGAACGAAAAAGAGTATTTATTAAACACAAGTTCCCTTGACGAACGCAACAAATTTCTGATGGATAAATATGAACTTAATAATCTGATTTGATGAAAGAGAAAAGATGTGAAGAATTTGAACAGATGTAAATGAACTTTAAATGGCAAATATTAGGCTAAATATATTACCGATTAGTGAAAATAATTTTTCCTTTACTATTTATCGAAAGGAAAAAGGGGAAGATGACACAAAGCAAGAAGGCATTTATGTCTATCACCTTCCCATTGATAATAATATCAATAAAAGAAAACAATACTTAGTTTCTTTAGAGGAACAGGAAGAGTTTCAGAAATATGAAGCTAATTCATTTTACGCTATCGGACTTACGAAAAGATACCTACTCAAACTTTTGTTGAACTCTTTGAAAATAAACTGTTGCTCTTTAAATTATGAAATAAAAAGAAAATTTACTGAACAGCAAATAGAGTTCACTCTACAAGAAACAAAACAAGGCAGACAAATAATATTCTTACAACCCTATTATTTAGAAGAGCGAAAACGATTTGGGGTTTTAATCGATTTTAAGTTTTCAAAAAACAAAGACTATCCTTTTGACAAGGAAGTTCAAACATTAAGTCTTAGTCTTGACAATCAGGGTAGAAGTAACAAGAACTTTTATACCGACAAGTTTAACTTAGTTCAAGGTTTTATAGATAATACTCACAGTTCTATTCAGCATTTGAGTGAAAACATTAAACTTGAAAAAGAGTTAATTGAATCCCCTGTTTTTTCATTAAGCAAAAAAGAATATGTTTTCAGCAACAAAAGTACCGCTAACTCTCAATTTCAGGGCATAAGAAACTTTGGTCCTTATAAGGAAATTGACCAAGAAGTTTTATTTGTTTTTGTTTTTGAAGATAAGTACAAATCATTTGCCAATGAATTGTATTTAAGCCTCATAGGAAAATTAAATCCAGGAACCTTCCCTGGACTTGAACAAATGTTTGGCGTAAAAATTTCAACGGAAAACGTAAAACAAGTTAAAATCACAGGTTATAGTCAAGAAGAGTTTTTGAACGTTATTAATAAAATAAAAGATTTACAAAAGTCAGTCCCCAATAAAAAAGTAATAGGAATTTACATTGAAGATTATGTAATAAATGGAGAAGATGAGGAAACATCAAATGACTACTACTTCTTGAAATATAATTTCATAAAAAACAATATTCCTTTACAAGTTGTCAATTATAGGAAATTGGGAGAAAGAAATTCGTTAAAGTGGTCAACTTCCAATTTAGCCCTGGCAATGTTTGCAAAAATGGGAGGAATTCCTTGGTTAGTAAAGCCTAGTAATAATGACTGTTTGATACTAGGGATTGGAAGTTCACATAAAATAGACATTAAAACAAAAAGTATTTCAAAATACTTTGCGTATACCGTATGCCTAGACTCGTGTGGATTGTATCAAACATTAGAAGTATTAGCAGAAGAAACAACAGAAGCCAATTATTTAGAACAGCTAAAAAGCAATATAGTCAAGTTGTTCAAGAATGAAAAAATAAAAAGTTACAAAACCTGTGTCCTTCACCTTCCTTTCAAAATAAAGAAAAAGGAGATTTCTGCAATATCAGAAGCAATCAATGAAATTAGCGAAATAGAATTTGTAACTATAAAAATCAACCTTAAAAACAAATATTTTGGCTACAGTAATCATAACACTCTCGTCCCTTATGAAAGTAGCTTTGTTAAATTATCATATAACGAATATTTAGTTTGGTTTGAAGGATTGCTCTATGGAAAAGAGGTTGTTTATAAAAGACTTTCTAACCCCGTTCATATTCAATTTTTAAATAGAATTGAAGACGGTAAAAGGTATTTACAAGATGTTTTAAACTTATCAGGAGCAAATTGGAGAGGTTTTAACGCCAAATCAATTCCAATATCAATCTATTATTCTCAAATCATTGCTAAATACACCGAAGCGTTTGAACAAATTGAAGATTATAAAGAAACGGCTATTTCAAACGATAACCCTTGGTTTTTATAAGAATATAAAATGGAAATAAAAGGCGAACACATACTCTTTTTACTTGGTGCAGGTGCAAGCATTGATGCAGGAATACCTATTTCAAATAAAATGGTTGACAATATCGAAGAGTTGATAAAAACACACGAAGATTGGATACCATACAAAGACTTATATTTCTATTTAAAGAGTAGTATCAATTATTCTGACGGTATTTTAGGAAAGTTCAATGAACATTTTAATGTAGAAAGGTTATTAATCGTTATTTCAGAAATTGAGAAAAGGGAAAGCAATATAATGTACCCTTTCATTGGAACTTGGAATATCAGGCTTTTGGATTTGGCAGGACATAACTTTGAAAATATAAAAGCATTTCATAAGCTAATAAGAAAGCAACTGAATGAGTGGGTTGGGTTAAGACAACACGACAAAGCAAATTATTATCAGTCATTTTCTTCTTTATCAACCGATATTGGAAACATAATGAAAGTATTTACTCTGAATTATGATTTATGCTTTGAAAATATTGTTGGAAAAGATAAAAGCATAGAATTAGGATTTACGGAAGAAACTAATGAATGGCATCAATCAAACTTTGAAAACATTGAAGGAAAACACTATAATCTCTACAAGCTTCACGGATCAATTGATTGGTATTTACAAGAAAATAAGTTGTATAAAAGCCAAAAGATAGAATCTGAACCAGAACTGATTTTTGGAATACAACACAAAATGACTTCCGTTGACCCTTACTTTTATTACTCATCCATATTAAGGAATGCTTGCTTTAATGAAGCAAAACTAATTGTTGTTATAGGATATTCTTATGCAGATGACTATGTTAATGTTATCCTATCCCAAGCTTTAAAATCGAGGAGTGAATTAAGGATTATCAATGTCGCTCCTTTATTCGGAAGAAAATTAGATGATGAAATTGAATTTATTGCAGAAAGATTGAATATTATCGATAAAGAACAGATAATCTACCAAGATAAAACTGCAAAAGAATTTATGACCAACATTATGAATAAAGAGTTTTTTGAAACCCAAATTGCCGAACCGAAAGATGCTCCATTTTGACAAGATTCCAACGCATAAAGCCATACACATTTGCAATTCGCTAAAGCCAATACTCAAGCCAAAAATTGCAAAAGAGTGTGTCTTTGCCAACGCTGACTGACAAACGAAATGAAAAAAGCCTACAGAGAACAATGTATAAAACGGCAATAGCGGTATCGGTGCAAACTTTCAGCATTAGTGCCTTGCTTGAACATTGTACGAAACTTGAAAGTTAGTGTTTCAAATACCGCTACTGCGTTTATACTTGGCGTTAGCAGTCAGTTAAAAAACATTATTAATGAAATACTTACCAATATTAAATGAAATAAGCACTAGCAAAAGTCATTTTTTTGAAAAGATTATAGATTTTATTGAGTCTTGGTATGGGATTCAGGTTTATAATTCTAAAAACAAAATTGACTTTGGGAAATTTTACAATATAAAGTTATCTAAAAACATTAATCAAACTTTAAATCTGTTTTCAAATCTTAATTGTTCTCTTTTTGTTGGTAATAAAAGAACATATACAGCATTTCAATATATCTTCAAAAATCAAAGCTTTAAAATTGGAATTGCAGAAGATTATGATTTTTTATTTTTACTTCAAGAAGGAGGGCAAGATTTTTACTATGGAATAAGAAAAACTGATTTATTAGAAGAAAATCCTATAGTTTATAG
>FUHQ01000064.1_pt1 | contig 9473 bp, 7 predicted proteins | sample 1003131 | NCBI WGS metagenome assembly FUHQ01 (sample SAMEA4075884, study PRJEB14783) | cnidarian metagenome | reverse complement strand
TAATAATAATAAATAATAGTATAAAACAGTATGGTACTGTGCCATATTTGTGCCAAAACAGGGGGGTAAATTGCCTTTATTTAATGGTTAAAAGTGCCGTTTTATAAGGGGGTAGAGATAGGTTGGTTTAATCCGTAAACAGTAATCGTATTTCTACCTAAAAAAGATAAAAAATTAGCACAGGGGAGGAGTTTAAAAAAAGATATCCAAAAAAAACTTCCGCTAATGCCTCCAACAATAAACAAAGGGAAAACTCCATAAATAGAACGATACATATCTATTTTAGAGTTATACAAGTAACAACTAATGTGAATAATGAATGAGAGTAGCAATAAAAATACAAACTTTTTATTAAAGAGGGATAGAATAACTTTTTTTGCATAAAACCCAAAGCTATAAAAACTTAAAGCGATAAGAACAACATCAAAAGACCATAAAAAATTACAGTTAGTATAAACACCCAAAAGATACCCTAAAAAAAGTAACAAAATAGTTAATAACGAAATAATAAAGTTGCTTTTAATTTTTTGAATATTTCCAAAAATTAAAAAAACTAAGAACATACAGGGTAAAAACCACATAGGTATTCCCCAACCTTTTACTTTGTCTATCCAGTGTATTCTATTTTGTTCTTTTTGCACGTTGTTTAGCTGTTAAACAGTACTTACTCCCTACTTACAAAATTAAGCAGAACTAATACTTAAAAAGTAAAACTAAAACACTGATTATTTGTTTATTATTTTATTTTTTCTACCTTTGGCAAAGATACTTATTTTATATTGAAATATGGGCGAAAAAGAAACGGTTAATATGCGAAGTTTTTAGTTGTAAATCATATTAATTTCTATCCGTAAAAAAGAATTCATTTTTTTGAGTAAATTGAAAGTTAAGACGGTATAAAATGGTATTATTATGATGTCAATAAAAAACTGCGATTATATTCAACTTAAAAAATAATTACTATTTTTGGGGTCTCAAATTAAACTAGTATCTGTACGAAAACTGTCAAACGTTACAAAATAAATTATTTTTAATGTTGAAGTTTTTTTGCTGACAACTAAGCAAAAACCAATTTATTATGCACTCAGAAATAAGAAATTTAGTACCAAAACCTGTTTGGAATCATTTTGCAGATTTAAATGCAATACCTCGTCCCTCTAAAAAAGAGACTCGTATAATCCAATTTATGGTAGATTTTGGAAAAAAGTTACAATTAGAAACTTTTGAAGATTCAGTTGGTAATGTTATTATCCGAAAACCAGCTACAAAAGGAATGGAAAATCGAAAAATGGTTGTAATGCAAGGGCATTTAGATATGGTATGTCAAAAAAATGCAGATACTACTTTTGATTTTGATACCGAAGGTATAAAAATGTACATTGATGGTGATTGGGTAAAGGCACAAGGAACTACGTTGGGGGCAGATAACGGTTTAGGTGTTGCTGCAATTATGGCTATACTATCTTCTACCGATATTCCACATCCGCCTATTGAGGCATTGTTTACTATTGATGAAGAAACAGGAATGACTGGTGCGTTAGGTTTAGAAGGAGGTGTATTACAAGGGGATATTTTGTTAAATTTAGATACGGAAGAAGATGATGAAATAGGTATGGGCTGTGCTGGAGGTGTTGATATTACTGCTACAAAAAATTATCAACAAGAACCGACCTCAAAAAATACGAATGCTTTTAAAATTTCCGTAACAGGGTTAAATGGAGGGCATTCAGGAATGGATATTATTAAAGGTTTAGGAAATGCTAATAAAATAATGAACCGTTTATTGTTTTTGGGAGATAAGCATCATAAATTACGTATTTCAACAGTAAACGGAGGAGGGTTGCGTAATGCTATCCCTCGTGAAAGTTTTGCCGAAGTGGTTGTTGACAAAGAAAATAAAGATGCTTTTTTAACAGATACAAACAACCTTATAGAGGATATTAAAAAAGAATTAATAATCTTAGAACCTACAATAAAAATTGAAATAAAACCGATAAGTCCTGTTGATTTTGTGATGGATATTACCACACAAAAAGCGTTTTTAAAAGCGGTTTATACAGCACATAATGGGGTTTATAGAATGAGTCCTAGTATTCAGGGTCTGGTAGAAACTTCTAACAATATAGCTCGTGTTATTGTAAAGGACAAAGCTATAAAAATAAGTTGTTTAACACGTTCTTCTTCTGAAAGTAATAAAAAGGATTTAGCAAATACGTTAACTGCTACTTTTGATTTGGCTGGGTTTAGTGTCGCCTTGTCGGGTTCATATCCTGGTTGGCAACCGAATATAAACTCAGAAATACTAAAAATAGTCGCAACGACTTACGAAAAAATGTTTAATGAAAAACCAAATGTTGCTGCTTGCCACGCTGGACTGGAATGTGGTATTTTAGGACAAAATTATCCTACAATGGATATGGTTTCTTTTGGACCTAATATTAAAGGAGCTCATTCTCCCGATGAAAAAGCACAAATATCATCTACGCAAAAATTTTGGAGGTTTTTATTAGAGGTATTAAAAAACACTCCTAAAAAATAAGTCGATTAATGGATAAAACATTAGAAAACCTTGAAGAACTTTCAAAAGATAAGCTACAAGAAAATAAAAAATATTTTCAGCGATTAAAAAAAAGAACCCCAAAGCGGTTGGACATACTGATGCAAAAAATTCACGAAACGGAATTTGAAGAAACAGACTGCCTTACGTGTGCAAATTGTTGCAAAACAACATCTCCTATATTTACAAATAAAGATATTGAACGTATTGCAAAACACTTAAAAATGAAAGTAGTTGCTTTTACAAAACAATATTTAAGGATTGATGAAGATGATTTTTATGTGCTAAAAACCGCTCCTTGTTCTTTTTTAGATGAGCGAGATAATACTTGTTTTATTTATGATATTCGCCCAAAGGCCTGTGCTGAATATCCACATACCAATAGGAAAAAGTTCATTCAATTAGCCTCTTTAACTATTAAAAACACACAAATTTGTCCGGCTACTTATCGAATTGTAGAAAAACTAAAACAACAACTTCCTCAATAGATACATTGAATATAATACCATTTGCCACTTGATTTTACTGGAATAAAACACCCTTTTTTACCTTTTTGTTTCAAAATAAAAATCGCTGTGTAACTACACGGTTATGTCTCCATTTTTATTTTCATAAAGGTAAAAATCATCATTTTCTTTTACAGTAAATTCAAATGACAAATGGTGTAAAATCTATGTCTTTATTTTTCATTTCATCTTCAATAAGTGAAAAATCATTTTTAGTTACTGTTTTGTTAATTTTTCCATTTTCTAAATAATGCAATACATCACAGGTGGTTTGTAAAATGGAGAATATATGCGAAGAAATAATAATTGTTTTATCTCTTGATTTTAGTATTTCTAAAATTTGAGTAAGTAGAATGTTGCTTTCAACATCTATACCGCTAAAAGGTTCATCTAAAATAAAAACATCATTTTTTTGTAGTAGAATAGCTTGGAGTGCTAACTTTTTTTTCATTCCTGTTGAGTATGTCTCTGCATAGTTTTTTAACGGTAAATTAAAAATATTGGTTACAGATGATTTTTTAAAGTCAATTCCTCTGGCCGTACAGAAAAGACGTAAATATTCATAACCAGTTATTTTACTCATAAAGAAAGGGGTTGTTGGTAAAAATCCAGTTACGTTCTTTAAAATTCCATTTTTGTAGATAATTGTCCCTTTGTGTCCTTCTAACCCTGCTATACAAGAAAAAAGAGTTGTTTTTCCTGCTCCATTTTTACCAATGACCCCATAAACTTTTCCTTTTTCAAAAGAAAGGTTGATGTTTTTTAGAACCGTATTGCTACCATAAGATTTTGAAATATTTTTAAGTGTTATCATAAAAATTGGGATATGTTTTTGATTGCTTCTTTATATAAATATGGAATTATTATAATAAAAAAAGGAGGAAATAATAGGCATAATCCTACTGTAATAATGGTGGTAATTAGTGTAGGCTTGGGGTAGTGCTTGTATTTTGCAAAAATAACACCATACAAAAAACACAACCCCATTATTTGAACAGCAATTGTAATATAAAAAGAATCTAAAAATCTCCACCATAAAAGTAAATGTATTGGTAAAGTGCTAACTAAGGTAAACATAGTCGCAATTTTTATTTTTCGATATAAAAACTTTTTAGGATTTAAACTGTATGTCCAAACAAATGTTGTGGGCTCTCTTTTTTCATAAAAATTAGGAATAATCAGCGATAAAAACAAAATAGAAAAAACTCCTAAATTAAAATTTCCTACTTTTATTGCCATAAAAGTCAAAAAATAAGTAACAAAATACAATAAAAAAAATCGCCTAAACCCAATGATAAACTCAAAAGGATATTTATAAAATGGTGTAGGAATGACTATTGTAGCTTTTTTATTCAAATTGATAAATAAAAACAATATTGCCAACAATAAAAGTAATCCCGCAAACAAAAAATATCCTTTAAAAACTAAAAAAATAGTAAATGGAGCTGTAAAAATGATATTTTCTACGAGTTTTATTTTATAAAAATCACGTTTTATAAAGACTGTTTTTATAAAAGTGTTTTTTTCTTTATGGTTTAATAAAAAAAGAATATAAATAGCTATTCCAACATACAATAAAGATGCTTTTTCTGTTTTTAAAAAGAGGGCGTTTGAGAGGTAAAGGAATACTATTGGTAGTAAAACCACTGTTGGAACAGGGGGTAAGCCAAAATCTTTTATAATTCTATAAAATCGCTTAAATTGTAATGAAAAGTAGAATTTCATAGCCGTTTTATTGGTCTTAGGTGTAGTTAAAACAATGCTCTTTTTAGTACATTTTACTTTAGTTTCTGAGAAAGCTATATTAGCTTTTAGTTTTATAGCGTTATTAAAGGCTAACTAATAGCAAAGTCTGTATTATATTAAAATTACAACTTTTAGTCGTTTCCGAAACTATGGACTTTCAGTCTGTAGTGGTTTATTTTCACTTACAGTTGTTTTTTTACGCTCCAATTCCAATACTTTTTGAATCATTTTATCATTTTTTTGATTGATTTTATACAAGCCTTCATCACTAAATAACTCCCGAGCAATTATTACCTTTAAGTATTTTCTTAATTGATTTTTTATTTTTGCATTTGGGTGGATTTTTTCCATTTTTTTTAGAAAAGCATTTGAAACGGACTTGTTGCTATCAAAAGAATTGTTAAATTCTTCTATAGAAAGTTTGGACAATTTTTCTCTATTCTTATCCACATAGTTAAAAGCAAAATTATTTATTGGTCTAAAAAATAGTGTTGGAACATAATCAGAAGAATCTACAGGGACAAAAACATCAGGAATAATACCACCTCCGCCATATACTGTTTTCCCTTTAGGAGTTGTATATTTTAAGCTGTCTATTACTTTTATACTATCTTTATTAAACAATTCTCCATTTTCGTAACGATGTACAACTTCTTCGTCATAAACCTTTGGGTATTTTTCTGTTTTTTTATACGGTTTTTGTATTGAACGTCCGGTAGGGGTATAATAACGAGCTGTGGTAAGCCTAACGGCAGAACCATCTCCTAAGCCCATTTCTTCTTGTACCAGTCCTTTGCCAAAGGAGCGTCTTCCTATAATTATTCCCTTGTCGTTGTCTTGTAATGCTCCTGCTAAAATTTCAGAAGCCGAAGCAGAATTTTCATCAATTAGAACGTATAATTTTCCTTTTTCAAAATCACCTTTTGCTGTGGCGTATAAATTTCGTACTTGCCCTTTGTTGTTTTTGGTAAATACAATTAATTTGCCATCTTCTAAAAACTCATCAGCTATTTTATGAGCAATATGAATAAATCCACCGCCATTTCCTCGTAAATCCAGTACTAAATCTTTCATTCCTTTGGACAACAGCGTATCTAAGGACGATTTAAACTCCCTGTAAGTGTTTTGTGCAAATCGGTCGAGCTTTATGTAGCCAATGCTATCATTAAGCATATAAAAAACATCAACACTTTTAATATTTACTTTTCCTCTGTTGATGGTAATATTAAAGAGGCTGTCGTTTGTTTTTCTGTACACCTGCAAGTCCACTTGTGTACGTGGTTTGCCTTTTAGAAATTTGAATATTTCAGGGGTTGTAAGTTTTTTTTGATATAGTGTATCGGCATTTGCCATTAAAATTCTATCGCCTGCTTTGATTCCTGCTTTGATACTTGGTCCCCCTTTTATGGGCTGAATAACCGTAATAGTATCGCCAATCATTCTGAATTGTACTCCTATTCCAACAAAATTCCCTTGCATACTCTCAGTAACTGCTTGTAGCTGTTCTTTAGGGATATACACCGAGTGAGGGTCTAATTTTCCTAACATTTCAGTAATAGCATTGTCAAGGAGTTCGTCTGTATTTACATCATCTACATAGTCGTGCTGTATATAGTTGATTAATCGTTTTATTTTTTGTTCTTTAGCAGTAGATTTTCCTAACGAAAGGGGTGAACCACTTCCGTTAAAATATGTTCCGAGAAAAATTCCAAAGATAATGGCAATTGCTAAATATATAGGTAAATTGTTCTTATTCATTGTTTTAGTTGTGGTTAAAAAATGGATTTATAAGAGATTATTCAGTGTCCTTTCTTTTGAAAATTAAAACCTCTCATATTTCTTAAAATTATTCATTTTTAGCAAATGGATAAAACAAAGTTACAAAAAAATAACTACCACAAACAAGCAATACCAAAATAGTTTTGAAATGTTGTATAAATAATATTTTTTATTCTCATTAAAGCGATACAGCCTGTATCTATATTATTGTAAATTTAAAACATAAAAGGTGTTAAATATGAGTAAGAAAAACAGTAAATAACTTTTTCTGTTAGTCATTTAGTTTTAACACCGCCATAAATGCTTGTTGTGGAATTTCAACATTTCCTACTTGTCGCATACGTTTTTTACCTTTTTTCTGTTTTTCTAACAGCTTACGTTTACGAGAAATATCACCACCATAACACTTAGCGGTTACGTCTTTACGTAGTGCTTTTACTGTTTCACGAGCAATAATTTTAGCTCCGATAGCTGCCTGAATAGGAATATCAAATTGCTGACGAGGAATTAATTCTTTTAATTTTTCGCAAATTCGTTTTCCTATATTGTACGCATTATCGGCGTGTAATAATGATGAAAGAGCATCTACTGACTGACCGTTTAGTAGCATATCTACACGTACTAATTTTGATTTTTTCATTCCTATAGGGTGATAATCAAATGAAGCGTATCCTTTAGATACTGTTTTTAATCTGTCGTAAAAATCAAAAACAATTTCTGCTAAAGGCATTTCAAAAATTAATTCTACACGTTCGGTTGTTAAATACGTTTGGTTTACTATTTGTCCTCTTTTTTCAATACACAGGCTCATTACTTGTCCTACAAAATCGGATTTTGTAATAATTGATGCTTTTATAAAAGGTTCTTCTACTCTGTTTAACTTTGATGGGTCTGGCAAATCGGTAGGGTTATTTACCTCAATGATTTCATCGGGTTCTTTATTGGTAAAAGCGTGGTAACTAACGTTAGGAACAGTTGTTATAACAGTCATATTAAATTCACGTTCCAAGCGTTCTTGAATAATTTCCATATGTAACATTCCTAAGAAACCACAGCGAAACCCAAAACCAAGAGCGGCAGAACTTTCTGGCTGAAATACTAATGAAGCGTCGTTTAGTTGTAATTTTTCCATTGAGCTACGGAGTTCTTCATAGTCTTCGGTATCAACAGGATAAATCCCTGCAAAAACCATTGGTTTTACATCTTCAAACCCTTCAATAGTGTCTGTTGTTGGATTTGCAAAATCGGTAATAGTATCGCCTACTTTTACTTCTTTTGCTGTTTTTATTCCTGTAATTAAATAGCCTACATCTCCTGTTTTTATCTCTTTTTTAGGAAGTTGTTTTAGTTGTAATGTGCCTACCTCATCAGCAAAATACTCTTTGTTGGTAGCCATAAATTTAATTTTTTGATTTTTCTTAATTGAGCCGTCAATAACTCTAAAATAAGTTTCAATTCCTCGATATGAATTAAAAACAGAATCAAAAATTAAGGCTTTTAGCGGTGCTTCAGGATTTCCTTTAGGAGCAGGAACTCTATTAATGATTGCTTCTAAAATTTTATCAACACCAAAGCCTGTTTTACCACTGGCAGGAATTACATCTTCCGCATCGCACCCCAATAAATCTACGATATCATCTGTAACTTCTTCGGGGTTCGCACTTGGCAAATCTACCTTGTTTAGTACCGGAATAATTTCTAAATCGTTTTCTAATGCTAAATACAGATTTGAAATTGTTTGGGCTTGAATACTTTGTGCTGCATCAACAATTAATAAAGCACCTTCACAGGCAGCAATAGAACGAGAAACCTCGTATGAAAAATCTACGTGTCCTGGTGTGTCAATTAGATTTAACACATAGGGTTCTCCGTTGTAGATATAGTCCATTTGGATTGCGTGCGATTTTATGGTTATCCCGCGTTCACGCTCCAAGTCCATATTATCCAATAATTGATCTTGCTTTTCACGTTCAGTAACAGCTCCTGTATAGTCTAACAATCTGTCTGCCAAGGTGCTTTTTCCGTGGTCAATATGTGCAATGATGCAAAAATTTCTAATGTTTTTCATTCGTTTTTCTCTACTTGACCGACAAAGATACATTTATTTGTAAATTAAACGTATTAAAATTTGAGTATTTCTTATAACTGCACGAGTTTTTAGAATCAAGACCGTTTCACTATAAAAACAAAGAACCAAAACTTTTTTGCATACCGAATACTTGTTTGTTTTTTAATAAATGGTACAAGTAGTGTTTCAAGAAAATACTACAAAATTATTTATTTTCAGTAACAAATTCTTTTAGTACATCTGCTTTTTTAGTTCTTGTTTGTGCTTTAATATCACCACCGACAAAAAAAGTTGTCGTAGGATATACTTCTGCTTCTATTAGTTTAGAACTTTCGGGATTTTTTTCTATATCTACAGTAACAAAAGTTACATCAGAAAATTCTGTTGCGATTTTAATAAAATCTTGATTGGTTGATTGACAGTTATCATCCCACGAAAGTATAAATAGAGCGACTACTTTTTCTTCCTTTTTTATGATTTCTGAAAGGTTATCATTTGTTAATTCCTGTGCCGTAATTTTATTTATTAGATTAAAGAGTTAAAATGTTATACCGCACAAAGTTACAAAAAAAAATAATAATATGTTGTTTTTTTGAGTGATAATTTAATCCAAAAAGCAATTTTTTTATTGTTTTCTAATTAAAATTATCGAAAATCTTTTGTCCTCTTTTGTTTTCTGATGATGGTTGTGTTTTCATAAAAAGTTCCTTGCTTTTATATAAAAAATTAGAGGTCACTATTTAGTTACATACTAATTTTTGCTATATTACCAGTCTAATCTACGTTTCTTTAAAAATTTTCAATTATATGAATAGAT
>FUHQ01000063.1_pt1 | contig 9796 bp, 6 predicted proteins | sample 1003131 | NCBI WGS metagenome assembly FUHQ01 (sample SAMEA4075884, study PRJEB14783) | cnidarian metagenome | reverse complement strand
CTAAATACATAAGCGTATCGTGTAATTCACCCACTATTTCATCTTCTTTAATAGGAACTTCCTTTTGTAAAATAATCTCACCTGTATCAATTTTATCATCTATAAAAAATGTGGTAACACCCGTTTTGGTTTCACCATTGATAATCGCCCAATTTATAGGAGCGGCACCCCTATATTTGGGCAATAATGATGCGTGTAAATTAAAGGTGCCGTATTTAGGCATATCCCAAACTAATTTTGGTAACATTCTAAAAGCTACTACAATTTGTAAATCAGCATTCCATTTTTTTAAGTCGTCTAAAAATGCATTGCTTTTTAAATTTTTAGGCTGTAGCAGTGGTAGATTTTGTGAAATAGCATATTTTTTTACCGATGATTGGTTTAATTTACGTCCACGTCCTGCAGGTTTGTCCGATGCGGTAATTACTCCTACTACATTATAATTATTTTCTATTAAGTGTTGTAAAATGGTTGCTGCAAAATCAGGCGTTCCCATAAAAACAATACGAATATTTTTTTTTGACATCTAACTATTTTTTATACGTAATTATAATTTTTGACGAATTTATTCCTTTCGGTTCATTATTTTTTCAAATATTTTTATTTTGTCAATTATCAACAAAACAAAGTAGGTAAATAGCGACAAAAAGAATAATGTTATCATTAGTTTGAGGTAAATTTTCACAGTCCACTCTAATGCAACCTTAATTCTTTGCATTATTCCTATATTGATTTTTTTACCTTCTAAAAGCGAAAATTTAACAGTGCAAAACTCATTTTCATCATCAAAATCCCCCAAACTTACGCCAAGTTCTTGTAGTTGTTGTTCTATTTCCAAAATACGGTTTTCTAACCCTACATATTCGTTTATTTCTCCGCCTTTTGATTTTAAAGCAATTAGTGCTGTTCTGATTTTTTCTAAAGATTTCTTTTTTGCATTGAGTTCTTTATACTCATTCGTTTTATCTTTTTTTGTTATTTGCTTTGCTTGTACATTTCCAATGGTTATTAATTGATTATATAAAGCATCAAAATTTTTAGGCGGTACCCCTACTACCAAATTTAATTTTCTATTTCCTTTATTACCGCTTTTTTGCTCAAATTGAATTAAAGCGTCTAATTTTTTAATCGTTTCTCGTGCGTTTTTTTCTTCTTCTGCAAAAGATGCCGATTTCGTTCTTATCTCTGCAATTTTTTCATATTTCTGATCAACTTTTATCGCCGACTGATTGGTAGATGTTGATGAAGCTTTATATTTTTTGGTTGCATAATTTCTTTTTAAACTTGAAATGTTTTCAAAAAATGATGACTCATTATAACCGAGGTTGAACGTTTTAGTATAACCGTATAACAGCCTAAAAACAAACAGCAATAGAAATAATAATAATAACCAAATAATTAACCTTTTAAATCTTTTTTTGAATGTTTGTTTCATTGTGTTTTAACTATAAAAAATTGAAAATTAAGAGACTAAAAGAAATGAGTATTACTCTCAATTTTAAGAAGTGTTATGACACCGCCTTTAGTTTTTTTAGGGTAGTTTGAGTAAGCTTTCTTTCTGCATATTCTCTTGTTACAATAAATTCTTTTTCATTAGAGCTTGGTAGTTCAAACATAGCATCGGTTAGTATAGCTTCGCATAGCGAACGTAAACCTCTTGCTCCCAACTTGTATTCTACGGCTTTATCTACAATGTATTGCAAAGACTCTTCATCAATAGAAAACGCAACATCGTCCATTGAAAACAGTTTTGTATATTGTTTGATGATAGAATTTTTAGGCTCTGTTAAAATTGAGCGTAATGTTTCCGCATCTAAGGGGTTCATATAACTTAGTACAGGTAAACGTCCTATAATTTCAGGAATTAAGCCAAAGTTTTTTAAATCAGAAGGAATAATATATTGTAGTAGGTTTTTTTCATCTACTTTATCCTCGTCTAATGATGCACCAAATCCTACGGCTTGCATATTTAATCGTTTACTAATAATTCTATCAATACCCGAAAAAGCACCGCCAGCAACAAATAAGATATTCTTTGTATTAACCTCTATAAATTTTTGGTCGGGATGTTTTCTACCTCCTTTTGGTGCTACATTAACTATCGAGCCTTCTAATAGTTTTAACAACGCTTGTTGTACTCCCTCGCCAGAAACATCACGAGTAATAGACGGATTGTCGTTTTTACGAGCTATTTTGTCTATTTCATCAATAAAAACGATACCCATTTCTGCTTTTGATACGTCATAATCTGCTGCTTGTAATAATCTGCTTAAAATACTTTCAACATCTTCACCTACATAACCCGCCTGTGTTAAAACAGTAGCATCTACTATTGAAAAAGGCACGTTTAACATTTTTGCAATGGTTTGAGCAATTAAGGTCTTTCCTGTTCCGGTATCTCCAACCAATACAATATTCGATTTTTCTATTTCAACATCATTATCGTCTTTAGTTTGAAGCAAACGTTTATAATGGTTATATACCGCTACGGACATTGATTTTTTGGTTTGATCTTGTCCTATGATATATTCATCTAAAAAATCTTTTATCTCTTTTGGTTTTCTTAGCACCAATTCTTTTGATAAATCCTCTACTATGTGTTCAGTAATTTCTTCTTCTACTATTCCGTGTGCTTGTTCTATACATTTATCACAAATATGAGCGTCCATACCAGCAATAAGCAAATCAGTTTCTGATTTTTTACGTCCACAAAATGAACATTGTAAATTTTCTTCTTTTGTCATTCGTTTGAGTTATTGTTAAACAATAAGGGGGATAAGACTGTCGAGTTTATTTTCTGCTTAAAATTTCATCTACCATACCGTATTTTTTGGCTTCTGAAGCAATCATCCAATAATCTCTATCGGAATCTTTTTCTACCTTGTCAAAAGGCTGTCCAGAATGATGAGATATAATTTCGTAAAGCTCTTTTTTTAGCTTTTTAATTTCTTTAACGGTAATTTCCATATCTGACGCTTGACCTTGAGCACCACCCAAAGGTTGATGTATCATTATTCTTGAGTGTGGTAATGCTGAGCGTTTCCCTTTTTGTCCGGCACACATTAATACAGCCCCCATTGATGCTGCCATTCCTGTACATATTGTAGCTACATCAGGTTTTACAAATTGCATTGTGTCGTAAATTCCTAACCCTGCATACACACCACCTCCCGGAGAGTTGATATACAGTGAAATATCTTTTGAAGCATCAATACTTTCCAAAAATAATAATTGTGCTTGTACCACGTTTGCTACTTGGTCGTTAATACCTGTACCCAAAAAGATAATTCTATCCATCATTAAACGTGAAAACACATCCATTTGTGCAACATTTAATTGGCGTTCTTCTATGATATAAGGTGTTAAACTACTTGTTATTTTGTTATAATAAGCACTGCTAACTCCGTGATGTTTTGTAGCGTATTTTTCAAATTCTTTACCGTAATCCATTGTCGTTTACTGTTTATTTTAAAGTTACGAGGGCGTAAAGATACAAAGAATTTGCGTAATTGTGTAGGTAAAGTTTAAAAGTTGTTTTTGAGGATAATACCTTTTGTGATTTTATTTCAGTAAATTAAGAATTAAAAGGGTATAACGCTACTCACCAAAACAGAAACAGCATTTCCGCCAAAACCGACTGCGTTTACCAATATTTTACGAATTTTTGTAGGTTTTTCTTGCGGATAAGCAAAAGGAACAGCTATTGCTTTTTGATATTGTAACATCAACAATGCCAATTCCATACTCAACAGTCCCGATGCTCCAAATGTATGTCCTAATTTCCATTTATTGGTTGTTAAGAAAGGGGTTTTTTCTTTGAATATTTTTTTTATGGCGTTTATTTCGGAGCTATCGCCTCGCTTTGTTCCCGGTGTGTGCATTACAATAGCATCTATTTCATCAATAACACTATTTTTTAAAGCCATTTTCATAGATTTTTGAAAACATTCTGCATCTGCTGTTACTGATGTGTTGTGTTGTAATATTTCGGTAGCAAATCCTATTCCTTCTATTGTTGCAATGGCGTTTTTAGTAATTCCTGCCTCTAAGCACATTGCTGAAGCTCCTTCGCCAAGCACCATTGTATTGCGTTTTTTTTCCAAATCAAATGCCTTGCAGGGATAGTTGTCAGTTTCTTTAGAATATACTTTTAAGGCTTTCATTTGTGCAATGGTAAAAGCTGTTAACGGAGCTTCACTTCCTCCTACAAGAAACTTATTACACATACCGCTATTAAGCCACGCTACACCATTAAGTAACGAATGTAACGCTGTGGAACAGGTAATAGAATGCGATATTTCGGGACCTGATGTTTGCAAGTCGTGTGCTACCCACGAAGAAATATTTCCGAGAGTTGTTGTAGGCGAACTTAATGTAGAGGAAACTTTTTTTTCTAAAAATTCTGTATGATATTTTTCAAAAAGTTGTGTTGCTCCTCGTGAAGAGCCAAAATTTACCCCAAAATTATCTCCCGATTTCCAAGACGTTTTTGCAATGGCTTTTCGTGAAGCATAAATAGCAAATAACACCGTTTTATCTAAGTTTTTATATTTGTTGTCAGATTTTTTTAATGTTTGTATCAGCTTTTTATCTTCTTCTGAAAGTTGTGCGACAAAGGTATCTTCATCGTTAAACTTTTTTGCTGATATAAAATGTCGATTGCTTAAATATGCTTTCCATATTTCAGAATGTGTACTCCCCAAAGCAGAAATAGAAGCAAAGGAGCATATAGAAATGGGTTTGTTCATTTAATTGGTTTCAAGATTAGTTATACCTTTTTAATGCTCAATTTACTCAAACAAAACGCTCTTTTTTCATATAAAGAAAAAAACCAATATTTTATTTTTAAGTAAATTAAGAGTTAAAATGGTATTAGTCGTTGGCTTTTAGCACGAAAACATCACATTTAAATTTCGCCTTTTAGTTGTATTGAAACAGGACTTGTAGTCCACAAATGCTATTATTTTGTTAGTATATTCAATATTTCTTGTTCAATAGATATTGTAGTTCCTCTTCGTTCTACCATTCTGCCTATTTCTTTTCCTTTTTTAAAGAAGATAAAAGTAGGTACTCGTTGAATATTTAAACCTTTTTCTAAGCCGTTTGCTTTTTTATTGTAATCAACGGTTACCATTGTTAGGTTTTTTTCTTTAAATCCTGATGCGTCTAATACTTTGTAAAAAGGAGGGGTTTCTCGTTTGCTATCGCCACACCACGTTCCCATAAATGCTTTTACTGTTATACCTTTTAACAAGGGTTTTAACTTTGCTATTACGACCTCATTGGGTTTGTAATTGTCATATTTTGTATTAAACCAACTACTACCATATTCCTTTTGAAAAAGAGCTTTATCGGTAGTTCCTACTAAATTTCCTCCTGCATCTTTTTTTGCTGTTAGTACTTGTTTTGTACCACAAGATAAGAAAGTTATTATACTGAATAACAAGATTGTTTTTTTCATAATTATTTGATTTTTAGATTAATGTTGTTTGTGTCATTTCTTTGGGTTGCTCTATGCCAAGTAATTTTAAAATGGTTGGAGCAATATCTCCCAAAACCCCATTGTTAATAGATTTTAAGTCTTTATCCACTAAAATTAACGGCACTGGATTGGTTGTGTGTGCTGTATGTGGTGTTCCATCGGGATTTATCATTGTTTCACAGTTTCCGTGGTCGGCAATGACTAAGGTCGTATAATCATTGTCCAAAGCCGTAGTAATAACATCTTTTACGCATTTATCAACGCTTTCACAAGCCTTAACCGCCGCTTCAAAAACGCCTGTATGCCCAACCATATCGCCATTTGCAAAATTTAAACAAACAAAATCTACTTCCTGTTTTTTAAGTTCTGGAATAATCGCATCACGAATATCGTAGGCACTCATTTCGGGCTGTAAATCGTAAGTGGCTACTTTGGGAGATGGGCAAAGTAACCTTTTTTCGCCTTTAAATTCTTTTTCTCGTCCGCCAGAAAAGAAAAATGTTACGTGTGGATATTTTTCAGTTTCCGCTATTCGTATTTGTTTTTTATTGTTTTTTTCAAGGACTTCGCCAAGTGTGTTTTCAATATTTTTGTTGTCATAAATTACATTAATTCCCTTAAAAGAATCATCATAATTGGTCATTGTTACGAAGTATAAGGCTAATTTTTTCATTGAAAAATCTTCAATATCTTTTTGACTTAGCACTTCTGTCAATTGACGACCTCTATCGGTTCTAAAATTAAAGAAAATAACGACATCATCATTTTTTATGGTGGCTTTTGGTTGCTTATTCTCATCAACCATTATTATCGGTTTTATAAACTCGTCGGTTATATTGTTGTCATAACTTTCCTGAATACTTTTAAGGGCATCTGTAGAAAGAGAGCCTTTTCCGTTTACAAGTGCATCATAAGCCAACTGTATTCTCTCCCAGCGATTATCTCTGTCCATTGCGTAATATCTTCCTGTTATTGTTGCCAATGCACCAGTAGATTTTTGCATATGCTTTTGAATTTCATTAATAAAAAAGCGTCCCGATTTGGGGTCGCAATCCCTTCCGTCAGTAAAAGCGTGTAAAAACACATCATTTAAGCCATATGTAGCCGCGGCGGTTAGTAGTCCTTTTAAGTGATTTATGTGCGAATGAATTCCTCCGTTAGAAACCAATCCTACAAAATGAATATTTTTGTGATTTGTTTTAGCGTACGCAAAGGCTTTGATTAGCTCCGTTTCTTGAGATAATGTTTTTTCTTCAACCGCTTTATTGATTTTTGCTAAGTTTTGATAAACAATTCTGCCAGCACCTAAATTCATATGCCCTACTTCAGAATTTCCCATTTGCCCCTTAGGAAGCCCCACGTTTTCGCCATCTGTTCGTAGCGAGGCATTCGGAAATTTATTGTATAATGAATTGATAAAAGGGGTTTTTGCGTTATAAATAGCCGATACTTTAGGGTTTTGTGTAATTCCCCACCCATCAAGTATCATTAAGATTACTTTTTTATTCATCGGTAATAAATTAAGATGTAAAAGTACATAAATAATCCTTTTTTATCCTAAAAAAATAAAAAACAATGTGCTTAAGTTAATAAAATTGAGCGTTAATACCATTTTAACGCTCAATCTACTTAAATAATACCATTTTAACTTTTATCAAATTAAAAATTAAAATGGTATGAGTCGTTTATTGTCTTTTGCTTCTGTTTTCGGTCTTTCAACAAAAAAAACGACTAACATTTTCGTTAGCCGTTTTAATCCAAAGTTTAAAATTTACTGTTTAATAAACCTTTTGGTCTCCCTTCCTTTTTCAAATAGTATATGTATCCAATAAACACCTACTGATAAATCTGAAATATTTATTTTTGTTTTATCGGTTTCCTTTATTAATTTGCCTAAAGCATTGTATATTTTAATGTTTTGTAATTGTGTACCTTCTTTTAGTGCTAAATTGATAAATTCTTTTGCAGGGTTTGGATATAAACGTACTTTTTTACGTTCCTCTTGGTCGTCTATTCCTAACGAAATGTTACATACTATTTGTACCTTCTCCGTTTCAATAGTTAAGTTGGTTACTACGGTATTTTTTACTCTACAATAGTAAGAGCCATCATCACTGCTTGAAGCATTGCTAATTGTATAAGTGGCTTGGGTTGCTCCGCTAATGGCACTGTAATCTTTATACCATTGATAGGTATTATTAGTACCGCTTACTACTGCCTCTAAAGTAATGCCTTGAGCCCCGATATTCTCGGTTTTTGCTTCGCCTACTTTTGCTTGTGAACCGTACGAAAAACTATTTACATTCGTTTTATAGTGGGTAAACTCATTTTCAAAACTACCAAATTGGAATTTGTTATTTTGAATATATAAAGTTGCTAAATTTGTTGCTCCTGTAAGATTCGGAAACGTACCCGAAAGTTTGTTATTACTTACATTTACATTTTTTAACTGTGTAAAGGCACTTATTTGAGTTGGTAAACTTTCTAATTGGTTGTTGTATAAACTCAATTCTTCTAACTTGGTTAAGTTGCCAAATGTTGTAGGTACAGCTCCTGAAAGTTCGTTATCTCGTAAATAAAGGTCTTTTAACTCCGACAAATTACCGATACTGTTTTGTAATGCTCCTTTTAGCTTATTGTAACTTAATGAAACTCGTGTAATATGCTTTCCTCCGTTTACAATTTTGGTAGTAATACCGTGCCAACGAGTTACGTTATATGCCGTAGGAATGGCATCTTTCCAGTTAGCTTTATTTGTCCAGTTGGTGCCGTCTAAATGGTTGTACATATCTACCAAAGCCTGTATTTCTGTTTGTGGTACGTTGTTGTAGGCGGTACAATCTTCTCCCCACGTTATGTCCGAATTACTACTTGCATAGCTACTTCCTTGCCAAGCACTAATAGTACTTTGCGGTACGCCGATACAATGTAAGTATTGGTTTGATGAAAAATAAAAATAATTACTTCCTCCTTGAAAAACCGATGGTGCTACCCCAATTTTTAAACCAGTAATATGGTTACTGTTCACATCTAACGAAGTAATATTGGTTAAAGCACTAAAATCTAAATTACCTTCTATTTGGTTACTACCTATTTCTAAACGTTTTAAAGAGGTAATATCATTAATTTCCGTAGGAATACTTTTTAACACATACTCACTATTATTTTTTTGTCTATAAAACTCTAAACGCTCTAAATTAGCTAACTGCCCAATATTTCCATTAATTTCTGATATGGCATTGTAATTAAACTGTAATTCTTTTAACTGTGGTAAATCTTTAATTTTTGCTGGAATGTTACCGTTTAATTTATTAGAATTTAACACAATATTGGTTACGTGTTTTTGTCCGCTAATTATTTTAGTGGTTACCCCATACCACGCACCTACATTTGGGGTTTTGGTGGCATCGGCTACCCACGGTACGCCGTTGTAACTGTTTGTTAAATTGTTTTTCCAGTTAGCACCTGTGGTGGCGTTGTATAAGGCAATTAAGGCTTCACGCTCGGTTTGTGGAATGCTATTATTGGTTACCGAAGCACAATCATCAGAATATACAACACCATTGTCAATAATATGATGCTCTTCATTATGGTCGGATAACTGCCACGCTACTTTTTCATCGGTAGGCACTTCTATACAACCGCAAGCGTTTCTTTCTGCACTAAAACGATTACTACTATAAGAAGTGTGAAACGCCGTAGGACTTACCCCCAACTTTAAACCGTCTAAATGGTTGTATTGTAGTTGTAAGGTATTTAATACGGTTAATGCACTGATGTCTAATACGCCTTGTAAAGTGTGGTTGTAACTTGCTTGTAATATTTTTAATTTAGTAAGGTTGTTTATAGTGGTTGGTAAATTAGTTAAAGCATTTGAACTTACATTTAATTCTTCTAATGCACTTAAATTACCTATTGTGGTAGGTAAAGTGGTTAAGCCGTTTTGGTTTAAATCTAACTTTTTAAGCGTAGCAATACTACCTATTTCGTTGGGTAGGGTTGTTAAGGTTTTTGTACTACTATCATATTGAGAAGATAAATCTAATTCAATTAAAGCTGTAAAATTACCAATACCCGCAGGTAAGGTGTTTATCTTATTTCTGGTTAAATTTAACTTGGTTAAACTGCTTAAATTTCCTATTTCGGTAGGTAAAGTTGTTAAACTGTTATGATATAAATCAATTTCTTCTAAATTAGCTAACTGCCCTATTTCAGCTGGTAAACTATTTATTTTAGCTCTATTAGAGTAACCACTTCCTGTTAATCGTAATACTTTTAGTTGAGTTAAATCTTTTATTTGAGAAGGTACTATTC
>FUHQ01000062.1_pt1 | contig 9932 bp, 8 predicted proteins | sample 1003131 | NCBI WGS metagenome assembly FUHQ01 (sample SAMEA4075884, study PRJEB14783) | cnidarian metagenome | reverse complement strand
GTATAACACCAATTTTAAAACTCTTTTTCAACTATTTCTTAACAAATTTATCAATAGTTTTATTAATTTCTTTTTTGCTCGTTTTCGGATCCATTTTAAATAAGTGTGAATACAGTGGTTTTTTCTCCACTCTTTTTTTCAAAGCAATGTCCTTCTTTATTTTAAATACATATTCCCATTTTCTACGGACTTTTTTCCAAAAAGGTTTATTTTCTTTCCACCATTTTTGAGCTTCAATACATTCACTATCAGGAACACGAGTGTAGGTATTATACCCTTTTTCTTGAGCTAACAAAAAATCTTTTTTCCCGTCTTTTCTGATAATTTTATCATTATCTTGGTCGTGTATCCACCCCTCGTTTGTTATTTCGTGCCTATTTCTTCGGTGTAGTACGTTGTAGTCTTTACGCTGTGTATGTTCACGTCTTGCCAATGGAGCATCAGTAGCATTTTCCCAAAAACTTTTCCCGTCAACGTGTACCCAAGTTGCAGTTCCTTCATAACGAGGACTATCATCTACTTGATATACTTTTTGAGTCCATTGCCCTTTTACACTATCCTTAGGAAATTTTGTATATTTCCAATGTCTTTCTTTATCAAACAAATACATCTCTTGATTTTCAAAGAGCCAATCTTGTCGCCAATGTTTTACAATATATGATTCTTTTTCCATATTTATAACCAATAAATGCTGTAATTGTATTTCATTGTTTTTGTCCTTGATAATCTGTGCCCATTCTAAGGCGTAATCGTGTTTTGTTTTTGAGGGTTTGTAAGTGCTATCTTTAGAGTAATTAAAAGTTTCTGCAAAGTTAAAAGTAACCTTAAAGCAACCGCTCATTGACTTTATAGCCTTAATATCTTTATCTTTTTTCGACATTTGTGCCGATGCCATAATAGGCAATAATACCGCTAAAATAATTGTTGTACATCTATTCATTGATAATAATTTAAAATTTTAGACAAAAATAAATATAAAATAATTTAGATTGTTTAAAAATAATATAATATATTTGCAACGGAATTAATTAAGAATTATTCTAAATAAAATAATTGGGATTTTTTTGGCTTTGCCACACTTTGTTTTTAAAATATAAAAATTAAACAAAACACCCCTATAAAAAAGCAAAGTTGTGGCATTTGCCATAAGTAGTATAATAATATGAACAATCATCATTTTTATGTTGTTCAATTATTTTTTTAAAAGCATTCAATAAGTATTTATTGAGTTTTGTTAATTTTTGTTAAGAGAGCTGTTTGATTTACATCATACAGCTCTTTGTGTTTATATATTCATTTTTTAGGGTCAACGACAATTTATGGGGATAAAACACTTTAAAACTGATATGATTATGGTTTATGGCTTGTTGGAATGGAAATAACTATGACCTTAGAAAGAGTTATTCTATTTCAACAATGCCACGTAAATAAAAGACGTATTTTCTCTTTTAGAGTTTTAAAACTTTATATTTTTTTAGTTTAAAAATTAATTTTATTTTCAATAGAACAACTGCTAAATTTACCTAAGCTAAACTATTCCCCAAACATGCTGTTCCAATAAGACCTAACAGGAAAATACATAGAAATAACAAAAATAGAAGAAAGCAAATCAAACGGAAAGTAAATAAAAACCATAGAGATGATTTCTGAAAAATCCTTAACTTAATGACATTGAACCGTAGCTACAGCGATTTTTTATGTTGAAATAGAAAGGTAAAAAGAGGGGTTTTATTACAGTAAATTCAAGTTGCAAGTGGTATTATTATTTTCTTAAAAGAGCAAAGTGTCCTGTTTTGTTAAGTACTTTTCCGTTTTTATAAACCAATTTAGCTGTGTACCAATAATCGTTTGAAGGTAGTGGTTTTCCGTTATAGATACCATTCCAACCACTACTTTCATTGGTGAGTTCTTTTAGTAATTTTCCGTATCTATCAAAAATTTTAACTTTTATAGATTTAAAATAATCACTACCACTATTTAAAATATTCCAAGTGTCAAAATGTCCATCTTCATTTGGTGTAAAAAAAGTTTGAAACTCAAGCAAGGCAATCTTGAACTCAGATATTCCACATCCTTTTTTATTTTTAACCTTTATGGTATAAAGTCCTCCCGATAAATTATTAAACATTTGGTTGTCTTGATAATCTATAAAAAGCCCCTTATCATTTGATAAAGCGTATTCGTAATTAGCTGTAGCTAAATCTCCTATAATTTTTATACTTTTATTAGGTGTTTCATCTGATTTTACAATATTTTCAGCTTTTATTATCGGAGTAATAATAGCATTTACAGTGATTGTTTTGGTTAAACTGCAATTAGATTCATTATCTGTAGCTGTTACTGTATATTTTCCTGCAGAAGTAACATTTAAAGTTGAAGATGTTCCCAATATGGCTGAATTATTTTCTTTTACCCATTTATAACTATATGACCCTTTAGGATTTATGGTTTTAAGTATTAGTAAAGGAGTATCAACACAAATATATTGAGGAGAAATAACATCAAATTCGGGTCTAATTTTTGATGTTAATTTAAAATCTGCCAAGGAAAAACACTTAGATGTTGTATTGCTTAGCCTAATATAAACCGTTTGAGGATTTGTTGTATTTACAAAATTTGTAGGATTAGTAATAGGGTTGATTCCTAAAATAGCATCATTATTATTTGTATGATACGTTATTTTTACATTTGGCTGATTGTTTATAATTACATCGTTTACCGTTAAATTGAAAGAAGTTTTACCATCATTTTTTCCGTCATCATCACATTTTTTTATGTCTAAAGTATTTGTTGCTGTGATAGATTTATCTATTATTGGAGGGGCTGAAAATTTAGCTGTTCCTGTCCATTCCAGTTTAAAATTGCTATTTCCAATAGGTCTATCAACAATTAAAAAATAAGTTTCTCCTGATTGTACGGTTAGCCATTTTACAAAATTATTTCCGTTAGGTCCAGGACCTTCAAAGGTGTCGGTTTCTGTTCCGTTCATTCCTGTAGTATTATTACTTGAACCCGCAGCAGCAGGATTTGTTGTAGAACATCTAATAGACCTACCTAAACTACTACAAGTAGCATTAGGTCCAAAAATAAAAAAATCAAAATCCTCGTTAATACTATTAGATGTAGGAATTAATTTAAACCCCAGAGTTCCCCCTGTTTTGATATACAGTTTAAGCCAAATACTATTGTTTTCTCCACTATTACAAGAATTAGCATTAGATATTTCATTAATTCCAGCCCCTTTGACCTCTAAATTATCATAACCACTATTTCCACAAACAACTATTGCATCTTTACAATCATTTTGGGCATTTACGCTTAAAACTATTAATAAAAATAAAAAGGTGATTTTTTTCATAAATGTAACGTAATAAAAATCAAATTTACTCAAAATCTACTTAGTATCTGTAAGAAAACTATCAAATTTTACAAAATAAATTATTTCATACCATTTGCTACTTGAATTTACCGTAATAAAAATCCCTTTTTCACCTTTCTATTTCAACATAAAAAATCGCTGTACTACGGTTATACCTCGTTTTTCTTTTATAATAAATTCAAATTACAAATGGTACTACAAATCTCTTTTTTTAAGTAAAATATATGATAAGTACACAAAAACAAACGTCCAAGCACTAACGATTAAAAGATCCAAAAGGTGAACCGAATAATCTTTTGACAAGTCCACTTGCATTGTTTTTCCAATAGTTTTTACAGCATCTAAACGGCTACCAGGTTCTTTTATCAAGTTTTGCATAGCTTCTAAAGGAAGTAAATTTTTTATAGTTTGTGCTGTTTTCCACGAAACTAATTTCCACCCTAATATTCCGTAAATTAACCACTCCAAACAATACCAAATAATCATAGCAGCCACTGCAAAAGCGGAGCGTTTAATTAAAACTCCTAAAAATAACCCAAAAGAGAAGAAGCCTACAAGTTTTACAAAAAAAGCTATTAAATATTCTAAGTCTGAAAAAATAATTGAAATATCGTTATAATCAGAATAAATTAAACCTAAAATCAACGAAACAATAAAAACAAAAATTGTAGAAAGTCCAGAAAATAGAATAACTGTGTAAAATTTTGACAGAATAAATTCTTTTTTACTTAATCCGTCTATAAGGTTTTGTTTAAGTGTTTTATAACTGTACTCATTTGCCATCATAGACACGATAACGAGTAGTAAAAAAAACTTAAATCCTGCTGTCATATACGTATTAAAATGCCATATATACGGAAAATTAAAAATTCCTTGTTCTGCTAAATGAAACTTTATAGGGCCTATATCTATTTTTATTGCCGCTATCAAAGCTATTGATGTAAGCAAACTAAAATATACTAGAATAATAACTTTACTAGCTCTGTTGTATTTTAATTTGTGTAATTCTATATTTAAAAGTCGTAACATTTTGTATTAATTATTAGTTAGGTCTAAAAATTGTTGTTCTAAGCTAGGCATACGTTTTACTAAATGCGAAAGATAAAGACCATTTTTAAATAGGTAGTTATTAATTTCGGAAGCCGACAATTCACTTTTTAAATTAGCAATTATTTTTGTATCATCTTTATGTATTTTTCCAATAGCGGGGTGTTGCTCTAGCACAGTAATTAATCGTTCTTCTTCAATATCTACTTTTAATTCAAAAAGTCCGTTTGTAGCGGTCATTTCATCAACACGTCCACTGTACAGCTTTACGCCTTTGCGAATAACGATAACGTGTGAGCAAACTTTTTCTATTTCATCAAGTAAGTGAGAGGCAATTAAAATAGTAGTACCTTGCTGTGCTATTTTTTTTATAATCTCTCTAATTTCGTGAATACCTTGTGGGTCTAATCCGTTAGTAGGTTCATCAAGGATTAAAACTTTTGGGTCGTTTAGTAATGCCGATGCAATGGCTAAACGTTGTTTCATTCCCAATGAAAAAGTTTTAAATTTACTGTTTCTACGTTCATAAAGATTTACAGCTTCTAATTTTGATGCTATTTTGTCTGAAGGTACATTTTTTATTTTACAAATTAACTGTAAATTTTGTACTGCGGTCATATACGGATAAAAATTTGGACGCTCTATAATTGCCCCTACATCTTTCAATGCTTCGTGTGTGGACATTGTTCCATCAAACCACGAAAAATTACCAGAGGTTTTGTTTACTACATTTAAAATAATACCAAGCGTAGTAGATTTTCCACTTCCATTAGGTCCCAGCATACCATAAACATTACCTTTTTTTATATCAAATGATATGTTGTTTACAGCCTGTAGATAACCATAATTTTTGCTAAGATTTTTGACTGATAAAATTGTTTCCTCCATAGTTTAAGGTTGATAATTATCTATTTAGTGTCTGCAAGAAAACTATCAAATTTTACAAAAGAAATATTTTTAATTTTGTAGCGTTTTCTTTCAGATACTATTTATAAAATGAAACCATTTAAGTTTAAAGAATTTACCATTCAACAAGATAAAACAGCTATGAAAATAGGTACTGATGCTGTTTTGTTGGGTGCTTGGGTGTCGTTACAAAAAAATCCTAATAGTATTTTAGATATTGGTTCTGGAACAGGTGTTATTGCCTTAATGTTAGCTCAACGCTTTGATGCGATGACAATTGACGCTATAGAAATAGATAAAAACGCCTATGAACAAACCGTAGAAAATTTTGAAAACGCTATTTGGAGCGATCGATTATTTTGTTACAATACATCTTTTCAAGAGTTTTACGAAGAAATGGCTCAAGAAAACGAAAAATACGATTTAATAGTATCAAATCCACCTTTTTATACTGATGAATATAAATCAGAAAATGATGCTCGTAATAAAGCTCGATTTACTTCTTCGCTTTCCTTTGATGAATTAATAGCAGGGGTTACAAAAATATTATCCAAACACGGAGTTTTTACAGTAATAATACCGTTCAAAGAAGAACAAATTTTTATAGAAAAAGCAATGGAGCATCATTTGTTTTTAAATAATATTTGTCGTGTACAAGGAAATCCTAAAAGTTCTATAAAACGAAGTTTATTAGCATTTTCTTTTACTTCTTTTGAAATAAAAAGGTCTAATCTATTAATAGAAAAAGAAAGACATCAATACACAGAAGAATATATTAATCTAACCAAAGATTTTTATCTAAAAATGTAATATTATTTTGACTCTCAATTTACTCAAATAAAACGTTCTTTTTCTTTTATAGTAAATTCAAACAGTAAATGGCATTAAAAACAACATTCAAACTTTACAAACTAACCCAAAACTCAACGGCTAAAAGCTGATAACTTTTGAATTAAACAAATGAATATTAAACCTAAAACCACTAAACCAATTCAGGGACTGTAAGTTTATTAATATCCTTGATAAGTTCATCTATGATTTTGTTATCTGTCCCCCAAGACGTAATTAACCGAATTACTGAGTGGGTTTCATCAATTTCTTTCCATATATAAAACATATATTTTTTATGTAGCTCATCAATAATAGCATTGGGTAAAATAGGAAAAATTTGATTGGTTGCGGGTTGTGTTAAAAAAGAATATCCTAATTTTTCAAAAGCAGTTGCTATTTTCATAGCCATTATATTGGCGTGTTTAGCAAGTTTAAAATATAAATCATCACTAAATAAAACTAAAAATTGAATAGCTAATATTCTTCCTTTTGCTAACATTGCACCTTTTTGTTTTAGCGAAAACTCAAAGTCTTTTGCCATTTCAGGTTTATTAAATATAAGTGCTTCACCAAGTAATGCTCCATTTTTTGTCGCTCCGATATAAAAAGCATCGGTTAATTGAGAAACATCTGATAATGATAAATCGCTATTTTCAGTCATTATTCCATTTCCTAACCTTGCCCCATCTAAATACAGTAAAAGATTTTTTGACTTACAGAAATCGGACAATTCTGTTAATTCTTTTTTTGTGTAAACTGTTCCTAACTCTGTTGAGTTTGAGATAAATACCAATCGTGGTTTTACCACGTGTGGCTGTAAGGTATATTCTTTAAAAACAGACTCTATATCAGTCGGTTTTAGTTTTCCGTTTTTAGTTTCTACGGTTATTACTTTATGTCCGGTTGCTTCTATTGCTCCCGTTTCGTTAGCGGCAATATGTCCTGTTTTTGCACTTATTACCGCTTCGTGAACATTTAACAAAAATGAAATCGCTATTAAATTTGTTTGTGTTCCTCCCGATAGAAAAAATACACGAGCATTTTTATTGTTTATCCGTTGTTTTATAAGTTTAGTTGCTTCCAGAGAATAATCATCATCACCATATCCTAACTGTGGACTTAGGTTTGTTTCTGATAGCTTATCTAAAATTTTAGGATGAGCTCCTAAGGTGTAATCATTTTTTAAATTATACATATTAATAAAAATTAGTGTTTAGTTTTTTTTGAATACCTTTTGTAAATTGAATTTGTATTAAATTTGATTTACAAGAGGTGTCTTTTTTATTAGTAAAATTTTTAAAATAAAGTTTTTTTTATGTTACACTCGTTTTTTAAGAATTATTCAGATATGATTTTAATTCATTATATGTTTTTATTTTTATGGATTTTTTCTCTTTGTCCATAACGGTTTTAATTTGTTTTGGAATTTCAACAGAAACTCCGAGTGTTTGTTGTACAATATCTAAAAATTTTACAGGGTGGGCAGTTTCTAAAAACACGCCGTATTCTTCGTTTTTTAGCGAGTATTTTTTTAGTCCAAGATAACCAACAGCACCGTGAGGGTCAGCAATGTACGATGAGTTTTTATAAATAGATTTCATTGCACTACGAGTTTCATCATCAGAAAAAGAATATGATGAAAAAACTGATTTTAATAAGTTTAAATCGTTTTTAAATAATTCTTGAATTCTGACAAAATTACTTGGATTGCCTACGTCCATTGCATTTGATATTGTTGGTTTTGAGGGTTTTGGATTGTAATTACCACTATTCATAAAATTAGGCACAGTATCATTTATATTTGTTGAGGCAACAAAATGTTTTATAGGTAATCCTAATTTTTGAGCCATCATACCGGCACAGATATTTCCAAAATTACCTGATGGTACTGAAAAGACAATGTTTTTATGTTGCTTGTACAATTGTTTATAGGCAAAGAAAAAATAAAACATTTGAGGTAACCAACGAGCAATATTTATAGAGTTTGCAGAGGTCAATGTACGGTTAATTTCAGTATCTAAAAAAGCGGTTTTTACCATTTCTTGACAGTCATCAAAAACACCTGAAACCTCTAAAGCTGTTATGTTTTCACCCAAAGTTGTCAGTTGTTTTTCTTGAATATCACTTACTTTGCCACTTGGATATAAAATAACAACATCTACACCTTTTACTTTTAAAAACCCATTAGCTACCGCACCACCTGTATCTCCGGAAGTAGCCACTAAAACGGTTACTTGATTGGTTTTGTTTTTATTAAAATAGCCTAAACATCGTGCCATAAAACGAGCTCCTACATCTTTAAAAGCCATTGTAGGTCCGTGAAAAAGTTCTAAAGTTCCTATATTCTTATCAACAGAAACTACGGGAAAATCAAAATTAATAGTTTCTTTAATTATTTGTTGTAGCACTTGTTGTGGAATTTCATCTCCTACAAATTGTTTTATTGCCTCATAAGCAATTTCTTCATTAGAATAATTACCTATATTTTTTATAAAATCTTCTGAAATAGGTGTAATTGTTTCTGGAAAATACAAGCCCCTATCGGGTGCTAATCCGTTAATTACTGCCTCTTTAAAAGACACTTTCGCTGCTTTGTGATTTAGACTTAAATAGTTCATTTTTAGTATATTTTTTTGTATAATTTTGTTTGGCTGTTGTTGTTGATTTTTGGTTCTTAGTTTAAAACTTAAACGAACCATTTTTAAGCGACGATTAAACAATTTTAAACCTTATATTATTTTCATTCCTTGAGGATTAATTTTGGATACATATACATCAAAATTAATAGCTACATTTTTGTATGCATCAGCCATTGCTTGTGCTACTTTTTCGGCAGTTTCCTTTCCTTTTGATAGGGCAAAAATAGAAGGTCCAGAGCCTGAAATACCTCCGCCCAAAGCACCTGAATCAATTGCTTTTTGTTTTACGGTATCAAATTCGGGAATTAATACAGAACGTAAGGGTTCTACAATTTCATCGTGTAGGGAGCGACCTATTAAATCGTAGTTTTCCGTATAAAGTCCGCTAATAAGTCCACCTAAATTACCCAATTGTGTTACTGCCTGTTGTAAAGTAACTTTTTGTTTAAGAACAGAGCGAGAATCGGCTGTTTTTACCTCTATTTTTGGGTGGATAACTGTTGCAAATAATTCCTTTGGAGGGTTTATTTTAATAACGTCCAACGGATTATAACTACGTACTAAAGTACAGCCTCCCAATAGAGCAGGTGCAACATTATCTGCGTGTGCTGTTCCACTTGCTAACTTTTCTCCTTGCATAGCAAAAGGTATCAACTCATTTAAAGAAAAAGGGTTTCCTAACAGCTTGTTTACCCCAAATACTGCTCCTGCAGCACTTGCTGCACTACTACCTATACCGCTTCCGGGTTTTATTTTTTTGTGTATTTCAATATCAAAACCAACAGTAGTTTTTACTTTTTTTAACAATGCCAAAACAGCTACCCCTGCCACATTTTTTTCAGTTTCAAGTGGTAACTTTTGACCTGTAATTTTACTAATTACAACCCCTTTTTTTTGCGTTTTTTTTATACGCATTTCATCTCCTATATTGTCTAAGCATAAGCCTAAAACATCAAAACCACAAGAAACATTAGCTATTGTAGCCGGAGTAAATATTTTTATATCTTCCATTTTTGACACCTATTGCTAAAATTTCAGCTTTCAGAGTTTTATCAAGCTGGGCTAAGCTTGGCCATTTACATATTGCTATAATTTTATCATGCTTTGGTTTAACTTTTGGAATTGATTGG
>FUHQ01000060.1_pt1 | contig 10010 bp, 6 predicted proteins | sample 1003131 | NCBI WGS metagenome assembly FUHQ01 (sample SAMEA4075884, study PRJEB14783) | cnidarian metagenome | reverse complement strand
AATTTGTTCTGCACCACTGACAAGGCCACAAGGGACCACAAGGGACAGAGATTATGGAAAATACCCGTGGAAGGGACAGTTTTGCGGCTTGGAGTGACGATGGTAGGTTGGGAAATATTAGCTAGTTGGAGCTGTGTTATTTGAAACCACATAATGAAAGCGATGTTAAAGAGTGTCTAGTTTGAGTTGCGTAAATAGTCCATCTGCACTGCTTCAAATAAGGCTTCGTAAATCCATTTAATCTCAATATCAAATCTCTGTTTGAAAGTCATTAACTCTTAATCTAATTTCTTCATATATGAGTCTCTCATAGCTTTATTCTTATTCTCGCATGGAATTTTTCGTTATTTCTTTGATACGAGTGAAATTGTTTTGTTTTCCAACAACTTACTAACGAGACCAAATTTAAACCTATTGATTGTGTTCGTTTCATTTGTATTTTATTTAAATTCAGTATGTTATTTATTTGTTTTTTTGAGTAAATTGAGAGTTGAAAATCGTATCATTCTTTATTTTTCGCTTCAATCCATTTACTCATATATTTTGTAGCATACATTGTTTGATGTTGTAGCAAGTTACCCATAAAGTTCTTTTTACGGTGTTTGGTAAGGTTTTGTTGGGTTTTTTGTATCCTTTTTATAAGTTTTTTGCCCAAAACATCTTTATTATACAGCGTGTTTATAATTGCTATTCCGTTTTGTTGAGCGGTTTCCCATAGTTGTTTGTTGGTGTATAATTGCACGGCTTGTTTTGAAAAATCGTTAATAGCACAAACAACGCCATTCCACGGTAATTTGTCGTGCATTCCTTCTGCTCCTATATGTGTAGTAATACTTGGCGTACCACAGAGCATTGCTTCGGTAAGTTTTCCTTTAATTCCTGCTCCAAACCGAATGGGAGCAATAACAATCCTTGCTTTTTTTACAAGATTTTCAATATTTTTTACAAAACCCTTGGCTAAAAATCCGTTTTTTTCGTCGTGTAGTTCGTTTATTTGCTGTGTAGGATATGCTCCATAAATATGAATTTCAGCTTTTGGCAATTGTTTTTTTATGCTTTGCCACATTGTTTTTAATTGCAAAACAGCGTCTATATTGGGTTTATGTATGTATGTTCCTACAAAAATAAAATTTGCTCGTTCATCAAAGGGCAACCAACTTTGTGTTTTCTTATTGTCAATAGTTTCTAACAGAAAAGGGAGGTGTAAAAGTAACTTTTTATCTATCTTAAAAACTTTTTTAAGTAGTTTCATTTCAAAAGATGAAATAATCAAACTTAAATCACTTCGTAAAATAGCGGCAATTTCTCGTTTTGCAATATCCGATGTCAGCAAATTATTTGTTGAAAAGAGCAATCCTTTTTTTAGTTGTTCGTGTCGTGTTTTTCGCAGTGAATGGAGGTCTTCCGTATCTAAAATCCGTAGGGCATTGGGGCAGTTTTCAGCAACACGCCAACCAAACTGCTCTTCGGTCATAAAGCGGTCAAAAACAACAATATTAGGTTGTAAGTTTTTAATAAACACATCAAAGGAGGGCGAATTTATCGTTACCGAAAACTCATCAATGCCTAAAGCGGATAAGTCCACCGCATTTTTACCCTTTTTAGCCGAAGAAACAAATGTAATTTTGTAATTATTTTTTAAAAACAGGGTTATCAACTGCATCATTCTGCTTCCTGCAGCGGAAGCATTCGGTTCTATCCATACAGTACCAATAATTAAAATTTGTTGCATAACGGAATATTAAAAAAACAAAAACCTCAATTACTTTATAAAGTATTGAGGTTTTACAGTACGGGTGAAGGGAGTCGAACCCCCACGCCTCACGGCACTAGATCCTAAGTCTAGCGTGTCTACCAATTCCACCACACCCGCAGGTTATAAAAAATTGGACTGCAAATATAAACAATCTTTGCAAACAAAAAACAAGTTGACCATTTTTTTTTGTATTTTTGACGAATATATTTTTTATATAACAAAATAATTATGTCAGATATTCAATCCTATATTTCAAAAAACAAAGAACGATTTGTACAAGAACTTATCGAATTATTAAAAATTCCTTCTGTAAGTGCCGATACGGCTTATACACAAGATGTATTAAATACTGCCGATGCTGTGATGAAATCACTAAAAAAAGCAGGTTGTGATGCTGTGGAACTTTGCGAAACACCGGGTTACCCTATTGTGTATGGCGAAAAAATAATCGACCCTAAACTGCCTACGGTATTAGTGTACGGACATTACGACGTACAACCTGCCGACCCAATAAATTTATGGGACAGTCCTCCTTTTGAGCCAGTTATCAAGAAAACCGATAAGCACCCTGAAGGGGCTATTTTTGCTCGTGGAGCCTGTGATGATAAAGGGCAAATGTATATGCACGTAAAGGCTTTAGAGTATATGACCGCTACGGGAAATTTACCTTGTAACGTAAAATTTATGATTGAAGGAGAAGAGGAAGTAGGTTCGGAAAGCTTGGCGTGGTTTGTACCAAAAAATAAAGAAAAATTAGCAAACGATGTTATTTTAATTTCCGATACAGGAATGATTGCCAATGACATACCTTCAATTACAACAGGGTTAAGAGGTTTAAGCTATGTAGAAGTTGAGGTTACAGGGCCTAATCGTGATTTACATTCCGGTTTATACGGTGGTGCGGTTGCAAATCCTATTAACATATTAGCAAAAATGATTGCTTCATTACACGATGAAAATAACCATATAACCATTCCCGGATTTTATGATAAGGTAGAAAATTTATCCGATGCCGAACGTTCTGAAATGGCAAAAGCTCCGTTTTCTTTAGAAAATTATAAAAATGCCCTTGATATTGATGCGGTATATGGTGAAAAGGGTTATACAACTAATGAGCGAAACGCTATCCGCCCAACTCTTGATGTAAACGGTATTTGGGGCGGATATACAGGCGAAGGAGCTAAAACCGTAATCGCAAGTAAAGCCTATGCTAAAATTTCAATGCGATTAGTACCCAACCAAGAATGGGAGGATATTACAGAACTATTTAAAAAACATTTTGAGCGTATCGCTCCTGCAGGTGTGCGTGTAAAAGTTACGCCTCACCACGGAGGTCAGGGATATGTTACTCCCATAGATAATATTGGATACCAAGCAGCGAGTAAGGCGTACGAAACTACTTTTGGCAAAACCCCTATCCCACAACGTAGTGGTGGCAGTATTCCTATTGTAGCATTATTTGAAAAGGAATTAAAAAGCAAAACTATTTTAATGGGATTTGGTTTGGATTCTGATGCTATTCATTCGCCTAACGAACACTTTGGCGTTTGGAACTACCTAAAAGGCATTGAAACAATTCCGTATTTTTACAAAAACTTTACAGAGCTATCAAAATAACACAGGGTTTTTGTTTAATACAGATAACCATATACACTATTTAACAACAACGGAGGGTAAATTGCCTAAGCAATTTACCTATCCGTTTCAGTATGTTCCTCATAAATTATGTAAAGTCGCATCGGAGGAAGTACAGCATTATTTAGAATCTCAAACAGATTTTAACGGAAACTTTGATGCACTCGGAAAAATGTTTGGCGTATTGGTGGTAAAAACCTCCGAACAAAAACTCGCTTATCTCGTTGCTTTTTCCGGTAAAATAGATGAAAATGTACATATAAACGGTTTTGTACCTCCTGTTTTTGATACACTTAACCCTCACGGATTTTATAAAAAAGCAGAACGGAAGGTAAGTGAACTAAACAAGGAAATTGAGCGTTTTGAAAAAAAAGAAAATTACCTTGCCCTACAACAAAAACTAACAAAAAAAATAAAGGATTTTGAAGAAGAAATAAAGACTTTTAAAACAGTTATAAAAAACGAAAAAAGAAAACGTGATAAAAAACGTGCCTTGGCTGATAATCAACTGCCCTTAGCCGTAGAACAACAATTAAAAAACGAAAGTATCCGTTTTAACTTCTTATTAAAGGATAAGAAAAAAGAGGGGTTAGCACAAATAGCTTCCATAAAACAAGAACTTAGTGATTTTGAAAAACCTTTAAAAGCATTAAAATTAGAACGAAAAAAACGCTCTGCCGATATGCAACAAAAACTACACGAACATTATCGGTTTTTAAACGGGAACAAAGAACAAAAAGATTTATTGACTATTTTTAAAGAATTGCAAATACTTCCTCCAGCAGGAACGGGAGAATGTGCTGCTCCTAAATTGTTACAATTTGCTTATAAAAACAATTTACAACCTATTGCAATGGCTGAGTTTTGGTGGGGAAAATCTCCTTCATCTGAAATAAAAAAACACAAACATTTTTATCCTTCCTGTAAAAGTAAATGCAAACCTGTTTTAGGCTTTATGTTACAGGGATTAAACGTGGCAGAAAATCCTATAAAAAACAGAACAAATATTTTTTTAGATATTTTATACGAAGATGAACACTTGTTAGTATTAAACAAACCTCACGGATTTTTATCCGTACCAGGCAATGAAATTAACGACAGTGTTTTTACCCGAATGCAACACTATTTACCCAAGGCAACAGGTGCTTTATTGGTACATCGGTTGGATATGTCCACCTCAGGGCTATTGGTTGTTGCAAAAACATCGGAAGTACATAAAAATATACAACAACAATTTACAAATAGAACCGTTAAAAAACGCTATGTAGCAGTACTTAACGGAATATTACAAAAAAATCAAGGAATTATAAATTTGCCCTTGCGAGTAGATTATCACAACAGACCCCGTCAGTTAGTTTGTTATGATAGTGGTAAGCCTTCCATAACGCATTATAAGGTTATTGAGCGTAGTAAAACAACTACAAAAGTATATTTATATCCACAAACAGGCAGAACACACCAATTGCGAGTACATTGCGCACATCAGTTGGGTTTAAATGTTCCTATTTTGGGAGATGATTTGTACGGAACTCCAAAAGATCGTTTATACTTACACGCCGAAAAATTAACGTTTACCCACCCGATAACAGATAAAAAACTTCAGTTTTTTTGTAAGGCAGATTTTTAGATTGAGTACTTTGAATTTACGGTAAATTCAAAGTACAAAAAAAGCCGAGTAAAAACTCGACCTTTTCTCCTTTTAAAAAACAGACATTAAATCTTATTTTTTAGCCCACGAAGCCCACGAAGGCAATGTGCTTTTACTTCCTGCTCCGCTATTATCCGCTTCTGTCATTTTTTCTTTAGCAATTCCGTAGTTAAATTCTCCTACATTGTTTGCAAACTGAATAGGGTTAATTACCAATTTTCCGCTTCCTATTCTTGCTAATGCTGGAGCGTCAGTATCTTTTACCTTTACACCAAGAGCAAACCCATCAACATAAACATTTTTAAAAGTAATATTTCCTCCTCCTTCTTTAAAGTAGATAGCACCTTCTTTTGTTGTACCACCTCCTGCAACAATTGAAACATTTTCTACTGTTGCAGTAGTAACTGGTGTTTTATCTCCGTTTGCTTCGTTATTAGAGCATTCTACACCTGCTTTTGTTACACCTTTTATATAAACATTTTTAATAGTTCCTGAATATCCATCAGCAAAATCTAATGAATCATCATCAGAGTCTATTAATACAATATTACTTACATTTACACTACCACCAAAGAACTCAACACCGTCATCAGAACCTTTGTAAGATGCTATATTTTCTACAGTTGTTCCTTTTCCTACGGCATAAAAAGTAATACCATTAAACTCTTTTTTAGGCGATATAATAGCTCCTGTATATGCTACTTGTAAATATTTTATAGAACCTGAAGAGTCGCTGTTATCATTTCCTCCGTATGTTAATCCTGCAACCTCCGCTGTTGCGTTTGCACCTACGTTGGTTTTTGCTTTACCACATACTATAAATCCTCCCCAGTCTTGTGATTTTGGGGTAGCCTCTCCTGAAGTCATTACTACCGGCTTGTCCTTTGTTCCTTGAACATCTATTTTTCCTCCCATTTTTACGGCTACATAAGCTGTTTTACCACCTTTAGCTTTTATTGTTGTTCCAGCAGGAATTACTAACTTCCCTCCGTTCTCAACAATAAGAGAACCGTTATTTAAGGTATAGGTCATAGCATCTAATTTATATACCTCTCCTTTTTTTACCACTTTACCGGCTAATTCTCCTTTTTTAGTTTCCGGTTCTGTTGTTTTGTTATCTTCAGTACAAGAAATGAAGACAAATGTTGCAAAGCACATCGTTAAAAATAGTTTTTTCATTTTGATAATTTTTAAGTTATATTATTTATTTTACCGCACCAAAATTAGTTTTTAGCTTTGAGTTAATTTTGATGTTTACGTTAATAAAGAAGGACTTATTGTTAAGCATTGGTTAACTAACCCTTTAAAACTTATACGATAATGTTAATTCGTAATTTGCTCCCTTTTTATAGGTATTTACAAGGGTTGTTTTTTTACCTTCTTGGATTCTTTCATATAAAGGATTTAAAATGTTTTTTAAAGCAATGCCTATTTTCAGATTTTTGGTAAGTCCTATTCTTGTTATAAAGTCCAATTGTTGATTTCCCAAATCAATAAGGTGTCCTCGGTCTCTTGTTCCTATAGCTCTAATTTTATCTGAAAAATAAGCATAAGAAACAGTAGCAAGGATATCTACATCTTCCGAGAACCGCTTACTAAAAGACATATCTGCGTTGATTAATAAATCCGAAGCACCTGTTAGGGAACCTTCATCAAATGTAAAATCGGCACTTATTTCGTTTTCATTGCTTACTTTTTCTTTGTCAAAATCCTGATTTGTTTTCATATAAGCAACATTTAACCCACTTGACAGTTTAGTGTCTTTATCTGTCTTAAAAATATTTTTCTTAACACCTAATTCCACTCCATACAATGTTGCTTTTTTGCCAGAGTTAACATAACTAATTTCCCCTGATGAAGAATTGATAAATATCTCGTTGATAGGATTTTGTATTATTTTTCCAAATGCTGTTAACGATATTAACTCTTCTTTTGTTGGAAAAAACTCCCACCCTAAATCTGCATTATAATTTGTAGAGGCATACAAATCAGGGTTTCCGTAATATGTTTGTGTAACCTCCTCGTAAGGCATATTTACCTTTTCTTTAAATTGAGGAAGCGTGTACGACTTACTAAAAGCAAATTTTAAATTTTGATTTTCTTTAAGTGTGTATTTTGCCGAAATACTTGGCAATATTTGAAATTTAGTATATTTTTTTTCTACACCTTTTGGGTTTGATATTGGCGTAAAAAACACCTTTTGATACAACATTTCTCCTCGTACTCCTAAAACCGTTGTCAATTTTGGAGTAATCTTATACGAAGCTTTTAAGTATCCGCTATTTATATATTGGTCGCCGTTATACTTATCATCTTGTGCTTCCTTTATTTTAAAGGAATTACTGTTAAATTTATCGATACTTAAATGTTTATCAATGTTAGTATAAAAGTCATTGATATTAAAATTATCCCTATCTGGCACTACTTCAAACATATACAAAACCCCTTCAAAATCGGCTTTTTTAAATCGTCCGCTATATCCCAAGGTTAATTTTCCTTTGTATTCTTCATCTTTATTTTTGTCAAAAGAAAAATCTAAACTTGTTTTTGCAGAAAATTCTTTTTCTTTTAAAGTTTGCCAAAAACGATGACTATTCACCCCACTTCTTGAGTAGATGGTTACTAATTTTGAGCCGTCAGCAGCTGGATTTACGGTCATTTGCATTCTGTCGGGAATATTATCATTTACAATGCTATAACCTAACCCCCAATTAAGAGAATATTTTTCGGATAACTTATTTTTACCTAACAGTTGATTTACAAACAATCGAGTTCGCTGAAATGTTCCCCTTTTCGTAAGACCAAAAAACTCCTCATAAGCTCCTCCACCATTTACAAATTCATCTTGAAGTCCTTGGTATTCTGCGTACTCTTGCCTTGATGAATTGATATAAAGCGTATTAAATGTTATTGTATTTTTACGATTAAAACTATAAGAAACATCTCCCATTAAGGTTGTATTCGTATTGCGTCTATAACTCTCAAAAGCGAAGTCCGTATCAGCAACACCGTCTGTTTGTACGCCTCCTTTAATAATTCCTTCCCTAAAACTGTTTTTTGCGTTAAAAGAAGCTGTAAAAAATGTTTTTAGCGTTCCGTTTTCGCCTATATTAAATTTTTTTCCTCCCAAAATACCAAAACCTACATCAAAAGGATTCTGTTGTGCTACTCTATCCCAACTTGTACTGTAATTTTTAGGGTTAAAAGGATTTTTTGGTTTTTCTATTGTTTTAAAACCAAACGCATTTGGACCATCTTGTAAGTAAAAATGTTTTCTACTTACGGCATTTGAGTTTGCTCCTAATAATTTTGCTTTTAGTTTTAAATACGGTTTTCCTGAAATGCTTTTCGATTTTATATTAACGTTTGCTCCTCCAAAATCGGCATAATTTTGAACTTCAAAGGTTTTGCTAACACCTATTGACTCTACAATATCCGTATTAAAAATGGATAAATCAATATTTTTTTTACTTGGGTCATTTGAGGGCAAGGGCAATCCGTTTAACGATGTTACGTTATATCTGTCGCCTAATCCTCTTACAAATACGCTTCCTGTTTCTTCCTGTTTAGAAACACCGGCTACTTTCGTTAGGGCAGCTTGTGCATTACTTACTCCTTTTCTTGCTAATTCCTGAGCACCTATTTTTGTTTGAATTGATACTGCTTTTTTCTGTTCTAATAGCAATGCACTTTCTTTTTCTCTGTTGTTGGTTGCCTTGATTTTAATTTCATCTAAAGCCACTCCTTGATGAGTCCCTAACCTTTGGTTTACAGTAATCGTCTTTCCGCTAACAATAGTTATCGGTTTTTCTACAGTTTCATAACCAACAAAACTAAAAACCAATATATGTTTTCCTTCAGAAACGGCTATGGTATAATTTCCGTCCATATCAGTAGTTCCTCCAATGGCTGTTCCTTTAATAAATACATTGGCAAAGGGCAACGCCTCTCCATTCATTTCTTTGTCCGTTACCTTACCGATAACTTTTCCTTTGCTTTGAGAAAATCCAAAACTACAAATACATAACAAGCTAAAAAGCAGTATTTTTTTCATTATAAATGTTAATTTCTGTTTAATGGTGCAAAGATGTAATCGTTGTGTAAACTCAATGTTATTTGTAAATTATAGTTTTATTATTAGAACATTTATAAAGTGTTAAAAAACAATAAAATTAACGCTTTATGTTAAGTTAATGTTTTTTAAAAGTAAGTGGTATCAGTAAAAACTATTATTTTTTATACCTTTTTAACCCTCAATTTACTCAAATAAATTGTTCTTTTTTGTAAATTTGTGCGTTTAGAACAAAAGTAGTTTTTATCACAAAACTAAGTAAATAAAGGCTTTGGTACATTTTATTTTCTGATAAAGTTAGGTTATAAATAGTGTTATTACAGATGTACAAGCCGTTAAAACAAACACTATGGAAATAATAAACAAAGTAGCAAAAAAAAACATAAAACAAATTGATTTAGAAGATTTTTACCCACAAGGAAACCGATTTACTTTTGATATTTCGAGTTGGCTTTATGAAAAATTAATTCTACGAGAAAAAGACTTTAGAGAATATGCAAAAAACTATGACTGGAGCAAACATCAAGATGATTATATTGCCTTGCAGTGTTCGTCAGAAGCAATTATCCCTTCTTGGGCGTATTCTTTATTAACAACAAAACTACAGCCTTTTGCAAAAAAAATAGTAATCGGAAATTTAGAATTATTGGAAACAATTATTTTTTATGAAATTATTGAATCTCTTGATATTTCAGCATTCAAAAATGAGCGGGTAATCATTAAAGGTTGTTCTCATAAACCAATTCCTCCTAGTGCCTATTCTTTTCTTATTAGTAAACTGCAACCGGCAGCAAAATCTATAATGTTTGGCGAAGCCTGTTCTATGGTTCCCTTATACAAAAGAAAGATTTAAAAAAAGTGTTTTTTATTCTACTTTTTCATAATAAACACTAATAATT
>FUHQ01000059.1_pt1 | contig 10158 bp, 10 predicted proteins | sample 1003131 | NCBI WGS metagenome assembly FUHQ01 (sample SAMEA4075884, study PRJEB14783) | cnidarian metagenome | reverse complement strand
TAATAACAACGCCATAAAACTAAAAGTAAAATAGCTAAAAGATAATATCACTTTTTTAAAAAACTAAAGTGAAATGCACTAAAGTGCATAGTTTTAACTATATCTAAGACCAATAAACTCAATGTTTTTTAAGGCATTGAGTTTATTTTTATTTAAAATTTATGATAATCCCGAGATAACGCCATTATTATCAATATACATTTCTTCAGAAGCTGGTTTTGAAGGTAGGCCTGGCATACGCATCATATTTCCAAGGATAGGGATAATAAATTTAGCACCTGCAGCAATTTCTATTTCACGAATATTTACTGTAAAGTTTTCTGGACGGCCAATTAATTTATCATTATCTGAAAATGATTTTTGTGTTTTTGCCATACAAATAGCAAAATCGTTAAATCCAAGGCGGTCTATTCTACGGAGGTTTAGTACTGCTTTTTTTTCAAATTTTACCCTTGTAGCTCCATAAATTTCTTTAGCGATAATTTCAATTTTCTCTTTTACTGGTAATTTCCAGTCGTACAAGGGTTTAAATACGGTAGCTTTATTTTCGACAATATCAACTACATCTTTTGCTAACTCTATAGTTCCTTTGCCTCCTTTAGCCCAGCCTTCGGATAATACAGCGTGTACATTTAATGTGCTACAAGCCTCTTTCACAAAATTTATTTCTTCATTACTATCTGATGTAAAGGCATTGATAGCAACTACTGGCTCAATATTGAACTTACGAATATTTTCAATATGTTTTTCTAAATTTTTAAATCCTTCTTTTACACGGGGTAAGTTAGGTGTGTTGTATTCCTCTTTAGTGGCTCCTCCGTGGTGGCGTAAGGCTCTTATTGTTGCTACTAATACTACGCATTTTGGGTTTAGTCCTGCATATTGAGCCTTAATATTTAAGAATTTTTCTGCTCCTAAATCTGCTCCAAAACCTGCTTCGGTTACCACATACTTTGATAAAGATAATCCTATTTTGGTAGCTAATATTGTATTTGTACCTTGAGCTATATTCGCAAAAGGACCTCCGTGAATAATAGCAGGGTTTTTCTCTAATGTTTGCACTAAATTTGGTTTTATAGCATCTTTTAATAAAATAGCCATTGCGTCTTGTGCTTTCAAATCACGAGCAAAAACAGGTTTTTTATCAAAGGTAAATCCTACAAAAATAGCTCCTAAACGTTCTTTTAAATCATCAAAAGAAGTTGCCATACATAGTATAGCCATTACTTCAGATGCTGGTGTGATATTAAAACCATCTTCACGGGGAATCCCATTAGCTGTCCCGCCAAGACCAATAGTTATATTGCGTAATGAACGGTCGTTCATATCAATAACACGTTTCCATAAAATAGTGCGAGGATCAATATTTAAGTTATTGGTTTTGCTTTGTAAATTATTATCTATCAAAGCAGAAAGTAAGTTGTTTGCTTTTTCAATGGCGTTAAAATCACCAGTAAAGTGCAAATTTATGTCTTCCATAGGTACTACTTGTGAGTGTCCACCACCAGCAGCACCGCCTTTAATACCAAAAACAGGACCTAAAGAAGGTTCGCGTAAAACAACAGTAGCTTGTTTGCCTATTTTATTAAGTCCTTCAGTTAGTCCTATAGATACAGTTGTTTTTCCTTCCCCTGCGGGTGTTGGAGTAATAGCCGTTACTAAAACTAAATTATTACCCTTTATTTTTTCTTCGTTGATTAGTGATAAAGGAAGTTTTGCTTTGTACTTTCCGTACAATTCCAAATCATCTTCTTTTAATCCTATTTTATTTGCTATTTCACGAATATGTTGCATCGAATTTGCTTGAGCAATTTCAATATCTGATGTGTATGACATTTTTTATTGATGTTTGAATTTATTTTTTTATTATTGATGTTATAGGTAAGTTCAAAATTAAAATTATCTACAACAAAACGCACAAAATTAATCAATAATACACAATTTAGTGTTAATAAATAAATAAGTTTTTTGTTAGTTATTACCTGTTTTGTTAGCTGTTGGCTTTTTTTTGGCTAACCTTAACAGCTAAAGGCTAACAATTAAAAATGAAGAGTTAAACCCCTTTGCGTCCTTTGCGGTTAAAAAAACAGCCAAGCAACTAATAGCTAACGGCTAAAAGTCAATAGTCAAAAAAGCAACAAAACCGCCAATACTCAATTTTAATGCGGTAGTTTTTTACTTGAAATTCCATAAACAAATGCACCTAATAAAGCTCCTAACAGAACAATAAACATTGGTAAAATTCCTTGTCCTATCAAAATAAAAATAGGAGCGGGGCAAACACCTGCTAAAGCCCAACCTAAGCCAAATAATGTTCCGCCAATAAGAGTTCGGACAAATTCTTTTTTCTTATCTTTTACAATTATTTTATTTCCCCAATAATCTTTAAGAAGTCCTTTTTTGAATAATTGCATTAAAATTATAGAAAGAGTTACCGCAGAACCAATAATTCCATACATATGGAATGATTGAAACTTGAACATTTCATAAATGCGATACCATGAAATAGCTTCTGATTTTGTTAAAATGATACCAAAGAATATGCCTAATATTAAAAATCGTATATTTTTCATCTTGTATATTTTTTAATTGAAAATTAAAGGGAATAATACCCAAATCATTAGTAATCCACCTGCAAAAAAACCTATAACAGCTATTAAAGAGGGGAGTTGTAAATTACTTAATCCTGTAATAGCATGACCAGATGTGCAGCCTCCTGCATAACGAGTTCCGAAACCTATACAAAACCCCGATAATATTAAAATAGCAAAACCTTTTAAGGATAGCATACTTTCAATACTAAACAATTCGGGAGGAACTACTGAATTTTTTCCTGCATTTGCAAAACCTAAATCGGATAGTTCTTGAATGGTTTTGGGGTTTAATTTAATTGTATTGTCTGATAAATAAGATGCAGTAATAAATCCTCCTATTACTAAACCAACAATAAATAATAAACCCCAAAGATGCTCTTTTAAATCCCTTTTAAAGTAATTTGATATTTTTCCTGCACCAGCAAGAGAACACATTGTTTCTAAATTTGTTGAAACGCCAAATGTTTTGCCAAAGAAAAAGCAAAAAAATAGCGTTAAAGCTATTAAGGGACCAGATACGTACCATGCCCAAGGTTGTAAAATAAAATCCATTTTATAATTGTTTTTTTATATAGTTAAAAATAATATCAGTAGCACCTATATGGTGTTTTACATAATTTTCATTAATTGTTCCCATCGTTTCTTTTAGGTTTCTATTTGTATAAAGTTCCTTAATAGTTTTTGAAAAATCTTGCTGTGTTTCTATTGTTTTACAGCCTTTTAAATTAATCAAATCAATGGCTTCTTTAAATTTAGCTATTTTCTTTCCTCCAAAAACAATTGGTACCCCAAAAGTTGCTGGTTCTAAAATATTATGTAGCCCTGTTTTAAAGCCACCTCCTACATAAGCAACATCGGCATACGAATATACCTTTGTAAGAAGTCCGATAGTATCAATAATAAAAACTTGATACTCTGATAGGTTTTTATTTTTAACCAATGTTAATTCCGAGTATAAAACTACCTTTTTGTTTATTTTATTGTATGTGTTTTTGATTTCTTTTTTGTCAATATTGTGTGGGGCAATGATAAACTTTTCGTTTTTTGAGGCTTTTTCATTAATGTAATTAATAAACAAATCTTCATCATTTTTCCACGTGCTACCTGCTACTACTGTGTGTTTGTTGTTTTTAAAGGAGTTAATAAAAGGTAAAAAATTATCCTGTTGTAAAATTTCATATACCCTGTCAAAACGAGTATCTCCAGATATAGAAACATTTGTTAATTGACATTTGTTTAACAATTCTTTTGAGGTTGTATCTTGTACGAAAAAGTATGTAAAAGTGTTTAATAAATTCCGCATCCAACCACCGTACCATTTAAAAAATGCTTGATTTTTTCTAAAAATACCGGAGACAAGAATTGTATTTGTGTTGGTTCTTTTTAGTTCATTAAGCAAGTTTGGCCAAAATTCATACTTTATAAGTATTGCAATTTTAGGGTGTGTTATTTTGATAAATTTTTTTACTTTTTTTTGTGTATCAATAGGTAGGTAGCAAACAACATCTGCTATCTGATAATTTTTTCTGATTTCATACCCTGATGGAGAAAAGAAAGTAAGTACTATTTTGTATGTAGGGTATATTTTTCTTAATTTTTCGATGAGAGGTCTTCCTTGCTCAAATTCTCCTAAAGAAGCTGCGTGTACCCAGATAACATTGTCTTTGCTATTGATGGATGATAGTTTTGAAAAAGTTTCTTTTCTACCTGTTACAAAAAGATTTATTTTATGATTAAATAGAGCTACTATTTGTATAAACAAGTAAGCAATTTGTACTATTATATTGTATAATTTCATTTTACGAAAGTATAAAATATTGTTCAATGTTTAAGGTTGGTTTTAAAAAGTTTGAAAGATTTTTTAGTTGTTATTTAGCTGTTACTCTTTCGTTTTTCAACTAACAACCAACAGCAATAGCTAAAACCCAAAAACTCCCATCTCCCGTCTCCTGTCTTCCATATTTTCCAACGAACCCGCCAAAAGCTAAAATCCAATAGCTAAAAACTCCCATCTTCTAACTCTTATCTAACCCCTTAACAGCCAACAACCAAAAATAATACCATTTGCTATTTGAATTTACTGTAAAAGAAAAATGAGGCATAACCATAATTACGGTGATTTTTTATTTTGAAATAGAAAGGTAAAAAGGGATTTTTATTGCGGTAAATTCAAATAGCAAATGGTATAAATACGACATTAGGAAGAGTTATTTCCATTCCAACAAGCCATAAGTCATCATATCAATTTTGAATTATTTCCTCCCCACAAATTGTCGTTGCCCTCTTTTTTTCCTCGTTTTAATGATTTTGCAAGTTTTTCAAGCAACTCTATTTTACTAATAGGATTTAATCCGTCCAAAAGAGCCTAGTAAGTGTCCACAATATATTTTTCTGCAATAGTTTATTATTTTCTTCAAAAGAAGTAAAATATTTTTATAAGTCGTATTTTATGGAGTATTTCTGTCCGTATTACCACCAAGGGTTTTTATATACCTTGTTGGCGGTAGTTTTTATTTTGTCCAATCCTTTAATTCAATGTTTTTTATTCTTTCAAAATGCTTTGTATTATTTGTTACCATTGCCAAATTATGATTAACAGAAGTTACTCCGATAAGTAAATCAAAATCATCAATTGGCATTCCTGCCTTCCTTAATCTTGCTTTTTCTTTAGCAAATAAATCAAGAGAGTGATATATAGGTAAAACTTTTACTCCTGTAAGAAAATCGTCTAAAACTTTTCTGTTTTTCTTGGGTCTATTGCTGTTTTCTATTCCAAATTTAGCCAAAGTAATTTCAGATATATAAAGATTCTCAGAAGAAATAGTGTCAAATTTTTCTTCCAAATTGAACCGTCCTTTCATATAGAAAATAGCAATATTTGTATCAATTAAATAACCTTTCAAAATGATTCTATTTGTCGTGTTGATACTCTGCTATCTCTAATTTCACTAATAATTTCTTCGGCAGTTTTATCCGATTCTAATGCACCAAAGGCTTTTTTAAACGTAGATTTATTTTTAGTCAAATCTATTTTTACTAAAGCCGACAATTTAGATATTAATTCTAACTTATTGCTTCGACTTAAATTTTCTAAAAGCCCAAGATAACCTTTTATTAACGATGTATTTACTTCCGCTGTTTTCACAAGACAAAGTTACAATTTTTTTATTAATCCCATTCTATTTCATTACCTTCATTTTTTACAATTTCGTATATTTTTTCTTCATTTTCAATTAAGTTTTCTATAATTTCTGTAAACTTTTCAGCTTTTTTTTCATTTTCAGGAGTTAAATCATAATAAGCAACATACATCCCTGCTTCTGGGTCTGTATCCATATTTTCAAAAACATCTTTGTGGTATTTTGAAAGATAATAATTGAAAAAAGCTTCCCAATTATAACCATTCATATAAGCCTCTTCGTTTAATTCATTCATTTTCTCACCTATATTAAAAGGTTTGTCTTGTTCTATGTAAAAACAAACAGACAACGAGGCTTCGTGTTTTACAATTGCTGTGTAATCTTTCATAAAACCTCTTTTTAAATTTATATTTTTCTTTAAACTATGTTCGCTTTAATTACCACCAACGTATTAATAAATATCACAGCTTATTAATACGTTCTATTTTTTGCACTCCTTCAATTAGTTTAACTTCTTTTATTAGTTCATTTAATTGGGTGTTATTTTTGATGGTTAATGATATTTTTCCTTCAAAGTATCCTGTTTTTCCTATAATATTAATGCTGTTAATATTAATGTTCTTTGTGTTTATAACATCTGTAATATTGTTAGCAACCCCTTGATTATCTATACCAGTTATTTTTAAGATGGCTGAAAAATCTTGTTTTGTAGAATCTATCCATTTTGCTTGTAGTATTCTATACGCATAATTAGATTGTAATGAAATCGCATTCGGACAATTTTTTTTATGTACTTTTATACCCTCTTTTATTGTAACGAACCCAAAAATTTGATCACCAGCTATAGGTTTACAGCATTTAGCAAGGGAATAGTTTAGTTTTTCTTGTTCTTCACCAAAAGCAACGGAGTCGTATTTTTTTACAATTTCATCGTTATTTACTGATTTTTCAAAATTGTAATCTTTCTTAAAAGTTTTTCTGAAAAATTTTATAAAAGTATTTGTTTTTTTATTTGCAAATTCTTTTAGCTTAGCATTATCTATGGTTCCATTCCCCATTTGATAAAAGAGGTCAAAGCTGGTTTTAAGTCCTAGGTGGTTTGCTATTTCGTGTGTTATTTTTTCGGAGTAATCTATTTTTAAGTGTCGTAGTTTTCTAATCAATATAGCTTTTCCTTCTTCAGCTATTTTCTTTTCTTCTGCTTTAAGTGCCGATTTTATTTTTGATTTTGCTCTTGCTGTTATAACAAAGTCTAACCAACGAGAATTAGGTTTGTTGTTTGAAGATGTTAAAACACCTACTTGGTCTCCACTTTTTAAAACATAACTTAGCGGTACTAATTTTCCGTTTACTTTGGCCCCTCTACATTTTAAACCTACTTCTGTATGTACTGAAAAGGCAAAATCTAAGGCCGATGCTCCTTTGGGTAGTGATTTTAAATCGCCTTTTGGGGTAAATACATAAATTTCTTTTGCGTATAAGTTTAGTTTAAAATCTTCTACAAAATCAACAGCGTTTACGGTTTGGTTTTCAAGGGTTTCTTTTAGTTTGTTTAGCCAGTCTTCTAAGCCGTTTTCTTTAACATCTCCTTGTTTGTATTTAAAGTGAGCGGCATATCCTTTTTCGGCAATTTCGTCCATTCTTTCCGAGCGGATTTGTACTTCTACCCAGCGAGGTCTTGAATCTACTTTTGGCCCTACAACAGTAATATGCAAAGCTTCGTATCCAGTAGATTTGGGTTGCGACATCCAATCTCTTAATCGTGTAGGGTTTGGTTTGAAGTGATCTGTAACAATTGAGTATATTTTCCAAGCCTCGTATTTTTCGTCTTCTTCAGTTGGTTTATAAATAATTCGTATTGCAAATTTATCATATACCTCATCAAAGGAAACATTTTGTTTACGCATTTTTCTACGGATAGAATAAATGGATTTGAACCGTCCTTTTATTGTGTAGTTAAATTTTTCTTTATCTAATGCTTGTTTTATAATATCTTGAAAATGCTTAATATAATCATCTTGTTCTCCTGCCCCTGCAGCTATTTTATTCAAAATATCATTATATACTTCTGGTTCGGTGTATTTTAATCCTAAATCTTCGAGTTCTGTTTTTACATTATATAAACCTAAGCGATGAGCCATTGGTGCATAAATAGCTAAGGTTTCCGATGCTATTTTTACTTGTTTATGTGAGGGCATAGAGTCCATTGTTTGCATATTATGTAAGCGGTCGGCAATTTTTATTAGTATTACCCGAACATCATCGTTTAATGTAAGGAGCATTTTACGAAAATTCTCTGCTTGTATGGAAGCGTATTCATCTTTTTTTAAAGTGGAAATTTTTGTTAGTCCGCTAACTATACGAGCCACGGTTACCCCAAAAAGACGCTCCATATCTGCAATGGTATAAGGCGTATCTTCAACCACATCGTGAAGTAATGCAGCAGCAATAGAGGTAGCACCCAAACCTATTTCATAAGCAACAATTTTAGCCACAGCGATGGGGTGGTAAATATACGGCTCTCCTGATTTTCTTCGTTGCTTTGAATGTGCTTCTACCGCTATTTCAAAAGCCTTACGTATCAATTTTTTATCAGCTTCCGATAATGTTTGATACGTGTCCTTTAGCAAATCTTTATATCGTTTTGCTATTTCTTTGTTTTCTTCCTCTAAAGTTGCTGTGTACTCCATTTTACAAAGATTTTAAAATTATAGAGTGAAAATACTACAATATTTTGATATCAACAAACTTTTTGTAAAGATAAATTTGTAATCTAAAAAAAATAATTTACATTATTGATGTGTTTTTCAACAAAAACATCTGATTGTTAAATCTTTTGCTATTTGAATTTACTGTAAAAGAAAAAGGGTGTTTTATTACGGTAAATTCAAGTGGCAAATGGTATTACAATTAAAATAGGGGTTAAAGTTATATCGAACTCACGTTTTTAATTTTTAATTGTTGGCTGTTTTGTTAGCCGTTAGCCGTTAGCCGTTAGCTGTTAGCTTTTAGCTGTTGGCTGTTAGCTTTTAGTCTTCCGTCTTCCGTCTCCCGTCTTCTGTCTTCTTTTTAGCTTTTAGCCGTTAGCCTTTAGCTTTTGGCTGTTAGCTTTTTTTTTAGCTGTTAGCTTTTAGCTTTTGGCTGTTAGCTTTTTTTTTAGCTTTTAGCTTTTAGCTTTTAGCTTTTTTTTTAGCTTTTAGCTTTTAGCTTTTTTTTTAGCTGTTAGCTTTTAGCTGTTGTTTTTTTTAACCGCAAAGGACGCAAAGGTTTCGCAAAGGACACAAAGGGGTTTAATTCTTCATTTTTAATTATTAGTTGTCTTCCAACTCCCAACTTCCGTCTTCTGTCTTTTGTTAGCTTTTAGCTTTTAGTCTTCCGTCTCCCGTCTCCCGTCTCCCGTCTCCCGTCTTCCGTCTTCCGTCTTCCGTCTTCCATCTTCCATCTTCCATCTCCCGTCTCCCGTCTCCCGTCTCCCCACTTCCCACTTCCATCTTCTAACCACAAAGCACCTTTAAAAACAGCAGATATTTAAAAAGTTTTAGTAACTTTGCTTAAAATAGATTAAGACAATGACGACAACAGAAATACAAAATAATATAATTAGGCAAATTTTAACTATTACAGATATTAACGAATTAACCAAGATAGAAAATTCAATATATAAACATAAAACCGTAGCCTATAATACCAACGGAATCCCTTTAACAGCAAAGCAGTATAAACAGGAAATGGATATGGTTATAAATAAAATAGAAACTAAAAAAGACAAAGGCAAAACAACAGCACAAGTTTTAAAAAACATTAGTAATGCGTATAATTTGGAGTAATAGGTCTGAAATAGATTTATATAATGCCATTGGTTATATAATGGAAGAGAAAAGTCCTCAAAATGCGTTAAAAGTTTTAAATGAAATAACTACTTCTATCTTCCGTCTTTTTTTAACCGCAAAGGACGCAAAGGTTTCGCAAAGGACACAAAGAAGTTTAATTCTTCATTCTTCATTCTTCATTTTTCATTATTAGTTGTCTTCCAACTCCCAACTCCCAACTCCCAACTCCCAACTCCCAACTTCCCACTCCCAACTCCCAACTTCCGTCTTCCGTCTTCTTTTTAGCTTTTAGCCTTTAGCCTTTAGCTTTTAGTCTCCCGTCTTCCGTCTTCCGTCTCCCGTCTTCTTTTTAGCTTTTAGCTGTTGTTTTTTTTTAACCGCAAAGGACACTAAGGAGTTAATTGTTAATTGTTAGCTGTTAGCTGTTAGCCGTTAGCTATTAGCTGTTGGCTATTGGTTATTGGCTGTTTTTTTTACCGCAAAGGACGCAAAGGGGTTAATTGTTAATTGTTAGCTGTTAGCCGTTAGCTATTAGCTGTTGGCTATTGGTTATTGGCTGTTTTTTTTACCGCAAAGGACGCAAAGGGGTTTAAT
>FUHQ01000058.1_pt1 | contig 10307 bp, 7 predicted proteins | sample 1003131 | NCBI WGS metagenome assembly FUHQ01 (sample SAMEA4075884, study PRJEB14783) | cnidarian metagenome | reverse complement strand
ACTTAAAAAGAGAGGATTATGATTTGATAAAACAAATGATATTGAATGATAAAGAATTTGAACTTAATAAGATTCTTAAAAATCAAAAGATTACATCTCTGAAAGAGTATTTAAAAGAAAAGAAGATTGACGATGTTAATCGTTGGAAAATAGAAAATTCTTATAGGATTTTTGCATCAAAACCTAATAAATCATTAAAGAAAAAAGCATTAGAATTAGATTTTGATAGCCAAATAAAATCTCTTAAAAATCAAAGAGGGGATTTAAAAATAATTAGAACAGACTTTAATAGAGAAACTGAAACTGCAAGAATAGAATTAGTTTTTGCAAAAGATAATTTAGAAGTTTTTTATGGAGATATTTGGAAAAATATAACAACAACAGGTGGAGTAGCTCGAGAAGGAGAAGTGTCATTAACAAATGGGAAAAAACCTGAGAAATTATTGAAACTTATTATTGAAACTTCAACCAAAGAAAACGACCTCGTTTTAGATTTTCATCTCGGAAGTGGAACTACTTGTGCTGTTGCTCACAAGATGAATAGAAAATACATTGGTGTAGAGCAAATGGACTATATAGAAGATATTGCCGTAGAACGCCTTAAAAAAGTAATTGAGGGAGAGCAAGGAGGAATTTCAAAATCAGTAAATTGGCAAGGTGGTGGCGAATTTGTGTATTGTGAATTAATGCCTTATAATCAAATTTTTATAAGCCAATTACAACAAGCAAAAACAAAAGAAGAAGTTCTTAGTATTTGGTACGAAATGAACGAAAGAGCAACGTTTAATTATCAATTTGATAAAGAAATTTTCAATGAACGATTAGAGGCTTTTAAAACAGCAAGTCTTGAAGAAATGAAACGCTATTTATTTGAGGTTCTTGATAAAAATCAACTGTATGTAAATTATAGTGAAATAGATGATGATTTGTTTACTGTAAGCGAAGAAGACAAAAAACTGAATAAGCAATTTTATCAAAAAAGAAGATAATTATGAATTTGTTTAATCAAGAGGAGCAAGGCAGTGTAAAGCGTTTAGACAAGCGTATTTTATCAAAAATAGAAGATGGAGATATTGAAGTGAAGTTATCTTCCGTTATTAAAGAAAACCTAAAATATTTGCCTCGTCCTTATCAAGAGGAGGCTTTTTCTGTACTTGATTATTATTTGAATAATCAAAAATTACGAGCAAAACCTACACAAGTTTTATTCCATATGGCAACGGGAAGCGGAAAAACACTTGTAATGGCTGGTGCAATGTTGGAACTCTACAAAATGGGCTATCGTAATTTTATCTTTTTTGTAAATACGGATACGATTATTCGTAAAACAAAACAGAATTTTTTAGAAGTGAATTCATCAAAATATTTATTTAAAAATCAAATAAACATAGATGGTCAAGAGGTGAAAATTAATGAAGTTTCTAATTTTGAAAGTGTAAATGCAGATGATATAAACATTTTATTTTCAACCATTCAAGGCTTACACACTCGCTTAAACAACCCACGAGAAAATGGAATTTCGTTTGATGATTTTATGGATAAAAAATTGGTTTTGATTAGCGATGAAGCACATCATATCAATTCACTTACCAAAAAGAAATTGTCAAAAAATGAACAAGAAAATTTCACAAGTTGGGAATATACCATTATGCGATTGTTACGCTCAAATGTTGAGAATATAATGTTAGAATTTACGGCAACTTTGGATTTGTCAGATGTAAATATTGCCTCAAAATATGCCGATAAGTTGTTGTACAACTATCCGTTATCAAAGTTTAGAGAAGATGGTTTTTCCAAAGAAGTAGAAACGAATCAAGTAGATTACAAGCCTTTACAAAGAGCCATTGTTGCTGTTTTGATAAGTCAATTTAAAAAGAAAATTTTTGCAACTAACGGAATTATTGCAAAGCCTGTAATTTTGTTCCAATCTAAAACAACCAAAGAAAGTGCCGAAATGGAAAAGGCGTTTTTAGAGGAAATTCAAAATTTGAGCCTTCAAAAGTTAAACGATTTAATAAAATTGGATAACAAAATCCTTAATAAAGCAATTGCGTATTTTAAGGAGTTGGGTATTTCTTTAGAAAACCTTATAGATGAAATAAAAGACGATTTTTCAGAAGAAAAAATTATTTCTGTCAATTCAAAAAATGATAGTAACGAAAAACAAATTGTTATCAATAGTTTAGAGGACGAAAATAATGAATACCGAGCCGTTTTTTCCGTATATAAACTTAACGAAGGTTGGGATGTTTTGAATTTGTACGATATTGTAAGACTTTATGATACAAGGGATTCAAGCGGTAAAAATCCCGGAAAAACAACTGTTGCAGAAGCTCAACTTATTGGTCGTGGTGCAAGGTATTATCCGTTTACTTTAGAGGAAGACCAAGAAAAATACAAACGAAAATACGATAAAGATATTGATAATATAATGCGATTTTGTGAAACGTTACATTATCATTGTTCGCATAATCCGAGATATATTACCGAATTAAACAACGCTTTACGACAAATAGGAATGTTCCCTGACGAAAAAGTAGAAAGAGATTTGTTTTTGAAAAAAGATTTTATGGAAACAAATTTATATAAAAATGGATTTGTTTTTGTAAATAAAAAAGTAAAAAATAATCCTAAAACACTTTTAGAATATCAAGAGCCAACAATTACGAAAAGTCATTCGTTTGCTTTGCGAACAAATCGTTCGGATACCACAATTATATTAGATAATAAAAGAAAACAGAACAAAGTACAAGCAAATTATGCCAACAAACATTATCTACATAATTGGGATAAAACGATTATAAAAAAAGCGTTTAGCAGGTTGCCTTTTTATTATTTTAGTAATATAAAACGTTATTTTCCAAGTGTCAATTCTGTTGATGAATTTATTACAAACCCAAAATATTTTGGAGGTATTTGTGTAGAAGTTACAGGTTTACAAGGACAAACAAAGGACTTAACACGAGAGCAACAATTAGAAATTGCAATTGACATTGCAACTAAAATAGCCAACGGAATAATGGCAAATTTTGGCGAATATAGAGGAACAAGGAATTTTTACCGAGAGCCATTTCGTAAATATTTTAAAAAGCATAAAAAACTTTCATTTTCAGTTAATTTAAACCAAACAGCAGAAACAGGAAAACCTACAATACGACCTGATATTGACCCAAAATATTTTGTGGACTTAAACCAATCCGATTGGTATGCTTACAATGAAAATTATGGAACTTCGGAAGAAAAGTTTTTGGTAAAATATTTTCATAATCATTTAGAAGAACTCAAAGAAAAATTTAAAAACATTTATTTGGTACGAAATGAACGCTTTTTAAAAATTTATCGTTTTAGTGATGGAAAAGCCACTGAACCTGATTTTGTATTATTTATGAATGATAAATTTTCGGATAGAGAAGTTGTTTATCAATTATTTATAGAACCAAAAGGCGACCATTTACTTTTACAAGATGCGTGGAAAAATGAATTTTTACAAGAATTAGAAACAGAGGCAAAAATTGAATTATTTCAAAATCAAGAATATCGTTTAATAGGTATGCCTTTGTACAATAAAGAAAAAACAGAGGGTGTTTTTGATGAAAAATTGAATGAAATTTGATAGTATAATACCATTTTATTTTTTAAGTAGTGCCTACAAGAAAACTCTAAAAACCATTAAAACAAAGGGGTTTGGACAAAAATAGATTTGAATGTATTTTTGCATATTTTTTATTTTTGCCTTTAAGTCATTGTCCAATAACGAAATATATTTTTATATGAATTTGCTCTAAATATTTTGTTCAAAAAACAGAGAAGATTCGATTTGTTTTTTACGTTTAAACCTTTATCAATAAAAAGGTTTAGGTTTTTTGCAGACACTACATAAGCAAGTTAGAAAAAATTATTGATAATCTTATAGATAAATAAAGGAAAGGTTGAAAGTTGGAAGACTTACTTTTTAATTGTAAAAAAATCAGCCTTAAATCATCATCATATCAATTTTGAATTATTTCCTCCCCACAAATTGTCGTTGACCTATTTCTTTGTCAAAACATAGTTTATTAAAAGTATAAAATGAAGTTGTGTTTATTGCATAATATTTAATTTGCAATAATTTAGAACAAATATAAATTATAAATATATAAAGCAAATATTTATTCAGAAAACTCAAAAATAGTAAATTTGCATACTCATTAAAAGAAAATCTAATTTTATAATTCTATGTCAAAAGACATTCGTATAAAGAAAGGGCTTGATATCAAGCTTGTAGGCAAAGCAAAACAAACTACCTCTGAGCTTTCATTAGGGAGTGTTTTTGCAATAAAGCCTTCTGATTTTCACGGAATTACACCTAAAATTTTAGTAAAAGAAGGGAGTGAGGTAAAAGCTGGTCAAGCACTTTTTTATAATAAAAGTGATGAGCGTATGTTGTTTTCAAGTCCTGTAAGTGGTAAAATTTCAGAAATTGTTCGTGGAGAAAGGAGAAAAGTGTTAGAAATAAAAATAACAGCAGATAGCACACAAACATTTGAGGATTTCGGCAAGAAAGATGTTGTAACAATGTCGGATGAAGAAGTGAAAAATCATTTGTTAGCTTCTGGTTGTTGGGCATTTGTAAAACAGCGTCCGTATGATGTTGTAGCAAATCCTAATCAAGAACCAAAAGCTATTTTTGTATCGGGACACAATAGTGCTCCGTTAGCTGCTGATTATGACTATACTTTAAAAGGGAAAGAAACAGAATTGCAAACAGCTTTAACCGCTTTAACAAAGTTAACAAGCGGAAAAGTACACGTTTCAGTAGGTTCTTCAAATTCGCCACTAGCAACTGCTAAAGGAGTAGATATTCATAAGGTTTTTGGCCCACATCCTGTGGGTAATGTAAGCACTCAAATTGCACAAGTAAATCCTATTAATAAAGGGGAGGTTGTTTGGGTAGTTACGCCACAAGATTTAGTGGTAATGGGTGAATTATTCCTAACAGGGAAGTTCAATGCTAAGAGAACCATTGCTTTAACAGGATCTAAAATTACCGAACCACATTACGTAACTGCAATGGCAGGAGCAAATATTGGCGACTTAATAAAAGGTAATTTAGAGCGTGATAATGTTCGTGTAATTAGCGGAAACGTATTGACAGGGTTGCAGGTTTCTGAAGATGGTTTTTTAGGATATTACGACAATCAAATTACAGCAATTCCTGAAGGAAATGATTACGAGTTTTTTGGGTGGAATAAGCCAATTTTCAATAAAATTTCAACCTCAAGAGCATTGACATTCTCGTGGTTAAATCCTAAGAAAAAATACGACTTAAACACCAATACTAACGGAGAGCATAGAGCATTCGTGGTAACAGGTTCGTATGAAGAGGTGTTTCCGTTAGATATTTATCCAATGCAACTATTAAAAGCGTGTATGTATAAAGATTTAGACGAAATGGAAGGATTGGGAGCTTATGAAATAGCTCCTGAAGATTTTGCATTAACAGAATTTATTTGTGTATCTAAACAACCTCATCAGAAAATAATCAGAGAAGGGTTAGATTTAATGAGAGAAGAAATAGGATAATATGGGCTTAAAACAAAATTTACATAACTTAAAAGAAAAATATAAAGGTACAAAAATGGCACCTGCGTTTAACGCAATCCATACCTTTTTATATCTGCCGAACGATACCACACATAATGGTACACATATTAAAGCAGCAGATGACTTAAAACGTACAATGAATATTGTGATAATGGCATTAGTTCCTTGTTTACTGTTTGGAATGTTTAATGCAGGGTATCAACACTATTTAGCTACAGGAGAAACTGAAAAAGCAATGAGTTTTTTTAGTGGTAATTTTTGGAATTTCAATAACTTTTTATTAGGATTAACAAAAGTATTGCCATTGGTAATAGTGTCGTATGTAGTTGGTTTAGTGATTGAATTTATATTCGCAGTAATTAAAGGTCACGAAGTAGAAGAAGGATATTTAGTAACAGGAATGTTAGTGCCTTTAATTGTACCAATTGACTTACCTTTATGGATGTTAGCCGTAGCCGTGGCTTTTGGGGTGGTAATCGGTAAAGAGGTTTTTGGAGGAACAGGAATGAATATTTTAAACCCAGCATTAACAATTCGTGCATTTTTATTTTTCGCATATCCTACGTGGATGAGTGGTGATAAAGTATGGGTAGAAGGAGCAAGAGCTATGACAGGTCAGGCAGACGCTATTTCTGGAGAGACTATTTTAGGAAGTTTAGCACAAACACAACCTTTAAAATATTCAGTTGCTGATATGTTCTTCGGATTTATTCCAGGTTCGGTTGGTGAAACATCAACCTTGTTAATTTTATTAGGAGCTTTGTTTTTAATTTTTAGTAAAATAGGAAGTTGGAGAATTATGGTATCGGCAGTAATTGGTGCTTTAGTAATGGGCTTTATATTTAATGCTGTAGTTGATGCAGGAATTATTGGCGAAACAAGTAAATTCTATGGATTAATGAGTTTAGAATTTTGGAAACATTTATTGATTGGAGGATTTGCTTTTGGAGCTGTATATATGGCAACCGATCCAGTAACGGCATCACAAACCAATAAAGGAAAATGGATTTACGGATTTTTTATCGGTTTTATTTCAATTATGATACGTGTCTTTAATCCAGCATATCCAGAAGGAGTAATGTTAGCCATTTTATTAATGAACGTATTTGCTCCAACTATTGACCACTATGTGGTACAAGGAAACGTAAAAAGAAGATTAAAACGTGCTAAAGTTAAAACTGCCTAATTATGAGTAAGAGAACAGATAGTAATATATATACCGTACTATTCGCAATAGCAATGGTAGTAATTGTAGGTGCATTATTGGCTTTTACAGCCTCATCGCTAAAACCGTTAATTTCGGCTAACGAACGTATAGAAAAACAACAAAACATTCTTTACGCAATGGGTGTGAATGAAAACGATGACGCAAGTACTGTAAAATTTGTTGCTAAAGATAAAGTAGAAGGAGAATTTGCTAAATATATCAAAAAGCAACTAATTATTGAAAGAAATAAGATTTCTGAAGATAATAAAGCTTATTTAATTGATGTAAAAAAAGAACAATCAAAAGCAAAAGACGGAAAAACAAGAAGATTACCTTTATTTGTAGGAGAAAAAGATGGCGAGATTATTTACATAACACCCATTAGAGGAAAAGGACTTTGGGACGCCATTTGGGGATACATAGGAATGGATAAAGATATGACAATAAAAGGAGTTTTCTTTGATCATAAAGGAGAAACAGCCGGTTTAGGAGCTAATATTAATCAACGCTTTTTTATGGATGCTTTTGTAGGAGAAAAGTTATTACAAAAAAATGTTTATCGTGGTATTAAAATTTTAAAAAGCAACAACGATCCTAAAAACGCAAGAAAAGATGACAATGCCGTAGATGCTATCGCCGGAGCCACGATTACAGGAGATGGAGTATCATCAATGATTATATCAGAATTAGCATTATATGTGCCTTATTTTCAAAAACTAAAAAAATAAACTATGGGACTTTTATCAAAAAAAGACACAGCATTAATTACCGACCCATTAGCAGATAACAACCCAATTACTATTCAGGTATTAGGTATTTGTTCTGCATTAGCCATTACAGCTGAGTTAAAAGCAGCTTTAGTAATGTCGTTATCGGTATTGTTTGTATTAGGAATGGGAAATGTAGTTATTTCGCTAATGAGAAATATTATTCCGCCAAAAATTAGAATTATTGTACAGTTAATTGTCGTTGCCTCGTTAGTAATTATTGTTGATCAAGTGCTAAAAGCCTTTGCTTATGAACTAAGTAAAACCTTATCTGTTTTTGTAGGATTAATTATTACAAACTGTATTATTATGGGACGTTTTGAAGCCTTTGCTCTCGGTAATGGTCCTTGGCAGTCGTTTTTAGACGGTGTAGGAAATGCTTTAGGGTATGGAGTTATCTTAATGATTGTAGCATTTTTTAGAGAATTATTAGGGGCAGGTACGCTATTCGGATTTAAAGTATTGGGAGACCCAATTGAAAAAACAGGGTTATATGCTTTAGGATATGAAAATAACGGATTTATGCTATTAGCACCAATGGCATTAATAACCGTAGGAATTATTATTTGGATACAACGTAGTAGAAATACAGCATTAATAGAAGATTAAATTAGTCATTAGTTATAGAGGTTTGTTGCCTACTAACCTCCAATAACTAACCACTAAAAACAAAAAACAATGGAATTATTAGAATTATTTTTCAAATCGATTTTTATAGACAATATGGTATTTGCTACATTCTTAGGAATGTGTTCGTACCTTGCAATCTCTAAAAAAGTATCTACATCGGTAGGTATGGGAGCGGCAGTTGTTTTTGTATTAACCGTTACAGTGCCTATAAACTGGCTGTTAGACCAATATATTTTGCAACCTGGAGCATTAAAATGGTTAGGAGCAGAATATGCCGATTATGATTTAAGCTTTTTATCATTTATAATGTTTATTGCTACGATTGCAACCATGGTACAATTAGTAGAAATTATTGTAGAAAAATTTGCACCTGCATTATACAACTCACTGGGTATTTTCTTACCATTAATTGCGGTAAACTGTGCCATTTTAGGAGGAAGTTTATTTATGCAATCTCGTGAAATACCTACTTTTACTGAATCTGTTGTATATGGAATTGGTTCAGGAATTGGTTGGTTTTTAGCAATTTTATCAATCGCAGCTATTCGTGAAAAAATTAGATATTCACAAGTTCCTGCCCCTTTAAGAGGTCTAGGAATTACATTTATCATTACAGGACTAATGGCAATCGGATTTATGAGTTTTGGAGGAATGTTAACGGGAGGAGATGAAAAAAAGAAAGACGAAAACAAAGCAGAGATAAAGAAAGAAGTTAAAAAAGAAGACGCTAAAAATTTAGCAAATAACACCAAAAAAATTACAAAATAATGATGTTTTTAGTTAGCACAGGAGGAACAGTAGCGGTAACAGTAGTTGCTTTTTTAGCAGTAATGTTATTGTTGGTGGCTTTATTATTGTTTGTAAAACAAAAATTAGCACCATCAGGACCCGTAAAAATTACTATTAACGGAGAAAGAACCATTGAAGTAGCATCAGGAGGTACGCTGTTATCTACCTTAGGAAACGAAAAAATATTTTTACCATCAGCTTGTGGTGGTGGTGGTTCTTGTATTCAATGTGAATGCCACGTAAATTCAGGAGGTGGAGAAGCTTTACCAACAGAAACACCGCACTTTACACGTAAAGAATTACAACACGGAGTGCGTTTGGCGTGTCAAGTAAAGGTAAAACAAGATATGGATATTTCTATTCCAGAAGAAATTTTTGGAATAAAAAAATGGGAAGCAACTGTGGTGCGTAATTATAACGTAGCATCTTTTATTAAAGAATTTGTAGTTGAAATTCCAGAAGATATGGACTACAAAGCAGGGGGATATATTCAAATTGAAATTCCACCTTGTGAAGTTAAATTTGCTGATATGGATATCACAGCACACCCTGAAGAACACGAAACACCCGATAAATTTCAAATTGAATGGGATAAATTTAAGTTATGGCCATTAGTAATGAAAAATCCTGAAACGGTTGAAAGAGCTTATTCGATGGCCTCTTATCCAGCAGAAGGACGTGAAATTATGTTAAACGTTCGTATTGCAACACCTCCATTTGATAGAGCAAAAGGCGGTTGGATGGATGTAAATCCGGGAGTAGCATCATCATATGTTTTTTCAAGAAAAGTAGGCGATAAAGTAACTATTTCTGGCCCTTACGGAGAGTTCTTTATCAACGAAAGTGATGCCGAAATGTTATATGTAGGTGGTGGAGCTGGTATGGCACCAATGCGTTCGCACCTATACCACCTATTTAAAACCTTAAAAACGGGGAGAACAGTATCATACTGGTACGGAGGACGTTCTAAACGTGAATTATTCTATTTAGAACATTTTTGGGCATTAGAAAAAGAGTTTCCTAATTTTAAATTCCATATAGCATTATCAGAGCCGTTACCGGAAGATAATTGGAAAGTTAAAAACAGTATGGAAGATGAAGGAGATGGTTTTGTAGGATTTGTTCATAACTGTGTAATAGACAATTATTTGAGTAAACACGATAGCCCAGAAGATATTGAATTATATTTCTGTGGACCGCCATTAATGAACAAAGCCGTAGAAAAAATGGGACAAGATTTTGGTTTACCCGATGAAAATATCCGTTTTGATGATTTTGGAGGATAATTTTTAGATATTAAAAATATTATATAAAGCGATAAAGCCAACACT
>FUHQ01000057.1_pt1 | contig 10311 bp, 8 predicted proteins | sample 1003131 | NCBI WGS metagenome assembly FUHQ01 (sample SAMEA4075884, study PRJEB14783) | cnidarian metagenome | reverse complement strand
ATCAATACCTGTAATAAAGTACTATTTTTGTTATCCTAAAAAATTTGTTTTATAATAATTAATCAAAATTAATTACCTTTGCCTTTGATGAAATTTACAGCACAACAAATAGCCGATATTTTAGAAGGAGAAGTTGACGGAAATCCGAATGCAACTGTAAGTAAACTTTCTAAAATAGAAGAAGGAGAGAAAGACTCGTTATCTTTCTTAGCCAATTCTAAGTACGAAGCGTTTGTATATACTACAAATGCCACAATAATTATTGTTAACAAATCGTTTAAGCCAGAAAAAGAATTAACAAGAACAACACTTATAAGGGTAGAAGATGCCTATAAATCTTTTTCTAAATTATTAGAGTTTTACAATCAAGTAAAAAACAACAAAATAGGAAGAGAACAACCTTGTTTTATTTCAGATAGTGCTACTATTGGAAATAATGAATATATAGGAGCGTTTTCGTATATTGGCGAAAACGTAAAAATAGGCGAAAATGTAAAAATTTACCCTAATTCATTTGTAGGAGATAACGCAGTTATAGGAAGTGATACCATTATTTTTTCGGGTGTTAAGATATATTCAGAAACACAAATAGGTAGAAACTGTAAAATTCACGCTGGTGCAGTAATTGGTTCTGACGGATTTGGTTTTGTTCCTGATAAAAATGGAGAATTTAAAGCCGTTCCGCAAACAGGAAATGTAATTATTGAAGATAATGTTGATATAGGAGCCGGTTCAACAATTGACAGAGCTACTTTAGGATCAACTATTATTAGAAAAGGCGTAAAATTAGACAATCAAATACAAATAGCCCACAATGTAGAAATAGGAAAAAATACAGCAATAGCATCACAAACAGGTATTGCAGGTTCTACAAAAATTGGTGAAAATTGTATGATTGGTGGTCAAGTAGGGATTTCAGGACATTTGAATTTAGGTAATAATCTTCAAATTCAAGCACAGTCTGGAATAAGTAAAAGTTTAAAAGATAACTCCGTAGTACAAGGCTCACCAGCTTTTGACTATGGGAGTTTTAATAAATCGTATGTATATTTTAGAAATTTACCCAAAATTGTATCAACTGTATATAGCTTAGAAAAAAGCATTAATGCAGATACAGACAAAAATGAACAAAAATAAAAATGAGTAAAAAACAAAAGACAATACAAAACGAAATAACCTTATCTGGTGTGGGATTACATACCGGAAATGAAGTTATCTTGACGTTTAAGCCAGCATCTATAAATCACGGTTTTGCCTTTAAACGTACAGATTTAGAAGGACAGCCTATTATTGAAGCAAAAGCAGAATATGTAACGTCCACACAACGAGGTACAAATATGGAACGAAACGGAGTTCAAATAAATACTTCCGAACACGTTTTGGCAGCAGCAGTAGGCTTGGATATAGATAATTTATTAATTGAAATAAATGCTTCCGAACCACCAATAATGGACGGTTCTTCAAAGTATTTTATTGAGGCCTTAGAAAAAGCAGGAATTGTAGAACAAGATGCAAATATAGAGGAATATGTAGTAAAGGAGATTATTTCATATAAAGATGAAACTACAGGAAGCGAAATAATATTAATGCCTTCTGATGAATATCAAATTACGGCAATGGTTGATTTTGGTACTAAAATTTTAGGAACTCAAAATGCCTCCTTAGAAAAAATTTCAGACTTTAAAAAAGAAATGTCAGCAGCAAGAACATTTAGCTTTTTACACGAAATAGAAATGCTTTTGGAAAATGACCTAATAAAAGGAGGGGATTTAAACAATGCTATTGTTTATGTAGATAAAGAATTGTCTGAAAGCACCATAGAAAAACTAAAAAAAGCCTTTAATAAAAGTGATATAAAAATACAACCCAATGGGGTTTTAGATAATTTAGAATTACATTGGGCAAATGAAGCGGCAAGGCATAAACTATTAGATGTTGTTGGAGATTTGGCACTGGTAGGAACACGTATTAAAGGAAAAATAATTGCTAACAAACCGGGGCATTTAGTAAATACGATGTTCGCAAAAAAGTTAGCCAAACATATAAAAAAAGAAAAACGCAACAATGTTCCTCAAGTTAATTTAGAAGAACCTCCATTGATGGATATTCATAAAATTATGGATATTCTGCCACATAGACCACCTTTTTTATTAATTGATAAAATTTTAGAATTATCAGAAAAACACGTTGTTGGCACAAAAAATGTAACAATGAACGAAGATTTCTTTGTAGGACATTTTCCTGGAGCTCCAGTAATGCCGGGAGTATTACAGGTAGAAGCTATGGCACAGTGTGGAGGAATATTAGTATTAAGCACAGTACCTGACCCTGAAAATTACTTAACATATTTTATGAAAATGGACAATGTTAAGTTTAAACAAAAAGTATTACCGGGGGATACATTGATATTTAAAAGTGAATTAATAACGCCTATTCGCCGAGGAATTGCACATATGCAAGCCTATGCTTATGCTAATGGTAGATTAGTGTGTGAAGCCGAATTAATGGCAAAAATAACAAAAGTTAAATAATTATGAATCAACCTTTAGCATATGTTCATCCACAAGCTAAAATAGCACGAAATGTGGTTATAGAACCATTTACCACTATCCACGCAAATGTAGAAATAGGTTCTGGAACGTGGATTGGCTCAAATGTAACTATTATGGAAGGGGCTCGTATCGGAAAAAATTGTCGTATTTTTCCCGGAGCTGTTATTTCTGCTATTCCTCAAGATTTAAAGTTTAATGATGAAGAAACTATTGTAGAAATAGGTGATAATGTAACAATTCGTGAATGCGTAACTATCAATAGAGGAACTTCGGACAGAATGAAAACAGCTATCGGAAATAACTGCCTCGTTATGGCATATTGCCATATAGCACACGATTGTATTGTAGGAAATAATTGTATTTTTTCAAATAATACCACCTTAGCAGGACACGTAAATGTAGGTGATAACGTAGTTTTGGCAGGTATGGTGGCGGTACATCAATTTGTTTCTATCGGAAATCACGCATTTGTTACTGGAGGGTCTTTGGTACGTAAAGATGTACCACCTTATGTAAAATCGGCACGAGAGCCTTTGTCGTATGTAGGGATTAATTCCGTTGGTTTAAGAAGAAGAGGTTTTTCAACAGAAAAAATAAGAGAAATTCAAAATATCTATAGAATTTTATTCCAAAAAAATCATAATAATACACAAGCAATTGATATTATTGAGGCTGAAATGGAAGCAACTTCGGAACGTGATGAAATTATTGAATTTATTAAAAATTCGCAACGAGGAATTATGAAAGGATATTATAAATCGAATTAATTGTAAACGTAGCTATTTAACAATGAAATTATAAAAATAGTTACATAAATATTTATAAAAAATGGCAACAACATCAGATATTAAAAAAGGATTGTGTATTAAATTTAATCACGATATTTATAAAATTATAGAATTTTTGCACGTAAAACCAGGTAAAGGACCAGCTTTTGTGCGTACAAAATTAAAAAGTGTAACATCAGGAAAAGTAGTTGATAACACCTTTTCAGCAGGTCATAAAATTGAGGATATTCGTGTAGAAACACATAAATTCCAATACTTATATGCAGAAGGAGAAGATTTACATTTTATGAATACAGAGGATTACAACCAAATTACCCTGCAAAAAAATGTGGTTGATGGAGCAGACTTTATGAAAGAAGGGGAAGTTGTTACAATACTAATTAATACCGAAGACGGACTTCCTTTATCAGTTGAAATGCCATCACATGTAATTTTAGAAGTAACTCATACCGAACCCGGAGTAAAAGGGAATACAGCTACCAATGCTACAAAACCAGCAACTGTAGAAACAGGAGCAAGGGTAAACGTACCATTGTTTATCAACGAGGGAGATAAAATTAAAATCGATACCGAAAAAGGAGCATATTCCGAAAGAATAAAATAGGGGAGAGGTAAATTTAGAATTGATAGGTAACAAGCAAGAGATAAAATTTTTAACCTTTGACTTTTTTTACCTTTTAGTTACTTTCGACTTAATAAAATAATACTATGAAATTTAAAGAAGTGCAAACTTTACAACAAATAGCTGATTTATTATCGGTTGAGTTTGTTGGTAATTCGGATTTTCCTGTTACGGGTATTAATGAAATTCACGTTGTTGAGGAAGGTGATATTGTTTTTGTAGATCACCCTAAGTATTATGATAAGGCGTTAAACTCCAAAGCGACAACAATCCTAATCAACAAGAAAGTAGATTGTCCTAAAGGAAAAGCATTGTTAATTTCAGACGACCCATTTCGTGATTTTAACACCATAACCAAGTATTTTAATCCGTTTATAGCATCTAAAAAAAGCATAGCTACAACGGCTATAATAGGAGAAAATACCATTATTCAACCCAATGTTTTTATAGGGGAAAATGTGCAAATAGGTAAAAATTGTATAATTTACCCTAATGTAAGTATTTATAACAATTGTATTATAGGTGATAATGTAACTATACACGCCAATACGGTATTGGGAGCAGATGCTTTTTATTATAAAAATCGCCCAGAAGGTTTTGATAAATTGATTTCAGGAGGAAGAGTTGTTGTTGAAAATAATGTAGATTTGGGAGCGTCTTGTACTGTTGATAGAGGGGTTACAGGGGATACTACGATTAAAGGAGGAAGTAAAATAGATAACCAAGTACATATAGGACACGATACTGTTATCGGTAAAAAATGCTTAATAGCTTCACAAACAGGTATTGCAGGTTGTGTAATTATTGAAGATGAGGTAACTTTGTGGGGTCAGGTAGGAATGACCAGTGGTATTACTATTGGTAAAAAAGCGGTTGTTTTAGCACAATCAGGAGTAAGTAAATCTTTAGTAGGAGGAAAAACATATTTTGGGTATCCTGCTGAAGAATCAAGAAAAAAATTAAAAGAATTAGCAGGAATTAAGCAACTGTTAAAAAATAAAAATAATTAATAGCAAAAATAATTTTTTAATAAGGTTCAAAAAAGTTACTTTTGCTTATCAGTTAAGTTTAAAATAAAAAAAATAAGCCAATGAGTGTTTTAGTAAATAAGGATTCAAAAATTATTGTACAAGGATTTACAGGAGGTGAAGGAACTTTTCACGCAGAACAAATGATAGCGTATGGCACGAATATCGTAGGAGGTGTAACTCCAGGTAAAGGTGGTCAAACCCATCTTGATAAGCCTGTATTTAACACAGTAGATGAAGCAGTAAAAAAAGCTGATGCAGATACATCTATTATATTTGTACCACCAGCATTTGCAGCAGATGCTATTATGGAGTCTGCAGAGGCAGGAATAAAAGTAATAATTTGCATTACAGAAGGTATTCCTACTGCCGATATGGTAAAAGTAAAAGCCTATATTGACCAGTTGGATAATTGTACTTTAGTGGGCCCTAACTGCCCTGGTGTAATTACTCCAGAAGAAGCTAAAGTAGGTATTATGCCTGGATTTATCTTTAAAAAAGGAAAAGTAGGTATTGTTTCTAAGTCAGGTACTTTAACTTATGAAGCTGCTGACCAAGTAGTAAAACAAGGTTACGGAATAACAACTGCTATTGGTATAGGAGGTGACCCAATTATCGGAACGACTACTAAGGAAGCTGTAGAATTATTAATGAACGATGATGAAACCAAAGCAATCGTAATGATTGGAGAAATCGGAGGACAATTAGAGGCTGAAGCAGCTCGTTGGATAAAAGCAGACGGAAACCGTAAACCTGTTGTAGGATTTATAGCAGGACAAACAGCACCAGCGGGACGTACTATGGGGCATGCAGGAGCTATTGTAGGTGGTGCCGATGATACTGCTCAAGCAAAAATGAAAATATTAGCTGATAACGGTGTTCACGTTGTAGAATCTCCAGCAAAAATAGGAGAAATGGTGGCTAAAGTATTAGCATAGTAAAAAAAATACATAAACATAATGTTTTTAAGAATCCAATGCCTATATTTGGCATTGGATTTTTTGTTAATTTAAACTATTACTAATATGAAAAATAATTTGTTATTAATTGTTATTGTTGTTGCAATTTTAATTGGTTGTAAAAACAAGCAGGAAGATATGGGAAAAACATCAAAAATAAAAACTGTTGAACATACCGATAAAAATGGTGTGAAGTATGAAACTATTACGAATGACCCAACAGGATTGCGGTTATATACATTGGATAACGGCTTAAAAGTATATTTGAGTAAAAATACAGACGAGCCTAAGATTCAAACATATATTGCTGTAAGAGCAGGTTCTAATTATGACCCTAAAGAATCTACAGGACTAGCTCACTATTTAGAACATATGGTGTTCAAAGGTACGCATAAAGTGGGTACGCAAGATTGGGAAAAAGAAAAAGAATATTTAAAAAAGATTTCTGATTTATATGAAAAACATCGTGCAGAAAAAGACCCTAAAAAGAAACTTGAAATTTATAAAGAAATAGATAAAGTATCTTTAGAAGCATCAGAATACGCTATCGCCAATGAATATGATAAAATGGTTAGTTCTCTTGGTGCAACTGGAACAAATGCACATACTTGGTTTGAAGAAACAGTATATAAAAATAAAATTCCTGCCAATGAATTGGATAAATGGATTGATTTGGAAGCAGAACGTTTTAGTACTTTGGTGCTTCGTTTGTTTCACACAGAATTAGAGGCAGTATTTGAAGAGTTTAACCGAGGTCAAGATAATGATTGGCGAAAATCTTATAAGGCAATGTTAGATGGATTGTTCCCTAAACACCCTTACGGACAACAAACCACTATTGGTAAAGGAGAACACTTAAAAAATCCGTCAATGGTAGATATTCATAATTATTTTGATAAGTATTATGTGCCTAACAATATGGCAGTTGTATTGGTAGGTGATTTGGATTTTGATAAAACTATTGCTAAAATTAAAAACACGTTTGGTAAATTTGAACGTAAAGAATTAAAACACCCTACTTTGCCAAAAGAAGAACCTATAGCAAAGCCTATTGTTCGTGAAGTTTTTGGACCAACAGCAGAAAGAATTTCGATAGCTTTTAGAACTCCATCAATAAATTCAGACGAAAAAAAATTTATCACCTTATGCGATATGATTTTAGCAAATGGTAATGCGGGATTAATCGATTTGGATTTAAATCAAAAACAAAAAGTACAACGTGCGGGTTGTTCTCCTATGTTTTTAAATGATTACGGTTATCATAACTTTACAGGAAGCCCAAAAGAAGGACAGTCTTTAGATGATGTAAAAGATTTAATCCTTAAAGAAATTGAAAAATTAAAAAAAGGTGAATTTGACGATTGGATGATTGAAGCTGTTGTAAACGACTTAAAATTAAGTCAAACGGAAGGATATGAAAATAGTACCGCTTTAGCAGAGGCTTATTATAACGCTTTTATCCATCACGAAAAGTGGACGGATGTTGTAAAGTTTTTAGATGAACTTAAAAAAATATCTAAAAAAGATTTGGTAGCTTTTGCTAATAAATTTTATAAAGATAATTATGTTGTTGTTTATAAAAGAAAAGGAGAGGATAAAAATGTTTTTAAAGTACAAAACCCAGGAATAACACCTGTAAAATTAAACAGAGATAAGTCTTCTAAATTTATTACAGAGTTTAATGATAAAAAATCATCACCACTACAACCTAAATATGTTGATTATAAAAAAGCTATCAAAAAAACAAAAACGGCTAACGGAATAGACGTGTTTTATATAAAAAACCCTAATAATGATTTATTTGAACTGAATATTGTTTTTGATATGGGTAGCGATAATAACGATGAATTAAGCATTGCTTCAGGATATATGGAATATTTAGGAACAGATAAATATACAGCTGAAGCATTGAAAAAAGAATTTTATAAGTTAGGAATTAAATATAAAATAAGGGCAGGAGCAGACCGAACAAATGTTTCACTAACAGGATTAAAAGAAAATTTACCAAAAGGATTGGAATTATTAGAACATTTATGGGATAATGCAAAAGTAGATACTGAGGCATATCAAAAATATGTAATGAAAATAGCAAAATCCCGTATGAATAACAAAACACAAAAAGGAAATATTTTGTGGAGAGGATTGTATAGTTATGGTAAATACGGAGAAAACTCTCGCTTACGAGATATTATACAAATTGATGATTTAAAAGAAATTAACCCACAAAAATTGGTAGATTTAATTAAGGATTTGAAAAACTACAAACAATATGTTTTTTATTATGGAAAAGATGTTGATAATGCGGTAAAATCTTTAAATGAGTTACATAAAAATTATGAAAAACTAAAAGATTATCCTGTTGCTAAGGAATACAAAGAACTAAAAACAGGCGGTAATGTGTTTTTTACTAATTATGATATGGTACAAGCAGAAATGTTGTTTTTAGCAAAAGGAAGTGAATTTTCTCCTAAAAAGTTAGCAGCATCAGCTTTGTTTAACGCTTATTTTGGTAGTGGGTTATCATCAATTGTTTTTCAAGAAATACGTGAAAGCAAATCCTTAGCATATTCTGCATTTGCCGGATATAGAAATGCAAATAAAAAAGAAGAAGCAAATTATGTTACTGCATACATTGGTACACAAGTAAATAAATTAGACCAAGCAGTTGAAGCTATGATGGATTTAATGAATAATATGCCCGAAGCATCAAAACAATTTGAAGCAGCAAAAAAATCGGCATTAAAGAAAATTGCAGCTCAAAGAATTACAAAAGCTAATATATTTTGGAGTTATAAACGATTGGAAAAATTAGGAATTGACAAGGATAATCGTGAAGAAATATACAACACGATTAAAAATATGACAATAGCTGATTTAAAAACGTTTTTTAATGAAAATATCAAAGGTTCTAATTATAATGTAATGATTATAGGAAATAAAAAAGATATTAACCCTAAGGCGTTACAAAAATTAGGAAAAGTAAAAGAATTAGAAGTAGATTATTTGTTTAACTACGTTTCTAAAAAACCAGTAAAACAGTAAAAAGTTAGTATCACAGAATAAAAAAGCCCAAAATACAATTGTTTTGGGCTTTTTCTGTTTTATGAAGGTTCTACCCTTAATAGTGTGGGTATAATTTAAGACCTCCATTAAAAAAGAGTAAAGCACTTCTAAAATTATCAAAGGTTCTATAACCTCTTCCGATAGTTTTGATTTCTTGAATTTTACCATTTAATCTTTCTGCCATAGCATTGGATATTTTCTCTACCAAAGCATTACAAACCCCTACAATGTGTTTTTCAAACATACTAACTACCTTGTTTATTTCTGGAATTTTCTCCCAAGTACAAAAAGATCTCCAATCTGAAAATCTCGTAAAAGCTTCTTGATAGTCAGATGCACCAAATAAAGATTTAAAACATTCTTTTAATCTCCATGCCAAGGATACTGAGGTGTTTAACGTCAATACTTCTTCAAATTTAAAGTACTGTTTAATAGTTAGATTATAGGTGTTTTTTAAAAAAGAATATCTACTATTTTTTAATGTTTCATATTTTTTAGTCTCTCGCCTCCTTACCCTATCTACTGCTTGGTTCAAGTACTTTATCAAATGGAATCTGTCGTGTACTATTTGGGTATTTGGAAGTGTTTGCTTGACAGCTCCTATATACCCTTTCCACATATCCATACTTACAAATGATATGTTTTGTTTTTGAACTTCATTCAAATTATTGTTTAACAATTCTTTGCTAGCCCCTAAAGTTCTATTTTCTACAACATCTATGATAGTTCCACGCTCAGGGTCACTTAATACACTCACATATTTATGTCCTTTTTTAAAAGATTTTTCATCAATACTCAATTGCTTATAATTCGTATCTTTTGATCTTCTTGATAAGCCTCTTTGTGTCGATAAATGGATGATTTTGTTGATTACATTGAATCCGCATCTCATTAACTCAGCACTTTTTGTTTGATTTTTTGTTGCTAACAATACTTCAATTGCTCGACTCTCAAATAAATAAGTATGACGTCCCATTGTCGTTGCCCAAGGAATTTCTACACTTCGAACATTTCCTTGCTCATCTTTTATTCTAGGTATCCGTGCCTTTATATATGTCTTGTATTGCAATATGTCTAAATGACGCCATCTCCTATAATTTCTATAATCATGAAGCCCTTTGTAATCTGATTTACTTGATTTGTATGCTTCCATTTTAAATTTCATATAGATGTCTATTTCATTACTATCCGAGGTATGTGTTATCTTTTCCACCTCCCAATAAGGCCCGAAATTTAATAATTTATCTAACAATTCTGAATCCATATTTTTTTTTGCAAATATAATAAACCCACACTATT
>FUHQ01000056.1_pt1 | contig 10375 bp, 8 predicted proteins | sample 1003131 | NCBI WGS metagenome assembly FUHQ01 (sample SAMEA4075884, study PRJEB14783) | cnidarian metagenome | reverse complement strand
ATGGTAAATTTGTCTTATCTAACCCAAAAATACAAATATTATGAGGATAAACAGAATAAAAATTTTTCCTACGGAACATCAAAAAATTACAATATCGATTATAAATTAAACTATAATTTTACAAATCGTTTTTCTGTAAACACCTCTCTAATATATTCAAAATATATTGGTGAAACAGATGACTTAAAATCTAAAAAAAGAGAAGCAACATCGTTTATAGGAGGTATTAATTATAGTCCGTTAGAAAAACTGAAGATGACTATTAGTGCTAGAAAAGAGATAAATACGGATTTTGAAGTTCCGTTGTCGTTATATGTTGGTGCAGAGCAGGGGATAGGTAAAAATATTTTACTAAAATCCAATTTTTCAAAAAATTACAGAGTTCCTACGTTTAACGAATTGTATTGGCCCAAAGTAGGAAACCCTTACTTAGTTCCCGAAAATTCAACACAAGGAGAATTTGGAGTTGAGTTTATTAATAAATATATAAAATTTTCATCAACAGCATTTTATATTCAATTAAAAGACAAAATACTATGGTTGCCGACAGGAGGGTCTAATTTATGGAAACCCCGAAATGTAAATGATGTAATAAATAAAGGGGTAGAAACAACATTAAATTTTTTAGTAACAGTTTACAAAGTGCATACGATTAATATAGCCACAAATTATATTTTTACAGAAGCCATCAATGCAGAAACCAATAAAATAATTCCATATGCACCAAAGCACGTTTTAAATTTTAATGTAACATATAGTATAAATTGGTTTAAAATATATTTGCAAACATTGTATCAAAGTGTATCATATACAAATGAAATAAATATTGATTTTTATTCGCTAAAACAACTTACTGTTAGTAATTTGGGAGTAGATATTGCTCTTTCAAAACAATTAAGTATAGGAACAAAAGTAAATAATATAGGCAATTCGGTTTACTATTTTACCAATTTAAGACCTATGCCGGGAAGGAATTTTAATATTAATATCAATTATAAATTTTAACATAGATGAAAATTATAAATTTATTTTTAAAACTATTTTTAGTTAGTTTACTTATAGTTTCTTGTGCAGACGAACAAGACCTCATAAAACCACTACGAGGAAAGTATGATAACGGAATTATTGTAAGTGCCGAGGGTAATTTTGGTAATAAAGATGGTTCTGTTTCTTTTATAAGCAATAGCTTAGATAGTTTAGCAACCAATTTTGTTTATAAAGGAGTAAATAATAAAGCACAATTGGGAGGCTTAATTCAATCTATAGCCTTTACTGATACAGATGCTTATATTATTTTGAATGATGTAAATACGATTGTTGTGGTAGATAGATACACATTCAAGAAAAAAGCAACCATAAAAACAGGTTTAAAAAACCCTAGATATATGGCAATTGTAAATGGTAAAGGATATATTACTAACTGGGGTAGTGGCTCGGACAAAACCGATGACTATTTGGCTGTATTAAATTTAAAAACAAATACTTTAGAAAACCCAATACCTATGGATAATGGCGTAGAACAAATAGTATCCAAAGGCAATAAGTTATATATTACACACTTAGGAGCTTGGTCAACAAATAATATAGTGTCTGTTGTAGATATAGCGACTAAAAAAGTTGTTACAAAAATTACCGTAAAAGATAATCCTGATGAAATTTTTGTAGATAAATCCGGAAATTTAATTGTGCTTTGCCAAGGAAGAGATATTTATGATAAAAACTGGAAAGTAATTGATACTACAGAAGGAGCAATATCATTTATCAGTACTGCTACGAATAAAATAACAAGGGAAATACCTTTTTCTAAAGAAAGCAGAGCTTCTTTAATGTCTTATGCTAACGGTAAAATATACTATTACAAAGGAAAAGAAAAAAAAGTATATGAAATTAACGAAACCGCCAAAGAACAAGCAAAAGACGGTATTGGAGTTGAAAAAATTTACGGTATGACGGTTAAGGAAAATAAGTTATATACTGTAAAATATGCGTTTACGTCGTTAAGTAAACTTACAGTAATTGATTTGTCAAGCAAAAAAAGTATATATTCTTCGGAAGTAGGCTTAGGAGCGTCAAAAATATATTTTAACTAATAAAAACAAGAGTAGCCCATATAAAACCAAGTAAAAACAATTAAAATGTATAAAAAAATAAGATATTTTATTGAATTACAAAGTTTTGGGAGTTTTTTAATATGTATAGTATAAGTTTATTTTGGCTTATTTAAACTTATGTATTGATATTTTACTGCTCAGTAATGGTGTTCTTTTTACAAATTATAATTATCAAATTAGAACCCATTCAAACAACTAATTTTTAACCATATAAATATTTTACAATGAAAAAAACAAGATTTTTATTACTTTTTTTTAGCGTACTTTTTTTTAATGTTTACGCTAACGTAGGGGGGGGAAACCAACCCCTAAACAAGATTATTATTGCCAATGAAGGTAATTATGGAAAACCGAACGCTGAGGCTTCAATGTTAGATTTAACAACAGGAAAAATAACAAACGGAATTTATAACACCGCTAACGGTGAAAATTTAGGAGATGTTTTACAAAATGTAGGTGTTTACGGCGATAATGCCTATTTGGTTGTAAACAACTCTAATAAAATAGTGATTGTAGATAGAAAAACATTCAAAAAGAAAGCTGTGATAACCAATGGTATTAAGCAGCCTCGGTACATCACTTTTACGAATAATAAATATTATGTAACCAATAGTGCACCCAAAAATGTTACGGTTTACAATATATCGGACAATAAGTTGGTTGCAACTATTGCTATCAATACCACTGTTGAAAAAATAACATCTTTAGGAAATAAGGTATTTGTTAGTAATGGAGCGTGGGGTAGTGGAAAAACATTTAAGGTAATAGATGCAACTACCGATAAAGTAACCAAAACCATAACCGTAGATAACGGTATTAATTCTTTAGTTTCTGACGGAACATATTTATATGCTCTTTCAGGAGGAAAAGACGGTTCTCATCTTTATAAATATGACCCTAAAAAAGATATGAAACTCGTTGTTGATTTTTCTTCTGATAAACTAAAAAAAGCAAAAAAAATGTGTTATGATAAAGGAAATCTTTATTTTGTTGCCAATACTACAAAATTATATGCACTATCAAAAGATGCTACCGCATTTAATACAACTGAATTTGCAACTGTAGCAAATAATTCGTGGAGTACCTTATACGGATTTAAAGTTATAGAAAATATAGCTTATACTTCTGATGTACAAGGTTTTGTAAAACCTTCAAAAATAATTACTTTTAATGTAAAAACAGGAGTTAAGTTAGCAACTTATACAGCGGGAATGGGTACAAATAATTTTTATAGAAACATCAATGGAGGACACGAAGGCTCGTACTCTCCACAGGTAGGAATAGCAGGAAGTACAGGTATTTCCGCTACTGATTCTAAATTAATTGCTTGGGCTAAAGAAGTTACTGTAACACGGGGTTTTAAGGATATTAAAAATCCCAGTGATGGTAAGGCTTCCGTAGGAGAAGCTAATAATGCCGTAGGAAAATCAAACGGACAGCTCTTTAGTTTGGGTGATGGAGGTGTAGCCATCGTAACTTTTAACAAACCTATTAAGAACGGTGAAGGGGTTGATTTTGCCATATTTGAAAATGGTTTTGTTTACCCAAGTTTGCCTACCGCTTTTTTAGAACTTGCTTTTGTAGAAGTAAGCTCTAATGGGGTTGATTATTTCCGTTTTCCAGCAGTTACAGAACAGTCTCCAACAGAAGAAATAGGAGGTTTTGGTACTTTAGATGCTAGTAAACTCCATAATTTTGCAGGAAAGCATTTAGCAGGGTATGGAACTCCTTTTGATTTATCAGAAGTACCAGATAATCCTAAATTGAATAAAAATGCAATTACCCACGTCAAAATAATTGATGTAGTAGGAACTAAAAACCCTACCTATGCAACACACGACTCTAAAGGGAATATTGTTATTGACCCATATCCAACACCATTTGCATCGTCTGGGTTTGATTTGGAAGCGGTAGGCGTAATACATCAAAATACATCATTGCATACTGATAAAATAATTTCAGAAAACAATCTTGTACAGATTTATCCAAATCCTGCTAAAAATCAATTAAAAATTAAAGGAATAGAAGTAGCAACAGTAACCATTTATAATCTTATAGGAAAAGAGTTAAAACAAATTAACTATACAGGAAATGCTTTTTATATAGGTGATTTAAGTCCAAATATATATCTTATAAAAGTAAAAACAGCAACAGCTACAATCTTTAAAAAGGTAGTCAAGCAATAGCTTTACAATAATACATAACAAACACTTCGTTAAATGATTAGTTTTTAATGATTTATTTTAACGAAGTGTTTATACGATTTTTAAAATTTAGATTCTCAAATTTTCAGGGATTTTACAAATCGGGATAGGTATCATTTTATGTTGATTGATACGGTTTAGTCGTTCGTATATTTTAAAAACCTCTTGTTCTCTACCTGAAAAATCGGTTGTTTTTTTTCCGTCATTTTGCATTTTCATAGCCCATTCCAATTCATCATAAGAAGCACCTATTTGGTCTTCATCAGTACGGCTATCACCAAACAAACCATCAGTAGGCTGTGCTTGTTGTATGGATTGAGGCACGTCTAAAATTTTTGCCAATTCATATACTTCGGACTTTACCAAGTCAGCAATAGGACTTAAATCGACACCACCATCACCATATTTAGTAAAAAAACCTACCCCAAAATCTTCAACTTTATTTCCTGTTCCAGCAACTAACAAGCCGTTTAATCCTGCAAAATAATAAAGAGTGGTCATACGCAGTCTTGCACGTGTGTTTGCTAATGCTAAAGCTACTTTTTCAGACGAGGTAACCTGTGGAATAACTGTTTTAAAATCTTCAAAAGTAGATGTTAGGTTTACTTCCACTTCACTAACATTCTCAAATCTTTTACGGAGTTGTTTAATGTGTTCATTGGCTCTGTTAACTTGGCTTTTAGCTTGATGGATAGGTAGTTCTACACACAATGTAGGTAATCCTGTTTCTGCACATAGTGTAGAAGTAACTGCCGAGTCAATTCCCCCTGAAATTCCTACAACAAACCCATTTACATTAGCATTTTCGGCATAGGATTTTAGCCACGATACAATATGTTTTACAACTTTTACGGTGTTCATTTTAATATTTTTTTATCTTTGATGTTTTTTAAAGTGCTAATATAATGCGAAAAATTGTAATTTTTATATTGTTTTCAGTAGTATTTATTTCCTGTAATAAAACAAACAAGCCTAAAGTAGATGTTTCTAAAATTGATGCACCTGTAAAATTAATGCGGTTTGATGTTGATTTTTATACTGCTTCAGAAACTGATTTACCCAAAATAAAAGTGATATATCCTATGTTTTTCCCGCATAATATAGATAGTGTATGGATTCATAAAATACAAAATAAGGACGAACAAGAATTGTTTGCAGAAACCCAAAAGCTGTACAGAGATTTTTCAGATGAAAAAGAGCAGTTAGAAAAATTATTTAAACATATAAAATATTATAATCCTAAGTTTAAAACGCCAAAAGTAATTACAATGCTAACAAATTTAGATTATCAAAACAGAGTAGTTTATACTGATAGTTTGTTGTTAATTTCGTTGGATATTTATCTTGGTAAAGCACATACTTTTTATAGTGATTTTCCTAAGTATATAAAACAAAACAATACTAAAAATCACATTATTGTAGATGTAGCCAATACTTTTATTGATAAGCAAATACCACCAAATAAAAAGCGTGATTTTTTAGGAAAAATGATTTATGCGGGTAAAAAAATGTATTTATTAGATGCTTATTTACCAAATGTTTCCGACCAAGAAAAAATAGGATATGCTACTGAAAAATTTGAGTGGGCAAAAAACAATGAAGAAAATGTATGGCGATATTTTATAGATAAAGATTTGTTGTATAGTACTGATACAAAATTAAATAAGCGTTTTTTAGATACCGCTCCGTTCTCTAAATTTTATTTAAGTGAGGATAATAAATCACCCGGACAAATAGGGAGGTATATCGGTTGGCAAATTGTACGTTCGTATATGAAAAATAATGATGTATCTTTGCACGAATTAATGAAAACCTCAGAAGATAAAATATTTAAAAAATCTAATTATAAACCGAGACGATAATGGCAGTAGAACATACATCAAAAATAGTATTTAAAGTAGGATTAGACGAAAATAAAGTACCAGAAGAAATTTCGTGGAGTGCAGAAGACGGTGGTGTTCAAAACGAATCCTCAAAAGCAATTATGTTGTCCGTTTGGGATCATCAGAAAAAAGATACCCTACGAATGGATCTATGGACAAAGGATATGCCAGTTGATGAAATGAAACGTTTTTTTCATCAAACATTATTATCAATGTCAAATACTTTTGAACGAGCTACAAATGATGAAAAAATGAGTGCTACAATGCGTGATTTTTGTGATTACTTTGCAGAAAAGTTAGAACTTCTTGAAAAATAATAATATTTTACGACAATTATTTTAAAGACAAAAAAAATGATAGCGTTTAATTACGAAACTGATTTTATATTAACTGACGAACAAGCAACAGCAGATTGGATACAAAAATGTGTTGAAAAAGAAGGTTTTGAACTAGGGGAACTGAATTATATTTTTTGTGATGATACATATTTACACAAACTAAATGTAGCATTTTTAAAACACGATACATTTACTGATATTATTAGTTTTGATTATACTTTAGGAAAACAAATAGCAGGAGATATTTTTATTTCGATAGAACGAGTAAAGGAAAATGCTCAAAAATTTGAAGTTCCTTTTCAAAACGAACTACACAGAGTTATTATACACGGCGTATTACATTATATGAAGTATAAAGACAAAACCCCTGAAGAAAAACAAATAATGCGTAATAAAGAAAATGAATGTTTGAAGTTTGTTTGAAACTTAAAAAGTTTTTTTAGCTTTTAGGTTTTATACGATTTATGGCTAAAAAATTCGTATAAATTAATTGAATTATACCTTTTTAAGGCTCAATTTACTCAAATAAAGCTTAAAATGGTATTATTTATGTAATATTTTAAAACTATTTTGGTATAAAAGTGTATGTTTGCGGTCTTGAAAGTCGCAATAGTCATATTAAATTGGAATGGGCAAAAACTCCTTGAGCAGTTTTTACCATCTATCCTTAATTTTAATGAAGAAAATACAACAATCTACGTTGCTGATAATGCCTCTACCGATAACTCTATTGATTTTGTAAAAGCAACATTTCCTTCTGTAAAAATTATCAAAAACCCAATAAATGGGGGTTATGCTAAAGGCTATAATGTAGCTTTACAAAATATTGAAGCTGATATTTACTGCTTAATAAATTCAGATGTGGCTGTCACCAAAAATTGGCTCTCTCCAATATTAAACAAATTCAAAACAGCACCTAACACAGCTGTAATACAGCCCAAATTATTAGATTTTAAAGACCCTTTAAAATTTGAATATGCGGGTGCCGGTGGTGGCTTTATTGATATGTTGGGTTACCCATATTGTAGGGGTCGTCTTTTTAATAATCTGGAAACAGACATCGGTCAGTTTAATGATACAACAGATATTTTTTGGGCATCTGGTGCTTGTTTTTTTATCCGTAGTAAAATTTTTCATCAACTTGGAGGATTTGACGAAGATTATTTTGCTCATCAAGAGGAAATAGACCTGTGTTGGCGTATAAAAAATAATGGATACGCTATTAACTACGTAGGAACATCAACTGTTTATCACGTTGGAGGTGCTACATTGCAAGAAAGTAACCCTCATAAAACCTATTTAAATTTTAGAAACAGCCTATTTACAATAGTAAAAAATGTACCAATAGGAGCATTATTTTTTATTATCCTCTCCCGATTAATTTTGGACGGAATTGCTGGAATAAAATTTGCTTTAGAATTACGCCCCATTCATACGCTGTCTATCATAAAGGCTCATTTTAGTTTTTATAAAAACGTTCCTAAATTCATTAAAAAACGTAAAAAATTACAGAAAACAAAAAACTATTATATACACAAATCAATTGTTTGGCAATATTTCTTTTTACGAAGAAAAAAATTTGATTACTTGAAATAATAACACCTATTTAGTGTTTGCAAGAAAACGCTACAAAATTAAAAAGACTCTACTCTTAATAGTACTGGTATAGTTCAAAGTCCCCATTAAAAAAAAGCAAAGCACTTCTAAAATTATTAAAAGTTCTATATTCTCTTCCGACAGTTTTGATTTCTTGAATTTTACCATTTTGCCGCTTGAATTTACTGTAATAAAATGCCCCCTTTATCTTTTTCTTTTGCAGTAAATTCAAATAGCAAATGGTATAATCTTTCCGCCTATAGCAAAAAAAATCATTGTCTAATTAAAGTAAGGATTGTATATTTGCAGGTTTAAAATATACAATATGGCAATGCAATTATCTGAACAAGAAATCATACGTAGAGAAAAATTAACAAAGCTACGTGAAATGGGTATTAATCCATATCCTGCGGATTTATTTCCTTTAAATACTAATTCTGATGAAATCAAACAAAATTTTAAGGAAGGGAAAAAGGTTATTATTGCTGGTAGATTAATGTCCCGCCGTATTCAAGGAAAAGCCTCTTTTGCTGAATTGCAAGACAGTAAAGGAAGGGTACAGGTATATTTTAACAGAGATGAGATTTGTACAGGAGAGGACAAATCATTATATAACGATGTTTATAAAAAACTATTAGATATTGGAGATTTTGTAGGTATAGAAGGAGAACTTTTTAAAACACAAGTAGGCGAAATAACTGTAATGGTAAAGGGATTTAAAATTTTAAGTAAATCATTAAAACCGTTGCCACAACCTCGTGTAGATGCAGATGGGAAGGTACACGATGCTTTTACTGACCCTGAACAACGCTATCGCCAACGTTATGCTGATTTGGTGGTAAATTCACATGTTAAAGAAGTGTTTATAAAACGCACAAAATTATTTAATGCAATGCGTCAATTTTTCAACGATGCAGGATATTTTGAGGTAGAAACCCCTATCTTACAACCCATTCCTGGAGGTGCTGCTGCCCGACCTTTTACCACACATCACAATTCGTTAGATATTCCTTTATATATGCGAATTGCTAATGAATTATACCTAAAAAGACTAATTGTAGGAGGTTTTGATGGAGTATATGAATTTTCTAAAAATTTCCGTAATGAAGGAATGGACAGAACTCATAATCCTGAGTTTACCGCTATGGAAATTTATGTAGCCTACAAGGACTACAACTGGATGATGGATTTTACTGAAAAATTATTGGAACATTGTGCTATTGCTGTAAACGGAACAACAAAAGCTACATTTGGCGAACACGAAGTGGATTTTAAAGCTCCGTATGCTCGTGTAACAATGGCTGATGCTATTAAACATTTTACAGGATTTGATATTAATGGTAAATCAGAGGAAGAATTGTTTAACGCCGCCAAAAAAATGGGTATTGAAGTGGATAAAACAATGGGAAAAGGAAAGTTAATTGATGAAATTTTTGGCGAAAAATGTGAAGGAAACTATATTCAACCAACATTTATTACCGATTATCCAAAAGAAATGAGTCCTTTATGTAAAACTCATAGAAATAATTCGGAATTAACAGAACGTTTTGAACTTATGGTTTGTGGTAAAGAAATAGCTAACGCATATTCAGAACTAAATGATCCGATTGATCAACGAGAACGATTTGAAGCTCAATTACAATTAGCAGCTCGTGGCGATGATGAAGCTGGTGAATTTATAGACCAAGACTTTTTACGTGCCTTAGAATATGGTATGCCTCCTACTTCTGGTTTAGGAATAGGTATGGATAGGTTAATTATGTTTTTAACCAATAACCAATCTATACAGGAAGTATTGTTTTTTCCACAAATGAAACCAGAGAAAAAACACGTAGCTATTAGTGATGATGCGAAAGCTGTCTTATTGGTATTAACAAAAGAGGAAAAAATACTTTTAAGTGATTTAAAAACAGCTTCAGGATTAAGTAATAAAAAATGGGATAAATCAATTAAGGAGTTGACCAAAAACAACTTAGCAAAAGTAATAAAAACCGATGAAGGTTTATTTGTTGAAATTGTTGAGTAAGGCATTAAAAAATTATATAAACTTACTTGCAGCCTCATTGCTCAAAGAGAAAAGTATTTGAAAAGCAAAAGACAACAGAGTGAAGAGTACAGAAGAGCATTAGACACACAGGTACAACATCTATTATTACACGAATTTATCACATGGTATATTGTTGCTGTTCTTTTGAACTTTTGCTCAACGTCAAAGTGACTGGCTAATTTCAGGTCTTTGATTT
>FUHQ01000055.1_pt1 | contig 10403 bp, 2 predicted proteins | sample 1003131 | NCBI WGS metagenome assembly FUHQ01 (sample SAMEA4075884, study PRJEB14783) | cnidarian metagenome | reverse complement strand
TAGATGAAGATACATTAAAAAACTTCTTATACCTTAATGCTCCTGCTATAACATTTCCTTATATAAGAGCCTATATAACAAGTTTAACAGCTTTATCAGGTATTAATCCAATAACATTACCAACACTTAATTTAAGTGGGTTAAAAGAACAATTAGAGAAAAACACCAAAGTTATAGAGTAATATTTTTTAATTATGGAAAACCTAAACTCAACACAAAATTATGTCAATAACAATTCCAACAAATAAAGACACTTTTAATAAACCACCTAATACGTGGGAAGTTTCAGTTGATAAAAATACCATTTTTACTAATGATGATGTTATAGACGCATTCCTTAAAGGAAAAGAAGTTGGTGTAAAAGAAAAAAAACAAATCTTTATTGATAAGTTAAACGAAAATATTGGTAAATCGGCTCATTTTACCGCTTCAATGCTTGATTTTTTAAGAAAAAACTCATTTAACCCTATTTCAGCACATTTAAAAATAAATGCTTTTAATGATTTTACAATCCTTATAACACTACCAGAAGAAGAATTTATTTCAGAAAAATTTTTAATATCTTATGATTTCGCTTCAACTATTGAAGAACAAATTATAAGTGATAAATATTACAATGTAATGTTTATATTTTCAGATAGAGAAGAAAAAACATTTAATAAAAACGTACTCACTTCTGATGGTTTTTTTATGGATTATAAAACAAATAATAGTGAAGCATAAAACACATTCAGAACATAACTACCAAGTCTGCGAGTTTTTACTGTCAGACGGTAGGTTTTACGATTGGGTAGTTACTACGGCTTTTTATTCAGCTTTACATTTAGTACAAGAAAAAATATTCCCCTTTAGCGATGAAGAAAAATATACATATCACAGTTTTAAACAATACTTTTCAAAATCTTTACAAAAAGGTATAAAAATATCAAAACACCAATCTACAATTAAATTAGTTGAACAAAGAATTAATGGAGCAGGTAATTTATACCGTTCACTTCACGATATGTGCCTTACTTGTAGGTATCGAAATTATCACGTAAGTCCTAAAAAAGCAAAAGTTGCTAAATCATACTTAGATAAAATACGACAGTTAGTTAAATCTAATGTAAACTAATAAAAAAAATACACGATTTTTAAACCCTATTTAAGTTTTAATTCCGTATTTGATAATCCGATAAATTAATATTTTCTAACTTACTATTAAGCCTTTCAGCTTCTTTCAATAGCCTTTTTATTTCATCATCATTGTCCGAAAGATTAAAAGTAGAACCGTTGGTTTTACTTTGTTTAGTATTGTAATTTTGAACTGAAACACCATATAAATTTAACATATTATCAAGCAATAACTTAGGTAACGAATCGTTATTTTTAATACCCTCTATTAATTGGTCTATCGTTAAAGAAACAAGCAAATGATTTGCACTATCTAAAACAGTAAGCGGTTCTTTTTTTAGTCTTTTATTAAATTTAGTAGGATTAAAACCATTCATTAAATCTGTTACAAAAGCAGTAGTTGGCGAAAATTTATTCCTTAAAAATTGTAAAGGTACATCAGTAACCTTTCCAAAATATCCACTATTTATATTTTTACTTTCAGAATAAATATCTTTTTTTGTTTTACCTGTAACTGTTCTTGCTAATGTTCTTAACATAATTACCCAACCAGCTGAAACGTCATAACGAGTATTGCCCCAACGGACTTTACCAAAATCAGTAGAAACAGGGTTTTTGTCATATGTAATCTCATCATCATCATCTGTTAATCCTTTTATAGCCATTATAGAAAGACCAATTAACGATTTCATTAACGCCTGATACGCTACAAAACTTACTAATGTTTTTTGTGCTTGTTTTCTTACATAAGGCGTAGTATTATATCCACTCGCTAACCTTAACATTCCAAACATTCCTGATATCATTCTTGGAGAGAAAAACACAATATTTAATAGTTTTGCCCAATTTTTATCCTTAACCATACCCCCTCTTCCTGTGGCAAAATTCACTAATTTAGCTAAATCTTTATAAGCCTTAGCATCTGTTGAGTATGTTATACCTTGTGCTTCTAATATTTCAGCACCTTTTATAAAAACAGATGCTCGTAAATGATTTAAAAAACCACTATATGCTCGTTCACTTGCATTAAACAAATTTATATCTACACCCAATACTTTTAATTCTCTCCCTAATAATTTACTGACAAACATTTCTTCCGAACGCAACACATCTCCACTTGTATCTGTTATAGACAAACCGCTTTCTTTCATTAAAACATAATAATCACTACTCTCTAATTGAGCCATAAACTCACGATAATATGTTTCACTTGCAAAGTATTTGTGCATTTCCTTAAATGCTTCTGCCCATTCTTTTGGATTATTAGACCCCAACATTGCCCCTTGACGTAAAGGAGCAGATAAATCAATAGACGCTTTTAGTCCTTTTGTTACATTCCAAGCTTCAAAAAGAGCATCTATAAATTTATCTATTCTTTTCATTTCCTTACGCTCTTGTTTTTCAAACGCTACATCATATTTCTCTTTCTCTTTTATTAATTGATTTTTTAATCTAATCAATTTTTTATCATAAGCGTAAAACTTAGGCTTTCTCTTTGAAAAATCTCCTTTTAAAAGACGGTTTTTATATTCTATTATTTTTCGTTCTGTATATTTTTTAGCACGTTCTAAACGTTTACTTTCTGCAATACCTACCTCTTCTAAAACGTCATTTAATTCATTACGTGTATGTTCTATTTGCTTGTTAATAGTATCAATTTTAGGGTCGCTAATAGTTTTTCGCTTAGATACAGGCAAAACCTTTTTTTCTTGCTTTATATACGCTAATTTAACCTCTAAATCTCGTAATGTTTTTTCTTTTCGCCTTAGTATTTCATTAACTAATGTTTCATTACTCTTAGGTAAAGCACCAAAAACATTATTGTACTCTTCTTGTAGCTTATCACGTTCTGCGACTAATAATTTAGCTTCATTATCTAAAGGCGTATTCTTTTTTTCATTAACAAGGCGTTTCCCTTTTTTAAGAGCATCATTAAGGTCTGCAATTCTATTTTTAACCTTAGTTTTGTAGGCTTCCAATGCCGATTTATAAAACTGTTCTCTATCCGCCTTGTCATCAAAAGGCAAATTCTTTAGTAATTCACTAATTTTTTTAAGCCTATTTCTTTGTTCTGCTGTATATTTAATAGGTTTTCTACCTGAACGCTTAGGGCGTTTGCCCTTTGCTAAATCTTCTAAAGCCGAAAATTGTCGTCCGTCTATTCTATATTTTCTTAATTTAGTTCTTATTTCATCAGATGTAGGGTTTATTTGCTTACCATAATTTGTAATAGCATCTCTAACTTCTCTATGCGTTAAATTTGGATAATCTTCTTTTAAAAATTCCAAAACAGCTTCCGTTAAATCGTGAATATTATCCACACCTTGTTTTATCAAATCATAAAGCAATTGATTAGGTACTTTTACTGCTCCTTGTTTTACGTTATCATTAACAGGAACTTTTATATTTTCCGCTAAAAAGTCCGTAGCATCTTTTTTGTAAATCGCTCTTGCTTGGCGTTTACCTTCGTTTGATAAACCTCTGTACCAGTTTGATTTTTTTATATAATGAACCCCTTTTTGAACCGCTAAAGCAACACTATCTCCTGCTTCTAATGCTGTTGCTGTTATTTCTAACGCTCCGTCCCAAACACCTTTTATAACTCCTGCTATGGGGTTACTCTGTAATTTTGATAAATCACTTATACTCTTGGTAAACTTTGCTTTTCTTAAAACAGTTGCCGCTTTTTGTAAGGCTCGGGCATTTGGCTTTCTTTTATGGCGTTCAAAAGTTTCTTGTAAATTCTTAAACGCTTCCTGTTCTTTTTCTGTACCACTCTTTTCTTCAAGTTCCTGTATTTGCTTTTTAAGGCTTTTTATTTCTTCTACTTGCTTTTTTAATACAGCTTCAACCCTTGGCGACATTTCAGTTAGAAATTTATTATTCCAACGTTCTTTAGCAAAGGTTAAATCGTACTTCATATCAAAACGATTATAAATACGATTTAACATAGCGTTTTCTTGACCTGAAAGAGTACGTTCATCAGCAAAATCCTTTATAATAGTAGCTAATTCATTACTCAATACCTCTACTAAATCAGCATCGCCTTTTTCTTCAGCTTTGTTTATTTGCGATGTCAGTTCTTCAAACATTTCAGCCTTTATCCAAACTCTCGCACCTCCTCTTATAACACCCTCTTTCGCTAATTTATAAGCATTTAAAAAACCTATTTCAGCTATTATTTTCTTTGCGTTTTCCTCCGCTAATGCTTGATTTTCTACATCATAATCCAATCCCAATTCCTTTAATTTTTGTTTTGCTTTAGTTGGTAAATTCTCCGACTTAAACGCTCTTGTACTAAAGGCTTGTTCTTTTTTTAATACAGATTTTTTAGAATCAAAATTATTTTGTATATTTGTGTTAGAAACTGTTTGACCATTCGAGCCGTGAACATTAGCATTCGGATTATCTGTGCTTTGTTTGTCCAAAGGTTGATGCTTATCCGAAGTTTCAGAATAAGGGAGTTCGTACTTATTCCATAACAGTTTTCCTTTTTTTAATCTTTCTGTGAGTTGTTTAGGTTTAATATAATGGTTGCTAACAACTACTTCTAAACCATCAACTTTTACTGATACACTTTGGTAGTGTCGTATTTTTTTTCCGTCTTTTACAAATGTTTTTACAAATAAGTAAGTACTATTTCTTTCTGTTTTTTCATCTTTACCAGTACTTGGAATTTCAATAATAACATCAGGACTTGTAAGAGTTGGTTTAATCATACCAAACTCATTACCCCTTTCATTTGCTACCATTTTAGTAAACTGATTATCTCCCATTTTAACCTCGCCAATAGGGGTTTTTACTTTGCCGTCTTTCCCAAATTCGGCAAACCAATTAGCAATGGTTAATTCTTTTTCCTCAAACGCTTCTGCGTTCTCGGTCATTTTTTCTACAAGGCTATCAGTATCTAACGCTTTTTCTCTTGCTCCTCCTTGTTCTTTTTGTTCATTTGTTCTATCAGAAACTTCTCGTACTCTGGGTTTTGTTTCGCCTTTCTTAGTATTTGTAGGCGAAGATATGCTTTCATTCCTTTTGTCATTTGTTTTTTCATAGTCCTTAAATTGTTTTTGTTGTTCCTCCAAATATAGTAATTCATTTTGAGTTAAATCATATAAATAATTACTATTTAACTTTTCATTCAGTTTTTCTTTCTCAATAGCCTGTTCCATAGCCTTTTCCAAATACCAATCCGAACTTGGTAAACCTGTTATTTCGGTAAAACGCCCCATTGCAGGATTACTATACTTATCACGAACCTCTTTTTTTACATCATTAATACCATTAGGGTACATCAAAATAACATCTATAATATCTTGTCCGGTTATTTCTTTGCCCATTTGTTCTGATAATTCTTGTGCCAAAACATCTAAACCTCTACCGTCTTTATTCAAATAGGTTTTTGCAATAGAAAATGTAATATTATTAGCATCGGATAGGTTTACAAAACTACCGTCAGCACCTTTACTATTTCTTACACCTCGCTTAACCCTACCTTGTACATACTCTATAATTTCAATAGCATCAGTATCAGAATTATCATTAATAAAATCGGCGGTTTTTGTACGTAAAGCAACCTCCGCTAATTCCGCAGGGTTATTTGAGTTTTCGGCTACTTCGCTATCAAAATCAATTCTTGGCGTTGCCCCTTGTGGTAGTTCATATTTCCTACCTATCGTAAAATCATATTGCTCGGCATACATTTTTAAAATCTTGCGTTCAGTAGGCTTGCTTACTTTTGTACCTCTTGAATTTTCAACTGTTAGTGTTCCGTTTTTATTAATTACTTTATAGGGATTATTACCTATTTTAAACTCGGTTTTGTTGTATTTAACCTCCTCCCCACTCAACAAATCGTGCAAACTTGCATCTAAAAATTGGTCTAATGTAAGGTTTTCAATTCCTTTTTTTTGGTTAATAAAAAATTTGTCTGTAAGCCAAGCCTTAATTTTATTAAGCCAATTCATAAAAGGGGTATAGGTTTTTTTATGTGTACCCCAAAAATGCTCTCCTTTATCCCCTATGGCGGTTGCTAATGCTTTTTCTAACAATCGCTCCTCGCCTAATCGTTTGTCTTTACGTTTTTGCTCCGTGTAATATTTACTCTTTTTAATAAGGCGAACTCCTGTATCATACAAATCCTTGTTAGCACTCTTTAATACGCCAACCCAAGCATCGGCAAAAACACCAATAGACGTGCTAAAATCCGTTGTATTCTCATCAATATAAATAGTGCCGTCAGGAAACAATGCACCCACTATTTCGCCCTCTTTATTCTTTAAATAATTAGGCTTTTCTTTTTTTGAAAAACGTATATCTTTATTATTGCTACGTAAAAATATTTGGTCTTCACGTGCAACATCTTCGGTTTCGCTTAACAAAGTGTTTCGCCTTTTTTCATCAGTAAAATACATACGAGATTGTACGTTTCTTGCTTCGGTTTCGCCTACTAATCGGCGATAGGCTTCGTTAGGTGTTACCCCCTCTCCAGTAGCATTTACCATACCTTTAGCCCAATCATCAATAGTGTTATTTTTAACTGCTTTTTTATAACTCGATAGATGTCCGTATTTTTTCTCAACAATTTTTTTAGTTTCATTAAGTGCATATTTTTGCACTATCGAACTATTTGGACTTCCCCCTTGTTCAAACCCCTCAATATCTTGTATAGCGTGTTGTATTTCGTGCAATAAAACAGAATGTGCAAGTAATGATGATAACATCTCATTAATCGTTATTTGCCCATTACCACCACCACTATAAATACCCTTTGCCTTTATGTTGTTTCGTGCTACATCAATATTTTTTAGTTTAGGGTACGACTTAAATAATTCATTGTTCTTTCCTATTAATTCAGGTAATTTTACTGTATTGTAATTCCTACCACCTCGTAAAGTATTAAAAACTTCTTTATTAATTTCTGTTTGTTTATCATTTATCTCATACCTCCACTTACCGTCTGCTCCACGTTCCCAACCTGTGGCTAAACGAATTGCCTTTGCCTTTTTGTTAGCGGTTTCCATTTTACGTGCCGTAGCCAAATTATCCATACGATGTGTACGCTCTTCCGTTCTGTCTAATGCTTTTGCTCCTTTCTCGCCTAAAATTGAAAAACGTATATTATCATCATAACTATCAGGAGCTATTAAAATGTTTTCGTTGTCAAATACAGCGTATGTTGTTCCTCTTCCTTTCTTTTTGTTTTGTCCCCAATCATCGTAAATATTAGCAATAATAACACCGTCTTTACCACTATTTATAGCCGTGTCAAATGCCGATACTAAACTATCATAAGCCTCATTAAATGTTTGCCCCGAAGCATCAAAGTAATAAGGGTTTTCTAATTTAATTCTACATTTATAAAGATTATCCCCATAGGTGTTTGCTACATTTTTATTTGATGAAAAATAAATAGCATTAGGGAAATCTCTATTAACATCTAATGACGGGTCAAAATCTTCTATACCCTCAATTTGCGTAGCGTGATAAACGTCTTTCTTTACCTCACTATCCTTTACAAAGTCGTTGTATTCTTTTCTTGTTTTTGCTTTACTAAAACGTATATCCCCCCTCTCGCTATAAGTACCTATATTATCCGTGGCACTCTTTATTTGGTTGGGTTCAGTAACAACATAAGCAGTTTGTTGTTCCCCATTATCCATTTTCCCATCTTCGCCCTCTAATATAGAAATAACTCCGTCATAACCGTTCTTTTCGTTTTCCTCTTTTATTATCCCTTTATGTAAATCGAGCAAACTTACGGCACTATACCACCCCTCATCATTCCACACATTTGGATTTTTAATATTCAAAAATACCTCCTTTATTGTTGCTTTCTGATTTGTTATTATGGCAGAATTTTTAGCATATTCGTCTGCTGTTGTTCCATAAAATCCAGTTGTTTCAACATCTTTTTCATTTGTAAAATAAAACCCTAATATAGATTGACTAAATCTATTGCCCATTTTTTCTTTATCAAACGTCCACCATTCCCCACTTGTTCCGTGATAAACCACCAAAGGCTCTCCGTTTTCGTCCACAACTTTACTCGCTTTTTCAGGTGCATTCTCCCAATCCCCAAACCATTTTTTAAAACGTTTCGTTCTTACATTCAACCAATTATCCTCACTCAAATTGGTAGCCTTGCCATTGGGTGCTTTCATATACGTACCGTTCGCTTTGGCTACTCGCTTAATCTCCTCTTTCTCCGCTTTTATTTCTGCTTGGACTTTAGAAAAAGTAGGACTTTTTTTAGAAAATCTAACAAAATTTCCATCATCAAAAGTAAGGTCTTCCTCTGCGAAAAACTCCCCTGTTCCGCCAACGAAAGAAATCTTTTCAGGGTTAGCTTGAACTTCAATAACAACACCGTCTTTATGCTTTACTTTTGCATAGTACTCAGGAGATGCGTCTCCAAGTCCTGTTTTTGTTTTTGAGTGTGAAAAGAAAGTACCTTTATCTATTTTCCCCTCTTTTCGTATTTTTTCCGCATTCTCTCTACTTGTTCCGTGATACAAGACGACATTTGCAGACCCTACCAATGTTTTTAGCCTTAAACCACTCTCCTTTGCTTCTTCCTGCAAATCCTCCATTGCCATATAACGCTTTATATATGGATTTTCGGCTTTACTAAAACGTATATCCCCCCTCTCGCTATAAGTGCCTACATTAGACGTGGCGGACTTTATTTGGTTGGGGGTAAAAACAATATACTCATCTGAAAACCCAGCACCTGTATCTGTATTTTCCTTTATAACACCATCTTTTACATCTTCCAAATCCCAATTTATGCTACCAGGACTTATTTCATCTCCTTTCAAATATTCAGGGTCTTTTATATTTAAAAACACCTCATACACTTTTGGATTAATCTTAAACCTTTTTGCTTTTTGCTTTATTCTCTTTGTGGTAAGTTTACCAATATTGTTTTTAAACAATTCCGTCAACCTTTGTATATCTTTATCAGATAAATTAAACTCTCTCTTTAATGTTAAAGGTATTACATCATATGCTTTTGGGTTATTTTCTAAAAGATTATCAAGCGGTAAGTTAGTACTCTCTCCCACCCTGGAAGCTACATCTACTGTAAGCACATCAAACTCAACACTTGGAAACATCTTTGATACATTATGTTCCCCTAAATAATAATCTATTTTATCTACTGATTTAACATTAATATATTTCTTGTTCCCGTAAGCATTTGAATAAGCATCTGCAACATACTTTCCTTTTGCAAAAAAATGCAAACCATCTAATCTATAACCACTTGTACTTGGAATATCATTATTGTTAAAAACAGTAAATCCCCCAAAAGGACTACCGTGATAAACCACCAATGGCTCTCCGTTCTCGTCCACAACTTTTGAGGAGTTTTTATAAGATTGCTTGATACTCTCAACTTCTTTTACTACCTTTGCAATGTCAGAGTCGCTTTGGGCGTTCAGTTTTGGGGGCTGATTTTTTTCAGATTGCATCGAAACATCTGACTTTTTCTTTGTCCACGATGTTACCACAAAGGCTTTATCTTTCCCTTTTTCAATCCCTATTACATACGTTGTGCCGTTTACTCGTTTGGTAAACTGTATTGTCTTGTTACTTTTATTGTCGGGTCGTGCTTCTTCTGCCGTATCAAAGTTATTCATCACATAAGGAATAACTGCAATATCTTCGGGCGTAATATCTACTTGCCCTCTGCTATCTTCGTTTTGTCCGTGCTTTTTCTTAATATGGCGTATATCACTATCTGTAATAACAATGCTATTTACAGAATGTCCAAATATCTCTTTGGCTTTAGCTTGTAATTTTTCACTTGTAGATACAATCGCTTTACTTGGAGTGGTATCTCCATTCCAAACATTCTGTGCAATACCTATCAACCTTGCATTCTCCCAATCCCCAAACCATTTTTTAAAACGTTTCGTTCTTACATTCAACCAATTATCCTCACTCAAATTGGTAGCCTTGCCATTGGGTGCTTTTAAATATGTACCGTTCGCTTTGGCTACTCGCTTAATCTCCTCTTTCTCCGCTTTTATCTCCGCCTTTACTTCTGCTTTTACATTTCCATTCTTGTCAAAATCAGAATTGGTAAAGGTTGGGTCTTTGGAGAACATAACTTTACCTTGCGATTTTGTAAATATATCTTTTACTCTAACCGAAACATCATAACCTAATAAATCCCCAATCCTATTTAGTACCTTTTCTTTACCGTTGGAAGCATTATTTAACCTATCCAATTCCTCAATATTGAATTTGTGATTTATGGCATTATTTCTAATTACATCTTTATATTC
>FUHQ01000054.1_pt1 | contig 10413 bp, 12 predicted proteins | sample 1003131 | NCBI WGS metagenome assembly FUHQ01 (sample SAMEA4075884, study PRJEB14783) | cnidarian metagenome | reverse complement strand
CCTTTTGCCTTTTTAATATTGCTCCCTTTTCAAAAAGATGGCTACCACCCCAATATTATTGTTTATATAACCATTTTAATTTGGATAAATGACAGTTTTGCTTTTCTTGTGGGTAAAAATTTTGGAAAAAGAAAATTGTTTGAGCGTATTTCTCCTAAAAAAACAATTGAAGGATTTGTTGGAGGGCTTATTTTTTCAGTCACTTCAGGGATTATTATAGGAAAATATATCAATGATTTTACTATTTTAAATTGGATTATTATTGCTATTATTGTTTCTGTTTTTGGAACTTTGGGTGATTTAGTAGAAAGTAAATTTAAGCGACAAGCCAATGTAAAAGATAGTGGAAAAATTATGCCTGGACACGGAGGTATTTTAGATAGGTTAGATAGTTTGTTTTTTATTGCTCCTTTTGTATATTTGTACACACATTATTTTATTTAGCCTATGTTTGCAAATGAGGATTTAAATAAAAAATTTTGGGAGGCTTACGAAAAAGCATCTAATTTAAAAGAAAAATTACCTCCTGACACAATGCTAAAATTATATGCGTACTATAAACAAGCAGTAAAAGGTGATAATTTTTTATTTAATAATGAACAAGAAACAAGCATAAGAAATGCTTTTAAATTTAATGCTTGGATTCAATTAAGAGGAATGACCGAAGAACAGGCAAAAAAAGAATATATTGACTTAGTAAAAACAATCTTAAAACAATGTAAATATGAAAAAAGTAATCATTTTAGCAGTTAGTGTTTTGTTAGTAACTTGTAAAACAAACACTAAAAAGAAAGAGGTTAAAACCAAAACAAAAGAAGAGGTTAAAACCGAAACAAAAAAAGAGACAAAGGTCGAAAAAAGAACTTATTCACTAAGTGAAGCTAAGAATAGTATTGGTTTTACAGGGTATAAAACAACGGCAAAAGTTGGTGTAAAAGGAGAGTTTAAAACTGTAGAAATTACAAATGGCTGTGAAGGAAATACGATTAAAGATGCTATTAATGGAGCAACGTTTTCTATTCCTGTAGCAAGTCTTGAAACCAACGACCAAGGAAGAAATATTAAGATAAAAATTTTCTTCTTTCAAGTAATGACTAATACCGAAAACTTAGAAGGTAAATTTCATATCACTGACGACAAAACAGGTTTTGTTGATTTTACAATGAATGAAGTAACAAAAAAATTGCCTTTTACATACACAATAAAAGACAATGTTTTTACAATGGATGCTACGATGAATATTAGCTTATGGAAAGCAACAAAAGCATTAAATTCATTAAACGAAGCTTGTATTGATTTACACAGAGGAGAAGACGGAGCGTCTAAAACTTGGGACGATGTAGCGATCCATATTGTAAGTACTTTTTAAATTTGTGGTATTGTTAAATACATATAGATTTCATATTTTTGCAAAAAAGATAAAATATGGATTGTCCAAAATGTAAGAGTGCTAATAATTGTAAATAAAGATGGTAAGGTTTTAGGGAGACAAAGGTATTTGTGTAAAGATTGCAAGTATCGTTATTCTGTAGAACGAAGAAGTACAGAAAAGCCTTTAGAGAAGAAGAAACTAGCCTTATCTATGTATCTAGAAGGCTTAGGTTTTAGAACTATTGGCAGAGTTTTAGATATTAATTTTGTAACTATATACCATTGGGTAAAGAAATGGGGAGCATCTATTTCTTTACCGCAACCCTCAGCACCTTTAGAAATGGTTGAATTAGATGAAATTTATACGTATATACGGTCAAAAAAAACTACTGCTGGGTCTGGATTGCTATTGACAGATTTGGAAAACGGTTCGTCGATTTTGTTTGTGGGGACCGCTCTACAGAAACATTTAAAAAATTATGGGAGAGGCTCGAAAAACTGAATATAAATGGTTTTTGTTCTGATTACTGGAAGAGTTATGAGCAAAATTAATCCTAGATAAAAAACACCTCCAATCAAAAGCAGAAACCTTTACTGTTGAAGGTTATAATTCAAGAATCAGACATTATTTAGTTCGTTTTAAAAGAAAAGGAAAATGTTTTTGTTAATATCAATAATTTAGGCTCAAGCAAATTTTATGGGGAGCAGTTGTTCTATTAATGATAAAATTTTATTTTTAAACTAAAAAAACATAACGTTTGAAAACTCTAAAAAAGACAATACGTTTTCTGTTTGCGGGGCATTGTTGAAATAGAATAACTCTTCCTAGGGGCGAACTATTTCCATTCCAACAAGCCATAAACCATCATCATATCAATTTTAAAGTATTTTATCCCCACAAATTGTCGTTGCCCCGTGTTTCCTTGCCAATTTTTTGTGAATTAACTTCATTTTTTGATACCAATTTTTGAGCAAATAAATTGCTACTTATCAGTAAAATTAGACTTAAAAAAATGTTTCTTGTTTTCATAATTTTTATTTTTTATTCCATATCTTCACTACAAAAATAGTCAAAACCTATTTTGCTAATTAGTGTTTTTACTTTTTCTTGATCGGTCGTTTTATGTACAATAAGCAAATAATCATCACCTTGCGTGTCAAAAAAGCCAAACTGCAAGCCTTTTTTTCGCAAAACTTTATCATAAGTAACAAAAACGCCTTCCGTTCCAACGGCATCTTCTTCGTCAAAATTTTTGGCAGTTGGTAATTTTACTTTCACTTTTGGATAAGTATCTTTTAAAACTTCTCTTAAACAATCGTCTAATTCTTCAATAGGCGATTTCCAATCTAAATGAATGATAAAATGGATATTCATATCACTCGAAAAAGTTTTTAATGAATATAAAATATCCCAATCTTCTTTTTGATTTTGGCATAACTTTTTTGCTTGTTCCCAAATAATATTTTGCCTATTTTTATCGGCAATAAGTAATTGAGTTAAATCTTTATATGTTTGTAATCTTTCTTGTTTTTCAACTTCAATAGTTAAAATATAAGTGTCGCTACAAATTGCTTTTGGTTGAAAATCTTTTAAATAAAAAACATCATCGGTTTTGCCTACAATTTGTGTTATTTTCTGTTCTAACTGATGTAACAGATTAAGCAAGGTGAATCCGCTTTTTGGTTTTACCAATACAAGCGTTTCATCAATATTATAAGAAGTAATTTTATAGGTTATTTTTACTTTTATATCGGTGTAAATCGGTAACGGATGCACAATAAATTTTTTGGTCAATTCTTCATCATTGTTTTTGAGTAAATCGGCTTGTATGTCGTATAAACTCCTGTTTTTATCACAGATAAACTCGTAAAAAATCATATCAAATAAATCAATAGGCAATGGATAATTTTGTGCTACTTCATCAAAAAATATTAGGTCTTCAAACTCGGAATAATCGGCTAATTTTTCGGCTATTGCTTTTAGTTTTGCTTTATCTTTTGGGTCGATAATGATATATTGTAAATCATCATATTGAAAACAACACAAGAGTTTTCCGTTTTGTAAAACTTCTCGCCCAATTTCTAACATAAAATTATACGAATGCGTGTCAAATGGATGCTTGTCATATACTTTTTGATAGCAATATTTTAGGTTATATCTGGCTAAAAAACCTTCTACCAAAGTCATTTCTTCTTTATCGAACCAATGAATTTCTTCCCAAAAAACATAATCATCATCTTTGAGTTTTTCGTTAGACAATACGCTATGTTCGTCTTCGATACCTTTATAGTAGATTTGTTCTTGCTCGTGTTGTGGAATTTTTAGCACATCATACAAGGCTTTTGCTCGTTGTAAAACATCGGTTGTGGCAAATAATTCGGCTTGTTTTTTGGCTTGTTTTTTTTCATTTACGGCTCTGTATTCAAGAACCGCTTCCTCGATAAATTGATAAAATCCGTCAAAAGATTGTTCTATTTTTTGAATGATAGCGTAATCGCTTACCGTTTTTACGGCTTTTATTTGCTCTTTTACTTGCTGTTTAATAGGTATTTCGTCTGAAAACTCTTGTAAATCGTGGGTTAAAATTTCTATTTTTTCAAAATCAGGAAGATAGGTGATAAAATAATTTTGCGGTAAAAATTTGTCGTGAAACGTAATGCCATACGGCATATAATAGGTTTCTTCGGTGTCGTCAATAGGGTATGTGTTGTTTGCTTGATGAAGCACATACATTTCTTGGAATTGCAATTTTTCTTTTAAATACGGATAGTTTTGTGTGGTTATGGTCGCATCAAAACCGAGCGTGTGTTCTTGCTCGTCTTCTTGGTCGGTAAGGGTAATATATTCTCGCACCAAATCTAAAAATTGTGAAAATCGTTGAGCGTTTAAAATACGGCTGTGGTAGGTTCTCCCAACTAATTTTACCTCTGAATAAATAGCAAAAGGTGTAGTTTCTCGCTCTTTTTTGAGGTATTTATCTTTGTTTGCCAACCAGTGAAAAAGCAATTTGAAGTTTTTTATTAATCCCATTTATTTACTGTTTTATTACCACGTTTATCAAAAACATATTCAACTTTTTCTGTTTTAACTGAAACGACAAACCATATTTCGTGTATTTCTTCAAACATTTCAAATTCTCCTGTAATAATCCACGCTTTTAGTCCAATTACATTAAATTCTGGTTGAAATTGTGGATTGGTATGTACAATTTTAACATCATTATACTTTTTAGGAAATTTTTCTCTATACTTTTCGGCAATTTCTATAGCTTGTTGTGCTGTCATTATATCCGTTTTAACTATATAAACTGATTAATAAGCCTGAAATTATCAGCATTACACAAAGTACTCCCATCAAAATTCGTGCTGTTTTTCTGCTGACCATTTCTAAAAGAGTATTGAACCAAGAAGAGTGCCCTCTGGTGTCTAAAATCCAATTTGCATTGAGTAGTACAGCAATTAACATAATTACTCCAATCCCCGAAATGACTAAACCACCTATTTGGGGTGTACTTTGCAAATTGTCAGAAATATTTTCAAAAAATAGACTGACTTTTTCGGTTGTTTGAGTTAGAAAATTAGTGCTATCTTGTTTCTCAACTTGTGGCTCTACACTAAAAAAACGAATTAAAAAGTAGGCAACCAAAGGAAAAACTACAAACATTAACAAAACTTGTAGGATTGCTCCAAAATTACTTCCAAATTTATTTTTCCAAACATTTGCAGATGGATTATTTTCGTCTATAATTTTCATTGTATTTTTTACTCGAAAAAAATACATAATCAAAACTACCAAAATAAATAGTCCTAAAACTATTCCACTTGTCCATATATTGTTTTCGAAAAATTGTTTCATTGTTTTTAATGCTTTTTAAGTTTTGTTTAGTTATGCCATTTGCCACTTGAATTTACTCAAAAAATAAAATAATACGTAAAAACAAGAAAAATTTAAAAAAGACTATTTTAAAACTTTTTTAGCAAAAGCATATGTTCTTTTATAATAGTTTTCAGACATATTATTAATGGTAACACCACGTTTTGTTGATGCGTGTATAAAATAAACAACTCCATTTTTAACAGAAGTTACAAGTCCTACGTGGCTTATCCGCCCTGGTCTTCTACGATTTGTTTTAAAAAACAATAAATCGCCTCTTTGTGCTTTTCGCAAGGGTATTTTTATTCCTTTTTTAGACATATCATAAGCACTTCGAGGTAAATAAACTCCTCGTGAAGAAAAAGAATTTTGTACCAAAGCCGAGCAATCAATACCCCTTTTAGTTGTTCCTCCGTATCTGTAAGGAGTTCCCTTATAAGATACCGCCGTCCAAATAACTTTATCAGCTAATGTTGGGGTGTTATTACTTGTTGTTGTTTGTGTTGTTGTACGAGGTCGAGCTGTTATTTCTTTTGAAGACCCACAAGAAATTATAAAAAAAGAAAATAATATATATACAAAGAACTTATTAATCATCGAAATAACATTTAATTTGCTAATTTACAAAACTCTTTTCGCCTTACAAAATGTTTTATGATAATAGTTATCTGTTAAACTGTTAATTACAACACCTTTTTTGCTGGAGGAATGAATAAAGTAAACAGTATCATTACTTACAGATGTTACCAATCCTACGTGATTAATTTTTTTAGGGCGTTTAGGGTTTGTTATAAAAAAGACTAAATCTCCCGGCATTATTTCCCCCAAAGATATTGAGTTTCCCTTTTCTGCCATTTGATAGGAAATTCTTGGTAAAGTTACCCCTTCTTTAGCAAAAGAAGTCATTACTAATCCAGAACAATCAAATCCTTTTTTTGTTACCCCTCCTGCTTTATAAGGAAGTCCAATGCTTTCTTTAGCTATCGCTATTATTTTATCGGCTTTTGTACTTTCTTTTTTTTGTGAAATTATTTTTTTAGGGATTACAACCTCTTTTTTTTTAGGTTCTACCTCTTTTTTAGGTTGTACCTCCTTTTTAACGGGTGTTTCAGTCCCTGTTTTTGAGTACAAAAAAGCAAACGATACTATAATCACAAATAATAATAATAATGATGCTTTATTCTTCATTTTTAATACTTTTTAGTTTATCCACAATTAATTTAGCTGTTTTTTCAGAAGCTCCTTTACCTCCTAATTTTTGTTCTAAATCATAGTAATTTAAAAACATTTCTGTTCGGTGTGTTTCATCTAAAATTTTAGTCAATTCTTTAGTTAGGTTTTTTGTATTAAAATCATTTTGAATAAGTTCTGTTACAACTTCCTTATCCATTATTAAGTTAACCAATGAAATAAATTTTAGCGTAATTATTCTTTTTGCTATTTGATAGGACAGCCAATTAGCTTTATAGCAAACAACTTGCGGAACTTTAAACAAAGCCGTTTCAAGAGTTGCCGTTCCCGAAGTAACCAATGCTGCATACGAAACGCTTAACAAATCATAGGTTTCATTATTGACAAATAGTACGTTTTTATTACCTATGAAATTTTTATAAAAATCCTTTGTTTGACTGGGAGCTCCTGCTATAACAAACTGATAATTATTAAAATTATCAATAACCGAAAGCATTACGGAAAGCATTTTTATAATTTCTTGTTTTCTACTTCCCGGTAGTAGTGCAATAATTTTTTTATTTCCTATATGGTGTTTTTTTCTAAATTCATTTTCATCAACTTGAGGGCGGTCAAATATCCCATCAATAAGAGGGTGTCCTACAAAATTCACATTATAATTATATCTTTTATAAAACTCCTTCTCAAAAGGCAGGATTACAAACATTTCATCAATATCCCTTTTTATAGCGGTAACCCTTCCAGACCTACTTGCCCAAACTTGTGGCGAAATGTAGTAGTTGGTTTTAAAACCCTTTTCTTTTGCCCACTTAGCTATACGCAAATTGAAACCCGAATTATCAATAAATATAATCACATCGGGGTTAAACGACTCTATATCTTTTTTACAAAACTTTATAAACCCCATTATTTTGGGTAGGTTTGTTAAAATTTCAACAAATCCCATAAAAGCACGTTCTTTATAATGACTTACTAAAGTACCACCAACTTTTTGCATTAAATCACCACCCCAAAAACGAATAACTGCTTTTGTGTCTTTTTTATACAATGCTTTCATAAGGTTTGAACCGTGCAAATCTCCAGAAGCCTCCCCTGATATAATATAGTATTTCACTTTTTTTTATTTAGTTGGTGTCAGTAATAAAAACAATCAAATTTTACAAAACAAATTATTTTTATCCTGTAACCCTCAATATAAACGTAATAATAGCTGTTACAATAGTTGCTAATAGTACTCCTCTTGCTCTGTAATCTTGTTTTTTCTTTAAAAACACAAAGAACACAAATAAATTAGGTATTGCTGATATTGCAATTACGGTTCCCAAAACACCTCCTTGTTTAATCATTTTTATCGTATCCATAAAGTTTTCGTTAGAGAGGTATTGCGTATATAAAAACAGACCAAACGCCGTTGCTAAAGCCGATACTAAAAATCCGATAATTATTTCCTTTTTTATAAATCCCATGTATGTAATTTTTGAATTGTGTGGTGTGCTGTCATATCAAAATGAACAGGAACTACTGAAATATAACCGTTTTCTAATGCCCAAATATCAGTATCTTGTCCTTTATCTCTATTAACAAATTCTCCCGAAAGCCAATAATATTCTTTACCAAAAGGACTTTTACGCTTATCAAAATACTCTTTCCAATAGCCATTTGCTTGACGACAAACTCTGATTCCTTTTATTTCATCTTTTTTTAACTTAGGTATATTAACATTTAAAACCACTCCTTCTGGCAATCCTTCTAATAAAACGCTTAATACTATTTTTTTAATAAACGTTTTAGCTGCTCTAAAATCGGCTTGCCAATCAAAGTCCAATAATGAAAAACCAATGGCAGGTATTCCTTCAATACCTGCTTCAATTGCAGCACTCATTGTTCCGGAATAAAGTACATTTATTGATGAGTTAGCTCCGTGATTAATACCTGAAACACATAAATCAGGGGTGCGATTTAAAATTTCATTTTTTGCCATTTTTACACAATCCGCAGGAGTCCCAGAGCAACTGTATTCGATTTGCGGACCTTCATCTATTGTTGTAGGGTGGCAATAAAGCACATTATTAATCGTAACAGCGTGTCCCATTCCACTTTGAGGATTATCAGGGGCTACTACTACTACATCGCCTATGGTATTCATTATTTCAATGAGCATACGAATACCTGGAGCGGTAATCCCATCATCATTTGTAACTAAAATTAATGGTTTTTCTTGCATTGTATTATTCTTAATTTAGAATGAGTGGTAAAATTACTAAACTTACACTAAATTGAATGCTATTTATTAAAAAAAATGATTTTTAATACCATTTGCTATTTGAATTTACGGCAAAAGAAAAAGATGAAAAGGGCTTTTTATTTCAGTAAATTCAAGTGGCAAATTGTATAATTATGTAAAAAAAATGAAAAACTAAATCTACTCGTAAAAAACATCTTAAAAAATTTTGTGTACTATAAAAGCTTTTAGTAAGTTTGTATGCTTAATAACAACACAATAAATGAGCAATACAAAAACTATTAAATCAGCACTTATTTCTGTATTTCACAAAGACGGATTAACTCCTTTAATTCAAGAACTTAACGAATTAGGCGTAACTATTTACTCAACAGGAGGTACTGAAAAATTTATTAAAGAACAAGGAATTGATGTAGTTCCTGTAGAAGATATCACTTCGTATCCTTCTATTTTAGGAGGGCGTGTAAAAACCCTGCACCCCAAAATTTTTGGTGGTATTTTAAATAGACAAGACAACGAAAAAGACATTGCAGAACTCTCAGAATATGAAATCCCACAAATTGATTTGGTTATAGTTGATTTATATCCATTTGAAAAAACAGTTAGTTCTGGTGCTTCTGAACAAGATATTATTGAAAAAATAGATATTGGAGGTATTTCACTTATTAGAGCTGCTGCCAAAAATTTCAAGGATACTTTTATTGTCTCATCAATGGAGCAGTATGATGATTTTTTACATATAATTTCTTCTAATAACGGAGCAACTACCATTGAACAACGAAAGAAATTTGCCGCTAAAGCATTTAACATTTCATCACATTACGATACAGCTATTTTTAATTATTTCAATGAAGATGAAATTGTTTATAAAGCAAGTGAAACGGTTTCAAAAACGTTACGATATGGCGAAAATCCGCATCAAAAAGGGTTTTTCTTCGGTGATTTAGATGCAATGTTTGACAAACTACACGGAAAAGAACTAAGTTACAATAACCTGTTAGATGTTGATGCCGCAGTTAATTTAATGAATGAATTTAAAAAAGAAAAGCCAACATTTGCCATTTTAAAGCACAACAACGCCTGTGGTTTTGCTCAAAGAGAAACCATTTATCAAGCCTATGTTGATGCTCTGTCTGGCGATCCTGTTTCTGCCTTTGGAGGTATTTTAATAGCAAATACAACAATTGATAAGGCTACCGCTGCAGAAATTCATAATCTTTTTTGTGAAGTAGTTATTGCTCCAAAATTTGATGATGATGCCTTAGAAGTTTTAAAAGAAAAGAAAAATCGTGTATTATTAGTTCAAAAAGAAACTGAACTTCCTAATAAAATTGTAAGAACAGCCCTAAATGGAGTACTGGTACAGGATAAAGACTATAAAACAGATTCCTTAGAAAACTTGACATATGTAACTGATAAAAAAGCTACTAAAAAAGAATTAGAGGATTTATTATTTGCATCAAAAATATGTAAACACACAAAATCAAACACCATTATTTTAGTTAAAAACAAACAATTATGTGCTGGAGGAACGGGACAAACAAGTCGAGTAGATGCCTTACGCCAAGCTATTGAAAAAGCAACAAACTTTGGTTTTGACTTAAACGGAGCCGTAATGGCAAGTGATGCTTTTTTCCCTTTTCCTGACTGTGTAGAAATAGCCAATGAAGTAGGAATAAAAAGCGTTATACAGCCGGGAGGTTCTATAAAAGATACACTAAGTATTAATTATTGT
>FUHQ01000053.1_pt1 | contig 10420 bp, 7 predicted proteins | sample 1003131 | NCBI WGS metagenome assembly FUHQ01 (sample SAMEA4075884, study PRJEB14783) | cnidarian metagenome | reverse complement strand
GTTAGGTAATTAGTTTACTGTAGATTAAAAACATCCTTAAGTACAAGAGCCCAGGCACTTGCAACCTTTCTCTTTACTTCTTATCCAATCAGTTATTGAAGTTATTGGGGATATTTGCTGCTGCCATTTACGCAAAGCCAACTATTTGCAACGACATTCAGCAAAAGTAGCTTTGGCACCTACAAATACCCGATGAAACTAGCGCCAAAGCACTGCTTCATGTTAGCATACATCATCAGAACCCTATGAAAGAGTTGCAGGGAAAAATATTTCATTTTTCAAAACTTAACATATGTCCTTTTACCTTTGTATTTATGCACATAACAATAGAACTTAATTTTTTTACGGTACTTAAAATTTTATCAACCTCAACATCATTTATGTTGGGCTTACTTTTTCTTACATCAAAATCAAAAAATAATAAAGCAAATGTGTTTTTAGGCTTGTTTTTATGGTCTTTAGCTGTTGAAGTGTTCGGCTCGTTTATGGAGATATCATATATAAAAAAAATATCCTACATCAACTTAGATTTGTTAACAATTTTCTTTTTGTTTTTATATGTTATCAAAACATTCCACTATACATTAAAACCTATCTACATTTTATTAATTATTCCCTTTTTATTAGTTTTTTTTAATGTTATTCCAAGTTTTATTCACTATGTATTTAATATGTTATTGTTAATATGTATTATTAAATTAATACGTGGACACCAACAAAAATTAAGAATTTATTATTCTAATATTGAAAACAGAACACTTACGTGGGTCAAAACAATTGTTTATATCTTGTTATTTTTTCATTTTTTTTGGATTTTCGGAGAAATCATTGATGAAGAACACAATTTTTTGGTTTCCTTTTTTCCTCAAATATTAGACATTTTAACGCTTATAATGATTTATTGGATTGGTTACAATGGGTTTTTACAGCCTGAAATATTTAATACAGTTATAAAGGCGGAAGAACGAAAGAAAAAAAAGGAATATTTAGATAATCAGAATGCTATTTGGGAAAAAAACCAAAAAGCAAGTACAATACAACAGTTTAATCAAATATGTGAAATTATATCGCACGAAAAAATATTTCTAGATGCAGATATAGATTTGTATAAACTATCTAAACACTTAGATATAAAAGATAAAGAATTGTCTAAACTAATAAAAACACATACAAAAAGAAATTTTTATTGCTTTATAAACAAATTTAGAATAGAAGAATTTAAACAATTACTTTTCTCTCAAAAATCAAATCAATTTTCTATCTTAGGATTAGCTCAAGAAGCTGGATTTAAATCAAAATCAACCTTTTATACTGCGTTTAAAAATTTAGAAGGAAAAACGCCAAAAAAATACCAAAAAGAGGTTATGGCTAATGTTACAAAAGCAAAACATTCCGAATTTTAAGCCTCATACTAATTAGTGCCTGCAAAAAAGATATTCAGCCCTATTTTACTGTTGTACACTAACTTTATAGTTAATTCCGTATGTTTTAGTAAGGTTGTCATCGTTAAAAATTTCTTTTACAGGACCGGTAGCTATTTTTTTAACATTTAGGAACGTAACCCAATCAAAATATTCAGGAACGGTTTGCAAATCGTGGTGAACTACAATAACTGTTTTACCTGCTTTTCGCAATTCTTTCAAAATATTAATAATTGCTATTTCCGTAGTAGCATCAACTCCTTGAAACGGCTCGTCCATAAAATAAATAGAAGCACTTTGCACTAAGGCTCTTGCTAAAAACACACGTTGCTGTTGTCCTCCGGAGAGTTGTGAAATCTGTCTATCCTTAAATGATAACATACCTACTTTTTCCAATGCTTCTAAAGATACTTTTTTTTCAGTATTTCCGGGACGTTTTATCCACCCTAAGCTCCCATAAGTTCCCATCATTACAACATCAAGTGCCGTTGTAGGAAAATCCCAATCTACACTCCCTTTTTGAGGAACATATGCTACTAATTTGCGTTGCTTGTTGTAGGTTTTTCCATAAATGGCAACACTTCCTGCAATGGGCTTTACAATTCCTAAAATAGATTTTATCAAGGTAGATTTTCCCGCTCCATTTGGCCCTACAATTGCCATTAAAACCCCCTCAGGAATCCTTAAATCAATATCCCATAAAACAGGTTTGTAATTATATGCAACTGTTAAATCATCAACCGTAATTGCGTATGTTGTTTTTTTCATATTTACTTTTATTAGTCGAAAGTTAAAATAGCATTATTTCACTGCATCAACGATTGTTTTTACATTGTATTTATACATTCCTATATACGTTCCTTCTTCAGTTCCTGTTGTACCCAATGCATCAGAATAAAGCATTCCTCCAATAGCTACTTTATAACCTTTAGAAATAACTGCTTCTTGCAATGCCTCAATAGTTCGTTTAGGTACAGAACTTTCCACAAAAATAGCTTTTACCTTTTTATCAATAATAAATTTTGCTAACTTTTGAACGTCCTGTACACCTGCTTCCGTAGCGGTGGATAATCCTTGTAAACCAACCACATTAAAGTGATGTTGTCTTCCAAAATAACTAAACGCATCGTGGGCTGTTACTAATATTCGTTTTTCTATAGGTAATTCGTTTATTTTGGTTTCTACTTCTGCATTTAATTTTTTTAATTTTTCTAAATATATTTTTTCATTTTCCTTGTAGGTAGTCGCATTTTTAGGGTCTAAAATTGTCAATTGCTCAGCAATATACGATGCTATTTTTATCCAATTAGTAGTATCAAACCAAATGTGAGGGTCATAATTTGATGCAAAATTTTCGGATTCAATTAAAATATTTTTTTCCAAAGCATCTGAAGCTACAATTGTTTTTTTATGTTGGTGATGCATTTTTTCAAATACTTCTTCTAATTTTCCTTCAAGGTGTACACCATTATAAATTACAACATCTGCATTAAATAATTTTGAAACATCGCCTTCACTTGCTTTATATAAGTGAGGATCAACACCCGATCCCATTAGTCCTTGTACTTCTATTTTATTACCGCCAATATTTTTAACCAAATCGGTTATCATTGTAGTTGTTGTTACAATTTGTAATTTTCCATTTTTTTTAGTTGCTTTAGTATTGCAACTTACTATTAATAAAATAAAAGCTAATGTTATAAATTTTTTCATTTTTATTGTTTTTGTATATAAATATTACTTGCCACTTTATTTGATATTGACAATTTTTTATCTTCAATTTTTATCTGTAATGATTCGTCAAAAGCTTCTTTTTCTAATACTTCTATTTTTTTTCCTAAACCGATGCCTTGCTTGTCTAAAAAACGTAAAAATTCAGAAGAACTGTCATTTACTCCTACACAAATCCCCACCTGTTTTTTATGCAATGAAGAAAGGACTACTTTATTTATTTCAGGTAGTTTTCCATTTTTATCGGGAATAGGATCACCGTGAGGGTCTCGTGTTGGATGTCCTAAAAAACTATCTAATTCAGTAATCAATTTAGGAGATTTGATATGTTCTAATTGCTCGGCTACTTCATGAACCTCATCCCACGAAAAATTTAACTTATCAACCAAAAAAACCTCCCATAAACGGTGCTTACGTATAATGTTTGCAGCTGTTTTTCTACCAAATTTAGTTAGTGTAACCCCTTGGTATTTTTTATATATAACTACCTCTTTTTCTGATAATTTTTTTATCATATCTGTAACGGAAGATGCTTTGGTTTCTAACATTTGTGCTATGGCATTGGTGCTAATTCCCTTTTCCGAAATCATACTTAAATGATAAATGGTTTTTATGTAATTTTCTTCTGCTTGACTAAACATATTTATTTTTAGATTACGCAAATATACAAAAAATAAATTTAACGCAAATATTTTTAGGTTAGTCTAAAAATATATTTATATTTGCATAAATATTTTTAAATCAAAATAAACAATGAAGAATATTACTTTATTTACTATGTGTTTTCTTACAGCTATTGTTAGCGGACAAGAAATTAAAGGGAAAATAACCACTCAAAAAGGAGAGCCTTTACCTTTTGCAAATATTTTGATAAAAGGAACAGATATCGGAACTACTTCTGATGATAATGGGTTATATGTTTTAAAAACCAAAAAGAAAAATTTAGTTTTGGTTGCATCATCTGTTGGATTTATTTCAGAACGAAAAGTTGTAAGTACAAATCCTACGGAAGTAAAAATAGCCAATTTTACATTAACAGAAACTGCCGAGTTAATTGATGAAGTAACCATAACCGGTACACGAACAGACAAACGCAGTACAAAAAGCCCTGTAATTGTAAATGTAATTAACACGGAAACCTTAGGAAATGTTCAGGCGTGTAATTTATCAGAAGGTCTTAAATTCCAAACAGGACTTCGAGTAGAAACAGACTGTCAAACCTGTAATTACACACAATTAAGAATGAATGGTTTAGCAGGTGGTTATTCGCAAATTCTTATCAATGGTCGCCCAATATTCAGTCCGCTTACAGGCTTATACGGCTTAGAGCAAATTCCTGCTAATATGATTGACCGAATTGAAGTGGTGCGTGGGGGAGGTTCTGCATTATATGGTTCAAGTGCTGTGGGAGGAACGGTAAACGTGATTACGAAAATGCCTAAACGAAATAATTACAGTATTGGCTACTCCTACCAAAATGCAAAAGGAAGTTCCGACCACATTATCGCAGGTAATGCAACTATTATTAATGAGAACAGGAATGCAGGTATTTCTTTTTTTGTAAATAATAGAAAACGTGATTTTTATGATACAAATGGCGATAATTTTTCCGAATTACCAAAATTAAAAAATACTTCTTTTGGCTCTAACTTATTTTTTCTTCCTACGGAAAATCAAAAAATAGAAATTAATTTTAGTAAAATGAACGAATATCGCTACGGAGGAGAAATGATTGACCAACAACCTCATTTTGCAATGCAATCTGAAGAACGTGTACACGATGTTTATGTAGGTAATATTGATTACCAAATCAATTTTAATGATGATAAAAGTTCTATAATCACGTATTTAGCTTCTCAATATACAGATAGAGAACATTATACCGGTATCCGTCCTGATGTAGGAACTCCTGAAGATACACAACATTTAGCAACCCCCCCCTACGGAACATCGGAAACTACAACCTTACAAGGAGGACTACAAATAAATCATATGTTAGAAGATTTTTTAGGCGGTAATAATGTATTAACTATAGGTAGCGAATTTGTACAAGATGATGTTTTTGATAAAATAGATGCTTACAATTATAAAACCGACCAACTGACACAAAATATAGGCTTCTTTTTTCAGTCAGATTGGGAAATTTCATCAAAATGGAATTTGTTAGCAGGAATTCGCTTCGATAAGCATACTTTAAAAAACAGAAAAAGTAATAAAGATGTAACTAATAAAGTTTTTAGCCCTCGTGTTTCGCTGTTGTTTAAACCTTTTGAAAATGGACAACTAAGGGGTACTTGGGGAACAGGATTTAGAGCTCCACAAGCCTTTGATACAGATTTACATATTGCCTTTGCAGGTGGCGGAGTTTCTCTTATTTCTTTGGCTGATGATTTAAAAAAAGAACGCTCTAATAGCTATAGTTTTTCTTTTAATTATGATAAACCTACCGAACATTATATATACGGATTTACTGTAGAAAGTTTTTACACACAGCTAAAAGATGCCTTTTATTTATATCCTTTAGGGGAAGATAAATATGGAGAACGTTTTGAAAAACGAAACGGAGATGGTGCAACCGTTAAAGGATTAGCTTTAGAGGTTCGTTTAAATTATGATGGTATAATTCAGTTTGATGCCGGATTTACATTTCAAGAAAGTTTATACGATACCGCTGTTGAAAATTCTGATGCACTACCCTCTAAAAGAGAATTTATAAAAACGCCTAATCAATATGGTTATACTACCTTAGCATATACCCCCAATCAAAAATTTAAAGTAGCTTTAAATTTCGTTTACACAGGAAAAATGGATATGCTACATTTAGCTTCGGAGAAACCTAATATTATTAAAGATGAATACTTAGTTACACCAGCTTTTACTGAATTAGGAATTAAATCCAGTTATACGTTTGAATTGACAAAAATAAATACAAACTTAGAACTATCAGGAGGTGTTAAAAATATATTTGATAGCTATCAATCAAAATTTGATGTAGGTAAAAATCGTGATAGCAATTTTATCTATGGGCCATCAATACCCAGAACCTACTTTGCAGGTATAAAAATTAGTACAGATTAAACTTTGAAAAAAGTTTTACAATATCATTAAATCTCTGTTTAATGAGTTATTTATAATGTTGTTTTATTAGCCCCTTTTTCTTGGTTGTTAATTGCTAAGAAAGGGGCTTAGTAATTTTAAGGGAACATACACCCATAAAATTTATCCGAGTCTTTTTTACCTCTTTACAAAAAACAAAACCTCACATTAAAGTAAGGTTTTGTTTTTTAATACCCATTTAAAATTGGTTTAAATTTTAAATGCTTTTTGTTGCGGATAATAAGCTATAGGACCTAAGTCTTCTTCAATACGTAACAGCTGATTGTATTTCGCCATTCTATCACTTCGTGAAGCCGAACCTGTTTTTATTTGCCCCGTGTTTAAGGCAACAGCTAAATCAGCAATGGTATTGTCCTCCGTTTCTCCCGAGCGATGGCTCATTACAGAAGTGTACCCTGCGTTATGTGCCATATTTACAGCCGCAATGGTTTCAGTTAATGTACCTATTTGGTTTACTTTTATTAAAATAGAATTGGCTATTCCGTTTTTAATTCCTTTTGATAATCGCTCTACATTGGTTACAAATAAGTCATCACCTACTAATTGCACCTTATTTCCTATTTTTTCTGTTAAGTATTTCCAACCGTCCCAATCATTTTCATCCATACCGTCTTCAATAGATATAATTGGGTATTTTTCTGCTAATTCAGATAAGTAATCGGCTTGTTCTTTACTTGTTCTTACTTTTCCTTTATCTCCTTCAAATTTTGTATAATCATATTTTCCGTTTACATAAAATTCTGCTGCGGCACAATCTAAAGCAATCATAACTTCATCTCCAAATTTATATCCTGCATTTTTAACAGCTAAAGCAATGGTTTCAATAGCATCTTCTGTTCCGTCTAAGGCAGGAGCAAAACCGCCTTCATCACCTACTGCTGTTGATAAGTTTCTGCTGTGAAGCACTTTTTTTAGATGATGAAAAATTTCAGAACCCATTTGCATAGCTTCTGTAAAATCTTTGGCCTTTACTGGCATAATCATAAATTCTTGAAATGCAATCGGAGCATCAGAATGCGACCCTCCGTTGATAATATTCATCATTGGCACAGGCAAGGTATTGGCAGATACACCTCCTACATATCGGTATAAAGGCATTCCTAACTCTTTTGCTGCTGCTTTTGCACAAGCCAATGAAACTCCAAGAATAGCATTTGCTCCCAATTTTGATTTATTAGGGGTTCCGTCCAACTCAATCATTAATTGGTCTATTCCATTCTGTTCAAAAACAGAAACTCCTAACAATTCTTGAGCAATTATTGAATTTACATTATCTACGGCCTCCAAAACACCTTTACCCATATAATTTTTACCACCATCACGTAATTCTACAGCTTCGTGTTCTCCTGTCGATGCTCCTGAAGGAACAGCCGCTCTTCCCATTATATTATTTTCTGTTGTTACGTCAACTTCTATTGTAGGATTTCCTCTTGAATCAAAAATTTGACGTGCATAAATGTTTACTATAATACTCATCGTTGTGTTATGTTTTAATGATACAGCGAAGATACTATTTTTTAATGTAACAAAGAAAATATAAATAGGTTTTAATTGGGAATCGTATTACTTGAAGCGTTTTCTTACAGACACTACTCACACCATTTTAATCTTTAAATTTACTCAAAAAAGAAAAAGATGATTTTCTTTTACTGTAAATTCAAATAGCAAATGGCATTTTTTAAGTAATTTGAGGGTAAAAATGGTATTTTTTTAAAATCTATAAACTAAAGTGAAAACGGACTAAAACATCTGCTCGTGATGGGTCAAATCAAAATCTAAATGCTTACGTTCTAAATCGGTATTTTTTACTTTTACCATTACTTCATCTCCCAATTGTATGATGTTTTGTGTTGCTTGTCCGACAATAGCATATTGCTTTTCATCAAAAATATAATAATCGTCTTTTATATCACGAATACGAACCATTCCTTCGCATTTATTTTCAATAATTTCAACATAAATTCCCCATTCTGTAACACCTGATACTACACCTTTAAACTCTGTATCTTTATGGTCTTGCATATACTTTATTTGCATATACTTTATACTTTCTCTTTCGGCTTTTGATGCTAATTCTTCCTGTTTTGATGAATGTTTACATTTTTCTTCGTAAATTTCAGCTTTTGGAGATGTTCCCCCATCTAAATAATGCTGTAACAATCGGTGTGTCATTACATCAGGATAACGACGGATAGGTGAAGTAAAATGACTGTAATAATCAAACGCTAAACCATAATGCCCAATATTTTGAGTCGTATAAACAGCTTTACTCATTGAACGAATAGCCAACGTTTCTATCATATTTGCCTCCCCCCTACCGTGAACATCAGTTAATAGTTTGTTTAATGATTGTGAGGTAGTTTCTTTATTTTCTGTATTTATTTTATAACCAAATTTACTAATAATATTTTGTAGTGAAGCTAATTTTTCAATATCTGGCTCGTCGTGTACACGATATATAAATGTATTGTTAGTAGCTTTTCCTTTACGAAAACCTATAAATTCAGCCACTTTTCTATTAGCAAGAAGCATAAATTCTTCTATCAATTTATTAGCATCTTTAGCTTCTTTAAAATAAACACCAATAGGCTCAGCATTTTCATCTAAATTAAATTTCACTTCTACTCTGTCAAAAGAAATAGCTCCTGATTTCATTCTTTTTTTTCGTAGGATTTTAGCTAATTCATTTAATTTTAAGGTTGCCTCAATAATTTTTTTATCCACTTCGTAGGCTTCTCCTGTTAACGATATTTCCGCAGGAATAAGTCCCTTAATTTTTAAGGGAACACCATTTTTTTTATTCTCAATATTATTTTGTTCAATTAACGCCTGTGCTTCTTCATAGGCAAAACGTTTATCGGAATAAGTTACTGTCCTACCAAACCATTGATTAACCAATTGAGCTTTGTCGTTCATTTCAAAAACCACAGAAAAAGTTAATTTTTCTTCATTTGGACGCAACGAGCAAACTCCGTTACTCAATATTTCGGGTAACATTGGCACTACTCTATCAACGAGATAAACCGATGTTGCTCGGTCATAGGCTTCGTTATCTAAAATTGTTTTTGGCTGTACATAATGTGATACATCGGCAATATGTACCCCTATTTCATAATTACCGTTTTCAAGTTTTGTAAAAGAAAGTGCATCATCAAAATCTTTAGCATCTTTTGGGTCGATAGTAAAAGTTAAATCCCCACGCATATCCCTACGCTTAGCTATTTCTTTTTTGGTAATTTTTACGGATATTTGTTCAGCATCTTCTTCTACTTCTTTCGGAAATTCATAAGGCAACCCGTATTCTACTAAAATGGCGTGCATTTCTGTATTATGCTCTCCGGGTTTTCCTAGAATTTGTACAATTTTTCCAAATGGGTTTTTAGAGTTATCTGGCCAATCAGTAATTTTTGCAACCACTTTATCTCCGTGTTCTGCATTGCCTATTTTTCCTTTTGACACAAAAATATCGGCATAGATTTTATTGTTATCGGGTATTACAAAACCAAAATTTTTACTCATTTGCAAAGTTCCCACAAACGTTGACTTTGCTCGTTCTAAAATTTCTACAACATCAGCCTCTAATTTTTTGTTTTTCCGCTTGTGATACACGTAAACACGTACTAAATCATCTTGTAATGCGTGGTTTAAGTTTACTGATGGTACAAAAATATCTTCATCAAAGTCTTCACAAATAAAATATCCATTGCCATTTGAGGTCAAATCAAGTTTTCCTATATGATATTTTCTGTTTTCATTTATTTGAAATTTTCCTCTGTCTGTTTCTTTTATTTTTTGATTCGATGTTAATTCTGCTAATTTTTTGATTATTTGGGTTTTACCATCTGTATCAATAACCCCCATTTTTGCAGCAATTTGTTTATAATTATAGCTTTTATTACTATCTTCATTCAGTATTCTAAAGATATTTCTCGTCAAATCTTTAATTACTTTTCCTTTCTTTTTATATATTTTTTTCTTTTTTTTTCTTGACATTCACTGTTTTTTTTAAGTCTGCAAGATAGTGCTTTTCGCTTATAAAATTGAAATAATAATAAAAAAGAAAACAGCCTTTTTAGTTTTTGGTTTAAAAGATTGCTTTTAAACTTTCGATTACATCTTAATAATACCAATATCGTTTTAAGTTTTGTTTT
>FUHQ01000052.1_pt1 | contig 10480 bp, 9 predicted proteins | sample 1003131 | NCBI WGS metagenome assembly FUHQ01 (sample SAMEA4075884, study PRJEB14783) | cnidarian metagenome | reverse complement strand
ATATATAAATTATTCCTAGATTTCTTGGTTTTTATAAATTTTTCAATAAGGTCGATATCAACATTCTCTAACAAGCCTTTTGTTATATTCGCCATCAAATTCTCATTCAATTCTATATCGTACTTTACAAAAACCTCCTCTAACTGTTTTACATCAAAACTATTGTTAGTATATTGTTCCTCAATAAAAATATTAATTTTATCAACAGCGATTTCGTAAGAAAAATCTTCTGTCATATTGTTAGAAGATAGTATTTCTTTATAATTTTTTTCTATGGCTTCATCAACGATATCGGCATAACCGTAAAAAAGTATTTTTTCGTAAACCTCCACATACTCATCAATAATTTCATTTGTTTTTTTTATAAAATAGCTGAAGTATTCGTTTATCTTATCCCTTTTATTGTTATAAGCGTAGAGAGCTATTAAATCCCTACTTAGATATTGAAATAACTCTTGATAAAGTATGGAATGATTGTTTTTTATCAATTCTAATAGTTTAATTTGTTTGTCGTACTCTTTGGCACTTGCAAGGTCGGAATTAATTTCTAATACAAAATCGCCTGTTCCATAATCCTGAATAACATCTGTAGGTAATTTTTGTGCAAAGAAATGATATATTTCATCGTAAACTTCTAAGATGCCAGAATTCAAACGTTTATTCCACAATTTTTCTATTTTATCGTAATAATTCATTTTTTATTTTTTAGTTAAAGTTCTATTTCTCGTTTAATAATTTTCTTTACATAATCGTTATACCTATTCTGTTTGTAGGTAAACCAATCTTTTCTGCAATTAGAATTTTCTAGTTCCCAAAGGAAATTTCTAAACGGTTTTTTGCCGTTTAAAATACGTTTCAGCTTAGTTGTAAAACGAGCATCGGAAATCTGCTTGGTAAAATCCCACATCACATCATACGAACTATTCGAATCCATTTTATCTATCTTTAAATAATCACTTCGGTTTTCTTCTAACTCCTCTAATTCTTCAGAATCAAATTCCTCTTCGCCATAAACCATTGGGTTCAATTTATCTATTAAGGTTATTATCGTGCCATTCTTTTTGTTTAGATAGCATTTTAAACCGCAATCTAAATTCTCTGCTATTTCTTTTATGGTTTCTTTAGGTATTTTCATTTTTATATAGTGTTTACAAGAAAACCTTAGAAAATTAAAACTATTTCTTTTGTAAAAAATCAATAACATCTTTTAAGAATAGAACCAAAAAATAATACCTCAAATTCAATGGATAATAGTATAATCCACCCTTTCACTATCATATTTTTTACAAATAATGCCCAAAGATAAAAAACTATATCTATTTCTACCTTTTGTTATATTTTTTATTATGCTTATTTTTGTAAACAGCAATCCATATCCAATAGTAGTTTTTTATTTCCTATATAAAACTATGGATTTCATCAATCTCTACTATTTCAATAGGTTCTTCTCTTTTAGGTAAATCTACTTTTTCCACCCAACTTTTAACCCAATAATGAACAGTTACATGGCTTATATTCAAAATTCTACCTATAGAACGAAAACCCAAACCCTCTAAATACTATTGACAGAACTAAACGTTTAACTTCTTCGGATTTAACATCTGATTTTTCTCTTTACTGTATAACGGTAGTTACAATCTTTACATTTATAGCGTTGCTTTTTTCTTACAATACCATCTTTTGTTTTCTTTGTGCTGTTACATTTTAGACAATCCATTGTTTTTTCCTTACAGAAATATAAAAACTATCTTAAATTAACAATACCTAATAATTACTAAAGTCTTTTAATCTGATTTTTTTCTAAAACTACTACGAATTTTATGTTTATACTTCAAAGCATTGTAGCTTCTATTAAAATAAAATAATGCTACTGCAAAAGAAATTATCATAAAAAACAATATCCCATATACAATTACTGAACTGAAGTAGAAATTGCAAGTATAAACTATTATAAAAACCATAATATTAATAAATGCCAACAACATACTTGCCTTTGCATGTGATAGGTGCATATAATCAATCATTACGTGATGTACGTGGCTTCTATCGGGAGAAAAGGGTTTTCCGTGTTTTACTGTACGGATAATAAATACCCGCAAAGTATCAACAAAAGGTATAAACAGAATTGCAATGATTAAAGCTAATTTATTAATAGGATTTATGTTTAAATTTATCAATTTTTCTGCATCTATCGAAAGGTACTTAAGGGTTAATAAACCCATAACAAACCCTACAATCATAGAGCCTGTATCACCCATAAAAATACGATGTTTGGAAGATAAATTATACCTCAAAAATGCTACTAAAAAAGAAAAGGAAATCAAAGAAAGTAAGGAATAATAAATTAATCCCGATTTAAAAAAAACATATGAAAAAATCAAGAAAACAACACTTCCTACCATAGAAGCTGAGCCATTTATTCCGTCGATAAGATTATACGAATTTACTATTGATAACATGACAAAACAGCCAAACAATAAAGAAACTAATGGCGGTAATTTATATATCCCTAAAATCCCCTCGAAAGAAACAGGAAACAATTCTAAATTTACTGCTATAACACAAAAAAAAGCAAAAATTTGAGCTAATATTTTTACTTTAGCACTTATTTCCACTAAATCATCTTTTAGTCCTGTAAAAAAAAGAATTGTTAAACCAACAGCTATGTTCAATCCTATTAGATTAAACAAGTACATATTAATAAAAAACAACGAAACGATGAGACTTAAAAAAAAAGCTATTCCCCCAAAAGTAGGAGTTTTTTCTTTATGAGAACTTCTGTCGTTTGGGTCATCCATTAAATTTTTTATCTTTACTATGGTAATTATCCTTGGTATAACCAAATAAGTTATTCCAAAAGATAAAAGAAACACCAACAGCACTTCAAACTCAATTGGTAATAGTGTAATCCATTCTTTCACAGTCAATATTTTTCACAAACAATGTCCAAAGGTAATAAAAAAACTGTGTTTATCTATGTCTTTTGTTATATTTTTTTATTATGCGTATTTTTGTAAATACCAATCAACTGTTTTTAGAATACCTGTTTCAAAATTTTCATTTGCTTTCCAGCCCAATTGTTGCTCTATTTTTGTTGCATCAATAGCATAACGACGGTCGTGTCCTGCACGGTCTTTTACAAAAGATATTAATTCTGTATAACTTTTACCATCTTTTCTAGGTTGTTTGTTATCCAATAAACCACATATGTAATTTACAATAAACAAATTATCTCGTTCATTTCGTCCTCCTATGTTGTATGTTTCCCCTGTTTTTCCCTTGTGATATACCAAGTCAATTCCTGTACAATGGTCTAATACATATAACCAATCTCGCACATTTTTACCATCTCCATAAATAGGAATTTCCTCTATATTTAACGCTTTACGAATTATTACCGGAATTAGTTTTTCTTTATGTTGCTTAGGACCGTAATTATTAGAGCAATTAGACGTGGTTACATTCATTCCATAGGTGTGAAAATAAGCTCTTACAATAAAATCAGAAGAAGCCTTTGCTGCACTATATGGCGAATTGGGAGCATAAGGAGTTGTTTCTTTGAAAAGTCCTGTTTCTCCCAGTGTTCCATATACCTCATCGGTTGAAATATGATGAAAACGACAATTTTTATACTCTTCTTTATACGAAAAAGGTGCCGTCATCCAATGATTTTTTGCTACATCTAACAGGGTAAATGTTCCGTTTATATTAGTTTTTATAAACACTTCAGGTCCTTCAATAGAATTATCAACATGCGATTCGGCTGCAAAATGAATAACTCCTTTTATATCATATTTTTTAAATAATTCTTCTACTAACGCTCTATCACAAATATCTCCTTCTATAAACGTGTAATTTGTGGTTTCTTTCATTTCTGAAAGGTTTGACAAATCTCCAGCATAAGTCATTTTATCTAAGTTTATTAAATGATATTCAGGATATTTCGTTGCAAAATAAGGAATAAAATTTGAACCTATAAACCCTGCTCCTCCAGTAATCAGTATATTTTTCATTTTTAGTGTTCTTCTATTTTTGTTATACATTTTTTTAAGGCATCTCTCCAATAAGGTATTTGATAATTAAAATCATTTCTCAACTTTGTTTTATCTAAAACAGAATAATTAGGACGTGTTACCTTTGTTGCATATTCATCAGAATAACAAGGTGTTACTTTACATTGACTATCTGACAAACAAATTATCTCTCTTGCAAAATCATACCACGAGCAAACCCCTTCATTTGAAAAGTGATACACCCCTCTCCTATTTTGCAATAAATTATTGTCGATTATATAAATTATAAAATTAGCTAAATCCTTAGCGTAAGTGGGTGTTCCAACCTGATCAAAAACGACACGCAATTCATCTTTTTCTGTACTCAGTCGTTTTATTGTTTTTACAAAATTATTGCCGTAGGAAGAATATAGCCACGATGTTCGTAATATTAAGTAATTAATAGTTGACCCTAATACGGCTTTTTCGCCTTCAAATTTTGTTTTCCCATAAATTCCAAGTGGCGATGTTTGGTCTGTTTCTTTATATGGTGTGTTTTTTGTACCTCCAAAAACATAATCAGTAGAAATATGAATTAACGAAACCTTGTTATCACTACAAACCTCAACCAAATTTTTGACCGCTTGTCTATTGATTATATCTGCCAATTCTTGTTCCTCTTCTGCTTTATCTACGTTGGTGTAAGCGGCACAATTTACAATTATATCTATACTGTTTTTAACTATAAATCTTATTATATCATCTTTCTTTGTAATATCTAATGTTACTACATCCGTAAAGATAAAATTACTCTTACTTTGTGGCGACAATTCCCTAATTTCAGACCCCAGTTGCCCGTTGGCTCCTGTTATTAATACTCTTTTATTTTTCATATAAATCCGTATTAAAATCAAACAACCAATTGGACTGTTCTAATGTGTAATTTTCTTTATCCTTGTTCGACAAGATAATATCATTTATAGGCAACTTCCAATCAATACCTATCATCGTATCGTTCCAAATAATAGCACCTTCACTCTCTGGAGCATAATAATTGTCGCATTTATATTGAAAAATTGCTTCTTCACTCAACACAGAAAATCCGTGAGCAAAACCTCTTGGCACAAAAAACTGTCGCTTGTTTTCTTCTGATAATTCCACACTCACATACTGTCCAAAAGTAGGTGAACCTTTGCGTATATCTACGGCAACATCTAACACTCGCCCTTTAACCACTCGCACTAATTTTGATTGTGCAAACGGAGGCTTTTGAAAATGTAATCCTCGCAAAACTCCATAAGCAGATTTTGATTCGTTATCTTGTACAAAAGCTGTTTTACAAACTTCCTCTACAAATTTTTGTTGCGAAAAAGATTCTAAAAAGTACCCTCTATCGTCAGCAAATACCTTCGGCTCGATAATAACAACTCCGTCTATTTTTGTTTTTATTATATTCATTATTTTTATTTTTTACCACAAATTACACTAATTACCACTAATTATTTTACTCCATTAATTATAATCTGTGGAAATCTGTGTTAATCTGTGGTTTATTTTACATAACATAACGCTTATACTCTAAACTTTTTGCTCCAAAATTCACTAACAATCCAACTTTCTTCCCTGTAGCTTTCAAATAATTAAGTATCTGTGCAATATGTATGTCTTCTATTTTTTTAACTGCTTTTAATTCAACTATTACTTCATCATAACACAAAAAATCAGCTCTAAAACATTTCGACAACTCATTTCCTTTGTAGGTTATTTTTATCGGTACTTCTCGCTGAAATATAATTTCACTATCCATAAACTCAACTTCTAAAGCTTCTTGATAAACAGATTCTAAAAAACCACTCCCCAACGCTGAGTGCACTTCCATACACGCCCCTATTATATCATATGATTCTTGTTTATATAGATAACTCATTATTTTTCTTATTTACAGCCACAATAATCTGTGGAAATTTATGTTAATCTGTGGTTTTATTATTTTTCAGCCACAAATTACACTAATTTACACTAATTCCTATCTTTCTTTAATTGTAATCTGTGGAAATTTGTGTTCATCTGTGGTTTATTTAATCAAATCCAACAAGTACTGTCCGTACTGATTTTTAACCATTGGTTGAGCTAATTCTTTTAGTTTTTCTGCTGTAATCCAACCTTTACGATAAGCTATTTCCTCCAAACAAGACACCTTCAAGCCTTGTCGTTTTTCAATAGTTTCTACAAAATTACTTGCCTCACTTAACGAATCGTGCGTGCCTGTATCTAACCAAGCAAAACCTCGTCCTAATAGTTGCACCTGTAGTTGCTCATCATCTAAAAAGGCTTGATTTACTGTTGTTATTTCTAACTCTCCTCTATCGGAAGGTTTTATGTTTTTTGCTACTTCTACCACTTTATTAGGATAGAAATACAAGCCAACTACAGCATAATGAGATTTTGGGTTTTTTGGCTTCTCCTCAATGCTTAATACTTTTCCTGTATTATCAAACTCTGCTACTCCGTAACGTTCTGGGTCTTTTACATAGTAGCCAAAAACCGTAGCTTTATTATTTTGTTCGGCATCTACAACGGCTTGTTTTAGCATCTTCGAAAAACTTTGCCCATAGAAAATATTATCTCCTAACACCAAACACGCACTATCATTTCCTATAAACTTCTCCCCAATAATAAACGCCTGTGCCAATCCATCAGGACTGGGTTGCTCAGCATATTCTAAAGAAATACCATAATTGCTTCCATCTCCCAACAATCTTTCAAAACCTGGCAAATCTTGTGGTGTTGAAATAACCAATATTTCCCGAATACCTGCCAACATCAATACTGACAATGGATAGTAAATCATTGGTTTATCGTAAACTGGTAAAAGTTGTTTTGATACGCCTTTTGTAATTGGGTAAAGTCTTGTTCCTGAGCCTCCTGCTAGAATTATTCCTTTCATAATTATTTTGTTTTGGACAAAGGTAATTATATTTTTTGTAAGTTCAGGAATTGGATTCCGAAATTTACATTTTTCCTGTTTCTTTCAGTGTTTTCTTGTTGATTTCATTACGCTCTTTATCAAATAACCAATACTGACAGCGAATAATAAATCATTGGTTTGTCATAAACAGGCAACAACTGTTTTGACACACCTTTCGTGATTGGGTAAAGCCTTGTTCCTGAGCCTCCTGCTAGGATTATTCCTTTCATAAGCTAATTATTTTTTCTTATCCTAAAAACATTACAACATTTACAGCAGTTATCTTATCAGTAATTTTTTCTGTTTTCACCGAATTTGATAGAATAAATGCATGTAATAGTGGTTTATCTAATATATCTTCTAAATTTTTAAAATGTTTAGCATCTGTTTTACTCACATACTCTGCCATTTTTATTTCAAAAGCATAATAGCCATTGGGCAATTCCACCAATAAATCTACCTCTTTCCCATCGTGTGTTCGCAGATGATAAAATGTTGCTAAACTGTTAATATTTTGGGCTTGTTTGTACATTTCAGCTATTACCAAACTTTCAAATTCGTTACCTGTTATTCCTCCACGTTTTTTTAATACTGCTTGCAATACTCCGTTATCTAAATAATGAATTTTGGGCGATTTACTCAATCGCTTACTTTTATTTCTTGTCCAAGCCTGTAACACAACCACCTGATAACTAAGTGTTAAATATTGCAGGTACCGTTGTACTGTTTTTGAAGTCATTTGTATTTTTACCGCCAATGAAGAAGCGTTAAACAATTCACCCGTTTGTAAAGCTATGGCGTGTTGCAATTTTATAAAAGGTTCTAAACTACGAAACGAAGCTAAATCTCGAACATCTCGCTCCAAATAGGTTCTCACATAGTTTTGCAACCAAATAAAACGCTGTTCTTCGGTCATTTCTTTAGAAACCAATGCTGGATATCCTCCAAATTTTGTATAATGTTGCCACGATTGTTTTTTTATTGCTAAGCGAGTATCTAAAACTAAAGAAGGAAATAATTGGGGTTCTTCTGTTTCTGTATTCAATAAATTTTGCCATTCAGATGCCACAATTTCTGTATTCTCATCGCTTGCCAACTCAGGTAATGTTAGCGGATACATATCAAAAATAACACATCGCCCTGCAAGACTTTCTTTTACTTTTTCTAACAATAACAACTGACTGGAACCAAGCAATACATACCGAACATCATCAAACAAGTCATAGGTTGCCTTGATACTTTCGATTAACATAGGTGCTTTTTGCACCTCGTCTAATGCCGCCTTAGGGTAAAAACGATGCCATTCTTTTGCAGTAAGCTGCTGATAACTCGGCAAACTCACCGGATCTTCCATTGACAGATATTCATATTCGTCCATAAATTGCTTTACAACAGTAGTTTTCCCCACTTGTCTTGCTCCTGTAAATACTAATATACGTCCTTGTTTTTGATTTTTTATAGTATTGATTTTTCCTATAATTTCTCGTCTTTTATACATTTCACATTACTTTTAATAGCAACAAAGATAATACTGCCCTATTTAAAATACAAATATTGGCGTAAAAATTGGAATTAAAATCTAAATATTGGCGTAAAAATTGGAATTAAAATCTAAATATTGGCGTAAAAATTGGAATTAAAATATTCTCTATTGCTTTCATAATTATTTTGTTTTGGACAAAGGTACTCTTTTTTTACAATTTTTCTTTTGATTTCACTACACTATTTATCAAAAAAATTGCATTTACTAATTGAATTTAGGCATAGGTTTGTCATAAATTTGCTACAATAATTTTATTTTTTAATTTCAAACTTAGAAAAATAACTCTACTCCCTCTGATTTAATATTTTACGCAATCCTTTTTTGTAAATAAATTTAACAATAAAAACAGGCAATAATCTGGTTAACAATCTTGCTATCGGATAAATTAACTTAAATCCAAAGCCATAATTCTGAACAATTCCTTTATAATAAATCCTAAATTCTCCTAGAGCCTTTTTATAACTTCGTCTTTTATAAAAATCAGAACTCACTCTTAATTTAAGTACAATATCGCTAATATTTCCCACTTCTATATTATTTTTTAATGCCAAAAACCACAAATCAATATCTTGGCTAAATCTACGCATTTCATCATATCTAAATCCCTGCACAAAAAATGCTTGATTAAAACAAACAGCAGGATGTGCGAATATCGATGCTTTGTATATATAGTCTTTTGCTTTCTCAGTATTACTCGGATAGCTCCTTACCATAGTGATTTTACCATTTTCATCAAATTCTTCTATAGCCCCTCCGCTTATCAATATCGACGGATTCTCTTTCATATAAGTACTTTGCTTTGATACTCTGTGAGGGTAGCATATATCATCAGCATCCATTCTAAAAATGTATTCTTCATCCTCTAAAACTTCAATAAGTCTATTCAATGTAAATGCTAACCCTTTATTTTTAGAATTATGAACTATTTTATAGAAATTTGATGAATGACTTTGAATATATTCATTCAACTCTTCTGTCAACTCTCCATCTACACCTAAATAAATATTGATATTTTCAAAGCCATAAGTTTGCTTCACAATTGAATCTATAGATTCTTTAAAAAACTTAGGATTATCCTTTTTATATACTGTAATTATAAATGCTACTTTTTTCATCTTTGTTTTCTTGGTGCCAAATCGATTCTTCCATATCTTCCTAACAGCCCGTCTTTCATCCCCTTTAACATATATTTCACTCGAACAATTCCATTTTCAAAGATAAATGGATAAATAACTAATTTCAAAACTAATTTTACCAAATTTGATATTTTCCAATAAACAGGAACATAACCTCGCCAAAACAGTAAAAATAAATTCCGTATATGATAATAGTGCCGTATTGGTGATGGAATTCGAGCATCTATTTTTCCAAAGATTTTCTTTTTCCCATTTCCCACCTTATGCCCCAATAACACATTATTATCTCTGAAAGTCAAAAAACCATTTTTTCTCAAACGCCAACAATATTCAAAATCAACAGCATCTATAAACAATCCACTTTCAACTCCGCCAACTACCTCATAGGCTTTTTTAGGGATCAAACTACAAGAACTTATTGTTGCTTTTATTATTGAATAGCCTCCTTTTATATCTTCCCCTTTTATTATTCGAGCCTCATCAACTTCTTTTGTGTCTTTATCATAATGTTTAGGTCCTATTACGCCAATATTATAACCTTCTTTTTTAAGTTTTTCATAACTTTCGAGTAATTTTTCAACCGTTTTTTCTTCCAGAATACTGTCTTGATCCATTTGCAAAACAAAATCGGCTCCATTTTCAAATGCCCATTTCATACCTACATTCTGAGCCTCTGCAATTCCTAAATTATCATTAAAATTAAAAATTTTTACCAAATTATGCTTATAACTAAAGTTCTTTATCGAATTATTACAAACAACAACAGTTTCTGTTTGCTCCAACAACCTTTCTATTGCAACTCTTAAGTCTGCCTCTTCAGGTTCATAAGCAACTATAATGG
>FUHQ01000051.1_pt1 | contig 10511 bp, 10 predicted proteins | sample 1003131 | NCBI WGS metagenome assembly FUHQ01 (sample SAMEA4075884, study PRJEB14783) | cnidarian metagenome | reverse complement strand
TCAAAATCATTGAGGGTTTTATTTGAGAAACATATTGATAAAACAGCTAGGACAGACGCACACTTTTTTTTATAAACTGATAATAAGTTGTTTATGTTTCTTCAGTTATTCTATTTTATTAAAAACAAAGGGTTTAACTTTTAAAAAATAAAAGTGCATGTTTGCCCTAATAAAACAGCAAAAATTACTGCTGACAAATGGATAGGATATGATCCTATTTCTAAAGATTATGACATTACTCAAGTTAAAAGTGAAGGAGGTAAAAACTTTATCTTATACCATTTGCCACTTGAATTTACTGTAAAATAAAAAGATGATTTTTTCCTTTATATGAAAAAGAAAAAAGAGGCATAACCGTAGTTACGGCGATTTTTTATTTTGATATAGAAAAAAAAAGTACTTTATTTGAGTAAATTGAAAGTTAAAATGGTGTTAAACCAAGATACGGGTATAGACTGAATAACACTATAATACCACTACCTGTTTTCAGACATATTTCCATTGAATTCATTCATTGTATTTGATAATCCGTTATTAATAAAAGAAGTAACAGCTTTAACACAAGTAGGGACACGTTCAATCATTGCACTTTCTTCCGCGTTTGTCCATTGGTTTAGCACAAAATCAACTTGTTTTCCTTTCGAGTAATTAGCTCCTACTCCAAATCGGAAACGGGGATATGCTCCAGTATTAAACATTGCTTGAATATCTTTAAGTCCATTATGTCCTCCAGAACTTCCTTTTCCTTTTATACGAAGTTTTCCAAAATCAATATTCAAATCATCAGTAATAACTAATAGGTTTTCTATTTGAATATTCTCTTTTTGCATCCAGTATTTTATAGCTTTTCCACTCAAATTCATATAAGTATTTGGCTTTAAAACGATAACTGTTTTTCCTTTTATTTTTAGTTTTGCAATGTCGCCTAATTTTTCGGTAGTAAAATGTTCTCCTTGCTCTTTTACAAAAGCATCAACAATGCGAAATCCTATATTATGGCGTGTATTTTTATATTTTTCACCAATGTTTCCTAAACCAACAATTAAAAATTTTTTCATTGTACCTTGTTTTTATTTTTCAAAAATATTAAAAAAACAGAAAAGCGTTACTTATATAATAAGCAACGCCTTTATTTATTTATAATAACCTTAAAGTTTATTCTGCTGCAGTTTCTGCTGCTGCTCCTTCTGTAGATTCTTCAGTGCTATCTTTAGAAGCATTACGAGACATACGTACTTGAGCTACCACTGTGTTTTCAGGGTGTAAGAATGTATATTTTTCATTTGCTAATTCTGTAATATATAACTTATTACCTATTTCTAATTCTGTAATATCCGCTTCGATAAAGTCAGGTAAGTTAGCAGGTATCGCTTTTACTTTTAACTTACGCATATTATGACGTAAAGCACCACCAACCATTACACCTTTAGATTTACCTACTAATTTTACAGGAATTTCCATTGTTATTGGCTTATCCTCAAATAATTGATAAAAGTCAATATGTAAAATTTTGTCAGTTACTGGGTGAAATTGAATATCTTGTAAAATCGCCGCATAGACTTTTCCGTCAAGTTCAATCGATGCTGTATATACATTAGGGGTATAAACTAAATTTTTGAACGCTTTTTCTGATGCTGAAAAGTGTACAGGTTTATCTCCTCCGTATAATACGCAAGGAACCTTTTCAGCATTACGTAAGGCTTTTGTTGCTTTTTTGCCTACGCTTTCTCTTTGAGATCCTTTGATTGTAATTGATTTCATTACTTTTTTATTATTTATATTAATTTACATTAAAAATTGACCACTTATTGACTCATTATTTTGAACTTTGTTCATAACATTTGCAAATAAGGAGGCGCAAGATACAACTTTTATTTTAGAAATGTGCTTTTTTAAGGGAATTGTGTCGGAAACTATTAACTCTGTAAGTTTAGAGTCTTGAATTTTTTCGTAGGCATTTCCTGAAAGTACGGGGTGCGTACATACAGCTCTTACTGATTTTGCCCCTCTTTCTATCATTAGGTCTGCAGCTTTAGCTAAAGTACCTCCAGTATCAATCATATCATCAACTAAAATTACATTTTTATTGTTAACTTCTCCTATAAGTTCCATATAATCAATAATATTTGCTTTTTTACGTTGCTTATAACAGATAACCACATCGCTTTCTAAATATTTGGAGTAGGCGTATGCTCGTTTAGAACCGCCCATATCTGGAGATGCGATTGTCAGGTTGTCTAACTTTAGGCTTTCTATGTAGGACATAAAAATGGTAGAAGCGAATAAATGATCGACTGGTTTCTCAAAAAATCCTTGAATTTGGTCAGCGTGTAAATCCATTGTCATAATTCGGGTTGCTCCTGCTGCTTCTAATAGCTTTGCAACTAACTTAGCACCAATAGCAACACGAGGTTTGTCTTTTCGATCTTGACGTGCCCAACCAAAATAAGGCATTACAGCTGTTATGTGTCTTGCAGATGCTCGTTTAGCAGCATCACACATTAATAACAACTCCATTAAGTGGTCTGATGTAGGAAACGTTGATCCGATGATAAATACCCGTCTTCCTCTTACGGGTTCTTCAAAGGCGGGCTGAAATTCTCCGTCACTAAAATGCGTTGTTTTTACCTCTCCGAGTTCTGTGCCAAATTCTTTTGCTATTTTCTCCGCCAGTTCCCTGCTTTGTGAACAAGCAAAAACTTTAGGTCTTAATTGGTTCGTAACCATAAATTTAAATGTGTAAAATTATTCGTTAATGTTGTTGTTTGCAAAAATACTTATTATTTTAAGAGTATAAAAGTTATTTTGTATGGTTTTTTTTTATAAATTTGCCGTCTCTATTTTTTTGCAACTTGCCAAAGTGGTGGAATTGGTAGACACGTCGGATTCAAAATCCGATGCTCGCAAGGGCGTGTGGGTTCGAGTCCCACCTTTGGTACAAAGCCGTTAAACAATGTTTAACGGCTTTTTTTATACATAGTATCTGTAAGAAAACACTTTAAATTTGTATTATAATTGTTTTGCAATTAAAAGAGTTTATACAATTGTTGGACAAGAATATAAAGACCTCTTGGAAAGACGTATTCTAAAAGGAGAAACCATTCCCCAATCAAAAAAAATTATTTTCAATATTTGAACAATACACAGACTGGGTAACCAAAGAAAAAATGTTACACTTAAACGAGCAATTATCTATACTTGATTAACAATACCAAAAAATCTTTTCAACTAACTTTGAACTTTTGAAACCAAAATTTTAAACCACTAATAGCTAACGGTCAACAAAAATTTTACAAACTAATTCAAACTTAAAACAGTATTAAAGCTTATTCATACTCAAACACTCCAAATTCACTTTTAATTGTTAGTTTTTTGGTAGGAGAAGATGTTACTTTTCCAATAATTTGAGCTTCTACATTAAATGATTTTGAAATAGTGATAATATCTTCGGCTATTTCAGGGCTTACATACAATTCCATTCTATGTCCACAGTTAAATACTTGATACATTTCTTTCCAATCCGTTTTTGATTGTTCTTGTATCAATTTGAATAGCGGCGGAATAGTAAACATATTGTCTTTTACGATATGTAGTTTGTCAATAAAATGTAATATTTTTGTTTGAGCACCTCCCGAGCAATGCACCATTCCGTGAACGGTATCCGAACTATATTTTGATAAAACAGTTTTGATAATTGGGGCATAAGTTCTTGTAGGCGAAAGTACTAATTTACCAGCATCAATAGGGGCGTTATCAACAGTATCAGTCAATTTTATATTTCCAGAATATACCAATTCTTTAGGAACAGATTTATCAAAACTTTCTGGATATTTTTCAGCCAAATAGTTATTAAACACATCGTGTCTTGCCGATGTCAATCCGTTACTTCCCATACCGCCATTATACGATTTTTCATAGGATGCTTGCCCAAAAGAAGCCAAACCAACAATTACATCGCCTTCTTTTATATTTGCATTATCTATTACATCACTACGTTTCATTCGAGCAGTAACCGTAGAATCGACAATAATTGTTCGCACTAAATCTCCCACATCGGCAGTTTCTCCTCCTGTAGAATGTATGGTAACTCCAAATTCTTTTAGTTCTGAAATTAATTCTTCTGTGCCATTGATGATTGCCGAAATAACTTCACCAGGAATTACGTTTTTATTCCTTCCGATGGTAGAAGAAAGCATAATATTATTGGTAGCACCTACACAAAGTAGATCATCAATATTCATAATCAAAGCATCTTGAGCGATGCCTTTCCATACCGAAACATCTCCTGTCTCTTTCCAGTACATATATGCTAATGATGATTTTGTTCCTGCACCATCTGCGTGCATAATTAGGCAATAATCATCATTATCTGTTAAGTAGTCGGGAACTATTTTACAAAAAGCCTTTGGAAATAGTCCTTTATCAATGTTTTTAATCGCATTATGCACATCTTCTTTAGAAGCTGAAACACCTCGTTGTGCATATCTTTTTGAAACTTCGTTACTCATATATTATTTATTTTCCAGGAAAATTTGCTTTACGTTTTTCTAAAAAAGCGGTTGTACCTTCTTTAAAATCTTCTGTGCCAAAACATGCTCCAAAATGATTTATTTCGGTATCAAATCCGTTAGTACCATCTTTAAAGTTAGCATTTACCGCATTGATAGCTTTACCAATAGCTACTGATGAATTTCGCATAATTTTACGAGCTATATCTTCTGCTAACGGCATTAATTCTTTAAAAGGAACAACATAGTTAACCAATCCGTATTCTTTTGCTTCTTCAGCCGACATCATTCCCGCTGTCATAATTAATTCCATTGCCTTTCCTTTTCCAATCAATTGTGGTAAACGTTGTGTACCTCCGTAACCAGGAATTACACCAAGTGAAGTTTCGGGCAGTCCCATTTTTGCATTATCAGATGCTATTCTAAAATGGCAAGCCATTGCCAATTCCAATCCGCCACCAAGAGCAAAACCATTTATCAATGCGATAACGGGTTTTGTTAAATTTTCAATAAAATCAAATAATATTTCTTGTCCTTTTTTAGCTAATTTACCACCTTCATTAACAGAAAAATGTGCAAATTCAGATATGTCTGCTCCAGCAACAAAGGCTTTTTCACCACTACCAGTAATCAAAATTACTTTAACATCAGCATCTTGATTTAATGTATCAAAAGCTGTGTGTAATTCTTCAATAGTAATTTTGTTTAGAGCATTTAATTTTTTTGGTCTGTTAATAGTTACGGTTGCCAAATTATTTGACTTTTCAACCAAAATATTTTCAAAATTCATAATAATATTGTTTTTAAATGATGTTTAAAATACTAATTTTTAGGTAAAATAACGGTAAAAACGGTGCCGATGTTTTCCTTAGATGTAAAAGAAATTGTTCCTCCATATACCTCAACAATATTTTTAACCATTGCTAATCCTAATCCCATTCCGCTACTTTTAGTAGTAAATTTAGGCTCAAAGATAAGGTTTTTATTAACTTCAGATATACCTTTTCCATTATCAGAAATAATAATTTTTACATTATTTTCTTTTGATACTATTTTTACTTCTATTTTAGGGTTGTTATCCTCCTTAATAGCTTGTGTGGCATTTTTAACCAAATTTGTAATAATTCTGATAAATTGTACTTTATCAAGATGCAAAAAAATGGGGTTTTCTTCTGGATAAAAGTAAATATAATCTCTGTTAAAAATATCCAAAACGTGTTTTGTTATATTTACGATGTCTAATTTTTCTCGTTTTGGTTTTGGCATTTTGGCAAAATCTGAAAAAGCAGAAGCAATGGAACTCATCACATCAATTTGTTGAATGAGCATCTCACTATATTCAGCCATTTTTTCTTTGATATTAGGGGTTTTAGGGTCAAATTTACGCTGAAAATTTTGCACAGATAATCGCATTGGTGTTAGCGGGTTTTTTATTTCGTGTGCCACCTGTTTTGCCATTTCTCGCCACGCTTGTTCTCGTTCACTTTGTGCTAATTTTGATGCACTATCTTCAAGCTGATCTATCATATTATTATACGCTTCTATCAAAGAATTTATTTCTGTACTTTCAGATTTTAGTGTTATTTTCTCATTTTGTTTGTTTAAACGAGTTTCTTTTATTTTTTGTGATATTGTTTGTATGGAACGGGTAATGTAGCTTGATAATAAATAAGCTAAAACAATTGCTAACAAAAACATCAACAGATATACTAAAAATAACTGCTCCAAAAAATTTTGTAATTCCTTTTTTTGCTCTCTATTGTTTTGAGCTATTCGTAATTCTAATATTCCTATACGTTTAAAGCGTTCGTCATAGATATAGCTGTAAGAAGATTGATACAAAATACCATTTGTATTATTATCATTATTAGTAAAAACCTTATGATCAGAATTATTAATAAGTTCATTAAAAATAGCAACGGGAATTTGTTTTTTATTTGTTTTTTCAAATGCGTTGGGGATAGATGACTTTAGCAAACATCCTGTTGTATCGTATATTGAAATATTTAATTTGTGAACCATTGCTATTTCATAAATCCTATCTTGAAAAATATTTACTAAATTATCTGTGGTTACAGCAAACGTTGTTCTTCTTTTAAGTTCGATTTCTATATCTTTTTTCGTAGCTTTTTCCTTACGAGCAAAGCGTTTAACCCTATAATCATTAGCATTTTTTTCATACTGATGAACGGTAACTGTAGCTATAAGTATTGATGCCAACATTACCAATAGTATCATAGATAAAAAAATCCGTGTTCGTAGTGATATGCGTATAAATTTTATCAATTGTTTTTTTATTTTATAATTTCTTGTTCTTTTGTGTGTAACAACCGTGTTAGCTTTATAGAGGTATCTAACAGAATAACCTTTGCATTTCCATTGCGTTCAATGTGGTATTGGGCATCGCTTAATTCTTTTTGAATAGATAAGATATTTTCAGAATGTATAAAAGGAGCAAAATTTTCCAATTTAAAATTAGATGTTTTCGTTTCTAAAAACACCAAATTAGATGAACCGTAGTTTAACAACATCGCTTGGCGAAAAAAATGCAAACAATACTGTAAAAATTGTTTTTGCACCTCTCTTCCCTCTTTTGCTATTGTTTCTGACCATTCTATTAATTCTTGAATTACAGAAGCATTCCCTTTTGCCCTAAACGCCGCTCTAACCCATATAATAAACCATTCTTCAAATATGGCATCTTTAGAATTATTGTGTGCTAAATGAATTGCTTTATTATAATTTCCTTCTGATTGATGTGCTATTTGTACAGCTTCATTTTCCGAAATATTTTCACGTGTTATTAGGGCTTTTATAATATCATCTTCACTCAAAGCAGGAAAATAAATTGCCTGACAGCGTGAGGTTATGGTTTTTATAATTTGCTCATCATCTTCGGTAACCAATAAAAACACGGTTTTATCGGGAGGTTCTTCTATAAGTTTTAATAATTTGTTGGCTGCTGCAATATTCATTTTTTCTGCCATCCAAATAATCATTACCTTAAAGCCTCCTTCATAGCTTTTTAATGTAAGTTTTTTTACAATTTCTGTTGCTTCATCAACGCCTATTTGTCCTTGTTTGTTTTCTACGCCTATATGTCGCAACCAGTAAAATAATCCACCATACGGATTTTGGGTTATAAACTCCCTCCAATCACTCATAAATAAATTGCTTACAGGGTGTTTTTTTACGTTTTGATTTGTTGTAACAGGAAAAGCAAAATGCAAATCAGGGTGTTGCAAGGAGTTACATTTTATATTACAGGTTTCAATATCTTTTGAAAAATTACACAATAAAAACTGTGCATAAGCGATAGCCATAGGCAAAGTGCCACTTCCTTCCTTTCCTATAAACAGTTGAGAATGTGGTATTCTTCCTTTTTCTGCCGACTGAATTAAGTGCTGTTTTATATGTTCTTGTCCTATAATATCATCAAAAAGCATAGCACAAAGATACTGTTTTTTGTTGGATTGTTTGTAATATAATACCTTTTGTGATTTGAATTTACTGTAAAAGAAAAAGATGATTTTTACTTTTATATGAAAAAGAAAAACGAGACATAACCGTAGTTACAACGATGTTTTATTTTGAAATAGAAAGGTAAAAAGGACATTTTGTTCCTGTAAATTCAAGTGGCAAATGGTATTAAAATACTATAATAACTAAAAATTAAACTCTGGCATCATATTAAATTAAAACTTTTAGTTATTTCCGAAAACTATAAACTTTTAGTCCATAGTGGTTTACTTTGTACAATTAGTATTGGTCGGTATTGGTTCAAAAAAATCATCAAAATCAATTTTTTTTAATTCTTGTAGATTTTCTTCTGTTTCTTTTGATGTAAAAATGCCAAAAACCAATCCTTTTTTACAATCAAAAAGTGTTTCATTTATAACTGTTCCTAATTTGCTTTTTAGTTTTTCTATATTAGGTTGCATTGTATTCACATCTACAGATTTTCCGTTATATGCTATCATAAAGTTATAAACAGCATCTTTGTGTACTGGCGTGTTCCATATTTTTTCCCAATTCGGTGCTGTTCTGTTTAACAAACATTCGTAAGAATTTATATCCATTGTGTAAAAAGACATATTTCCTAACCCCATTCCTCCAAATCGTAATGGGTTCATTTCTATAGGAATTAAACTGTCTTTATTTAATTTAAATTCTCCGTGGATAGCATAATTTTTTACTTGTAAGGTATTGTTTAATTTTTCAAAAAAATCAATAACTTTTTTTGCTATTCTGTTGTGTATTTTTTCACTTGAGCAATACAGCATATGGATATACGCTTCGTTATTGGGCTTTGGGTGATAATAAGTGTTTAGTATTTGAGGAGTTCCTTTTTCATCATAAAACATATCTACGGCATATTCTTCTCCCTCAATAAAATCTTCTATCAATAAGGAATCCGAACTTAAGATGGTGTCGTCAAAAACTTTTTTATTTGTGGTTAATTCAGCTTTAATACTATTTGCAATATTTTGTAAATCAGATTTTTCGTCTATTATTCTTATTGCTGTTCCAAAAAAACCTTTACGAGGTTTTACAACCATTTTTTTTGTGATATTGAGGGTGGGTAGTTCATCAATAGTAGCACTAAAAAAGGTGTAATCATCAAAAATAGTAGCAACAGCTTCCCTAAACAAAACCTTGTCTTTTAATAGTTTGGTGGTTTTTAATTTGTTTTTAGAAACTGTTTTTTTATTTACGGTATCTAACACAGCTTCACTGGTAATTATTACAACATCATCATCTGTAAAAGCTAAATCAGAATTTAATAATTCCTCTTGATTTATAACTTTCAAACCTGTTGTATGCGGTAATGTTTCGAGTGTTCCTTGCTCTCCGTTTATAGCTGTAATTAGATACATTTAATAAAATTTTAGCAGACAAATGTAATTGTTTTGCAAGTCTTTCTATATGTCAAAACACTTGTTTAACAATTTTTTTAATATTATCACTTTTACCCATAGAATAAAAATGCAATACTGGTACTCCTGCTTTTATTAATTCCTTACTTTGCTGAATTCCCCACGCTATACCCACTTCTCGTACGGCTTTATTATCCTTACATTTTATAATTTCCTTAATTAAATCATTTGGAATATCAACACTAAAACGGTGAGGAATTAAATTTAATTGTCTTCTGGTAGAAATAGGTTTTAATCCAGGTATTATAGGTACAGTAATCCCTTCCGAACGGCATTTATCCACAAAATCAAAATATCGTTGGTTATCAAAAAACATTTGTGTTACAATATAATTTGCTCCATTTTTTATTTTTTCTTTTAAAAAATAAATATCACTATCTAAACTTGGAGCTTCCATATGTTTTTCAGGATATCCAGCCACTCCAATAGAAAAATCTGTTTTTGATGAATTTTCAAGGTCGTTATCAAGATATTTTCCGTTGTTTAAATCGTTTATTTGACGAACTAATTCACTAGCAAATTGATGTCCTTCTTTTTCGGATTTAAAATAAGTTTCAGTTTTTACAGCATCACCACGTAAGGCAACAACATTATCAATTCCCAAAAAATCAAGGTCTATTAAAAAATTTTCGGTATCTTCTTTTGTAAATCCACCACACAAAATATGTGGCACAGCATCTACCTGATATTTATTTTGAATTGCCGCACAAATTCCTACCGTTCCAGGGCGTTTTTTAACTACTTGTTTTTTTAGTAATCCATTTGGTAATTCTTTATATCTGTATTCCTCTCGATGATAGGTTACATCAATAAATGGAGGTTTAAACTCCATTAAAGGATCTATTCCATCAAAAATAGACTGTAAGTCCTTCCCTTTTAGTGGTGGTAAAATTTCAAACGAAAATAATGGTTTTCCGTTAGCTTTTTCTATGTGTTCTGTTACTTTCATAAGGCGTTTTAATTTTCGTTAAAATTTATTTTGATAGTTATTATTTATGCCTGTCTTTTTTTAATACTGGGTATTGTTTGTAACAAAAATAATCAAAAAATATTTCTAATCTCACAC
>FUHQ01000050.1_pt1 | contig 10522 bp, 9 predicted proteins | sample 1003131 | NCBI WGS metagenome assembly FUHQ01 (sample SAMEA4075884, study PRJEB14783) | cnidarian metagenome | reverse complement strand
ACAGCAATGAACAGTATTAAGTATCATTTTGAAACCATACTAAACTTTTTTGAAAATAGAAACACCACAATGCAAATGCAGAATCTTTTAACTCCAAAATTAAACTCTTTATAACTAATCCTAGAGGCGTAAAAAACACTCAATTTTCCTCCTCAGATTAGAAAAATTATCGTTCAATCCCCATAAAATTTACTTGAGTCAATAAATAGACCTTAGGAAGAATTATTCTATTTCAACAATACTTCGTAAATAAAAGAAATATTGTCTTTTTTAGAGTTTTCAAACTTTATGATTTTTTGTCTAAAAATCGATTTTATTAAGAGAATAACTACTCCCATAAAATTTACCTGAGGCGTTAAAGCGGTATAATTTAGATGATAACACAAGAAATAAAAAAAACCCTCACAATAAATTGTGAGGGTTAAATTTTTAATCAGAAGTATAGATTATTTTTTAGCTTTAATTTCTACACGTCTGTTATTCGCTCTACCAGCTCTAGTTTTATTAGTGTCGATTGGGTAATCTTCACCAAATCCTTGAGAACTTAATCTTGAAGTAGAAATTCCTTTTTTAACTAAGTAGTCTAATACAGCTTTAGCTCTTCTTTGAGATAATCTCTTGTTTGAAGAAGCTCTACCTTGACTATCAGTATGCCCTTCAATAGAGAATTTAGCTTTAGAGAATTTGTTCATTACTTCAATAATCATATCTAACTTTTCAGTTACTCCTGGTTTGAACGAAGTTCTACCAGAGTTAAAGTAGATAGCTTTAGCGTATTTACCGATAGTTTCTTCAGCTTTTTTAGAAATGAAAGGACAACCGTTATTAGATGCAGGACCAGCAACTTCTGGACACTTATCTACATTATCTTTTACACCGTCTTTATCTTTATCACCCCAAGGACAACCACCATTTGCAGCAGGACCTGCTTCATTAGGACATTTGTCTTTAGAATCTGTTATTTTATCACCATCAGCATCAGGACAACCACTCATAGACTTTAATCCTTTAACTTTAGGACAAGCATCATCTTTATCAGCAATACCATCGCCATCAGTATCAGGACAACCATTTAAAGCAGCTAAACCAGCAACTTCAGGACAAGCATCATCAGAATCTTTGATTCCATCACCGTCAGTATCAGGACAACCGTTGAACTCTTTTAAACCAGGTACTTCAGGACAAGCATCATCTTTGTCATAAATTTTGTCTCCGTCAGTATCTTTACCTCCGAAACGGAATACTAAACCTAAAGCATGTTGGAATACATCATGACCTTCACTATTAAATCCGTGCTTGTAAGCAGAGTTAAAGTTTAAACCTAAGTTATCATTAAACCAAGTGTTGAAACCCCAATGTCCAGCAATAACACCGTCGCCATTACTGTCAACAGATTGGTAAGCACCACCTAAACCAATATAAGGATCAAACCAAGAAGTATCTCCTATTAAGTTATTTAAGTCGTAGTTTACCATAGCGTCAACAGACCAGTATAATAAATCCGAGTCATCTTTTTTAAGAATAGTCTTTATTTTGTTTAAAGACCCTGCTAATTGTAAAGTAAATCCTTTATCTAAGTATTTACCTACGGTAACTCTTGAGATAGATGGGATAGTGTTGTCTGCCCATTCACTGGTACCAATGTAATCTTTAAAAATAGTACCAAAATCATCTGTATATGCTCTAACATCTACAGTATTAACCCCAAAGCCAACCGCCCAAGGATTATTTTCATCTTGTGCATTTACACTATTTGTTATAGCGAATGCAAATAAGGCAATTACAGCCAATTTTAAATGTTTCATTATCAAAAATTTAAATTAAAAGTTCATATTTATAAAGTGCAAATGTAAGTTGTTATAACGTATTTACAAAGCCAAAAGTAAAAAATATTTCAAAATGAACAATATTTTTTTGTTTTTTTTTGATTAAATATTGTTTTTACATTTGCTTTTTGCGTACAATTACATAATTTATCCATACCTTTCTATTCAAAAAAAGGGGTATTGACTATGTTAGCTTTAATGTTATTTTTTATTAAGACCTAATTTTTTAACGCTTATTTCACGCATAGCGACCTTACGTATTTTTCCAGTTACTGTCATAGGGAATTCTTTAACAAACATAATATAATGAGGTATTTTATAGTGTGCTACTTTACCACGACAAAAATCTTTCACTTCTTGTTCCGTTAATTTTTCTCCCTCTTTTAACTCTATCCACGCACATACTTGCTCTCCATATTTATCATCGGGTACGCCTATTACCTGTACTTCGTTAATAGCTTTGTGTGTGTATAAAAATTCTTCAATTACTTTTGGGTAGATATTTTCTCCTCCACGAATAATCATATCTTTAATACGTCCTACAATATTTATGTATCCATCAGCATCCATTGTTGCCAAATCTCCAGAGTGCATCCAACGAGAACTATCAATACTCTGTTTTGTTTTTTCTTCATCGCCCCAGTAACCAATCATTACACAATATCCACGTGTGCAAAGTTCTCCAGGTTCTCCAAGTGGTACTACTTGCCCTGTTTCTGGGTGAATAATTTTTATTTCGGTATGAGGTAAAACTTGTCCTACGGTACTTACACGTTTTTCAAAAGGTGCATCAATACGTGTTTGTGTTGAAATAGGACTTGTTTCTGTCATTCCGTATCCTATTTCTACTTCGTGCATATTCATTTCACTTTGTACTCGTTTCATTAATTCTACTGGACATAAGGCTCCTGCCATAATTCCTGTTCGTAATGATGATAAATCGTATTTTTTAAAGTTTTGATGATTTAATTGAGCAAAAAACATTGTGGGAACACCATATAATGATGTGCCTTTTTCTTCCTCAATGGCTTGTAATACGATTTCAGCATCAAAAGAATCGGACGGATATACCATAGTTGCTCCTTTGGTAATGCAACCTAAATTTCCAAGCACCATACCAAAGCAATGATACAATGGTACCGGAATAATCATTTTATCTTTTTCAGTAAGGTTTTGAAGCGTTGTTATAATATCGGCATTGTTTAAAATGTTGTGATGACTTAATGTAGCACCCTTAGGTCGTCCCGTTGTACCACTAGTGAATTGAATATTAATAGCATCATCAAAATTTAAACTTTGTTGAATTTCAAATACTTTATGGTAATCTATATCATTCCCCATATCCATAAACTCGTCCCACATTAAAATTCCGTCTAAGTTTTTAGGAGCTAATGAAATTACTGTTTGTAAATCGGGTAATCGTTTGCACTTAAAAATAGGGTTGTGATTTTTTTTGAGTTCAGGAACTAATTCATACATCATTCCTGCATAATCTGAAGTTTTAAATTTATCGGCAATAACTAAGGCTTTTACTTGTACGTTTTTTAGAGCGTATTCCAATTCATCTAATCGATACGCTGGGTTTATGTTTACTAATACGATGCCCAATTTAGAAGTTGCTAATTGCACAATCAACCACTCTACGCAATTAGGTGCCCAAATTCCTAAACGGTCGCCTCGTTCTAATTTTATGGACAACATTGCTTTTGCACATTGGTTTACTTTAATTTCTAATTCCTCGTAGCTTAATCGTATATTTTGATGTTTAGAAACTACTGCTGTATTGTTGGGATATTTTTCTACAATATAATCAAAATAATCACCAATGGTTTGTCCGATAAGAGGTTTGTCTGACGAACCTGAAATGTAACTTAATGCTCTCATTGTTTTTTAGTTTAAAAAATTAATAATTAGATTTAATGTTCTTTTAGTTGTTTGTAAATGTGGGAAATGTCCCGTGTTTTTTAATATTATATATGTTGCACTTTCTCCGATTAGTGTTGCTAATTTTTTTGGGTGATCTTTACTGGCGTATTCATCACTATCTCCTTGAATAATCAAAGTAGGACAACTTATTTTTTTTACTTCTTCACAAATATTCCAATATAAAAAGGCTTTGGAAGTCCATGTATTTTGCCAATTTTGTATTAATGTTTCTGTTTTTTCTTTATGAATAGGTGTTAATTTTTCAATAAGCTGTTTTGTATTTCTTTTTGAGTTTTCTACGCCGTTAATAGTTTCTTTATCCGCTTTATAGTGTCCCGCCAAGCTAACAATTGCTTTTGTAGGATATTTGGAAGCATATATCATTGCTATTGTACCCCCATCACTACTTCCTATCAATACAGGCGATTGAATATTGTGATGTTTTATAAAACGGTGCAAGTCTTCCGTTTCTTCGTGTATGTACGTTGCGGAACAGTTTGTTTTTAGTCCATTTGATTTTCCGTGTCCTTTTCGATCATATACCCATACATCACAGTTCAACGCTTGTGAAATCTGTTTGGGAAAATCTCTCCATACATACGTACTACCCAACGAATCGTGTAAAAATATTACGGCTGTGGCAGTAGGGTTTGCGGAGGTAATTTTATACCCGTAAAAAGGAATATTAAAGAATGTTTTTTTTATCAAAATACTAATATTGTTCTGTAAAGTTTTAAATTTTGGGTCAAATTATAAAAATATATCAAAAAAAACAAAAAAATAAGAATAAAAATCATTATTACTCGAAAAAATATAACTATTTTCAGTGTTATACCAGGTCAACGACAATTTATAGGGATTAGTTATCTTAGTGGCTATAAATTTAAGATATAAACCGAGCGTTATTAAGCCTTATTTTACTATAGGATTTATTGAATTATTTTGACCTTGTAAATTTTGAAGAATTAGGCGACCTTTCTGTAAAAAAAGACTGTTTACATATTTATTTAGAAGAGAAGAACCACTTATACGATTTACAACTAAAAATTTCAACACAGCAATGAACAGTATTAAGCATCATTTTGAAACCATAATAAACTTTTTTGAAAATAGAAACACCAATGCAAATGCAGAGTCTTTTAACTCCAAAATTAAACTCTTTAGAGTTAATCTTAGAGGCGTAAAAGCCACTCTATTTTTCCTCTTCAGATTAGAAAAATTATTCGTTTAATCCCCATAAAATTTACTTGAGCCATAGTTTTTAGCTATTAATACCATTTGCCATTTGAATTTACTGTAAAAGAAAATGAAGCATAACCGTAGTTACGGTGATTTTTTATTTTGAAATGGAAAGGTAAGAAAAAAAGGAGAGGGGTATTCCAGTAAACTCAAGTGGCAAATGGTATAACTTATCAATAATATTGTTTTTTTTAAAATTTTAACGACAATATTTTTGTTAAATTGATTTTTTTTTACATATTTGTAGCTATGCAAATATATCCAATAGAAACAGGTAATTTTAAATTAGATGGAGGAGCAATGTTTGGTGTTGTTCCAAAATCCTTGTGGGAGCGTACAAACCCCGCAGATGATAAAAATATGATAGAATTAGGTATGCGATGTATGCTTATAGAAGACGGCAATCGGCTAACTTTGGTTGATACTGGCGTAGGAAACAAGCAGTCCGACAAGTTCTTTGGGTTCTATTATTTATACGGAAATCATTCTTTAGAGGGGTCTTTAAAGAAATACGGTTTTCACCCCAATGATATTACGGATGTTTTTTTAACACATTTACATTTTGACCATTGTGGCGGTGCTATCCAGTGGAATAAAAACCGTACAGGCTACGAACCAGCATTTAAAAACGCCCGTTTTTGGAGTAACCAACGTCATTGGAATTGGGCAACACAACCCAACCCACGAGAAAAAGCCTCTTTTTTGAAGGAAAATATTATGCCCCTTCAAGAAAGTGGACAACTTAATTTTTTACATTTAAACACAAAAGATTCGGTTGGTTTTGATGTTATTTTTGCAGACGGACATACTGAAAAACAAATGTTACCCAAAATAAACTATCAAGGAAAAACAGTAGTTTTTATGGCAGACTTACTACCAACTGCCGGACATATCCCCCTACCTTATGTAATGGGATATGATACACGTCCTTTACTAACAATAAAAGAAAAAGAAGCCTTTTTAAAAGAAGCGGCAGATAAAGAGTTCTATTTGTTTTTAGAACACGATGCTCATAACGAAGTTATCACCGTAAAAAATACAGAAAAAGGGGTTCGCTTAAAAGAAAGTTATAAATTTACAGATATATTTAATTAATATAATAATCAATATGAGAATTTTAAAAGTAGTTGGCGGTGCTGTCGTAGTAGTGTCAACTTTAGTAGGTTGTTCTTCGGTTAGTAAAATACCGGTACCCAAAGGTACGAACACAGCAGTAAACATTCAAGCAAAAAAAGGTGCATTAACCGATGCTGAAAAAAAGAATTGGCAACATTTAGATTTGGCTACCGATACTATTCCAGGTATGAGCGTAAACAAAGCGTATGACTTTTTAAAAGGAAAAAAAGGAGTAGAAGTTGTTGTAGGAGTAGTCGATAGCGGTACGGATTTAAAACACGAAGATTTAAAAGATGTAGCGTGGGTAAATCCTAAAGAAATTGTAGGAAACGGAAAAGACGATGATGGAAATGGCTATGTAGATGATATTAATGGGTGGAACTTCTTAGGAGATTCGTACAAAGAGCATTTGGAGTATGAACGTATTTTGATGAACCCCTCAATTACCAGTGCAGAAGAATTGGAGGCAGTAAAAAAATATCACGCAGAAAAATTAAAAGAAGCTGAAGGCAATAAAATGAGATATACACAAATGCTTTCAGGAATTATTTTTTCAAAAGACGCATTAGAAAAGCATTTAGGAAAATCTGATTTTACAATTGAGGAGGTAGAAGCTATTAAAACGGCTGACAAAGACTTAAATGAAGCTATAAATATAGCAAGACAAATGAATGGCTATGGAATGTCATTGGCAGAAGCTAAAAAAGAACTTTCAAAATTGGTAGAAAAAGCAGACAAGATAATCAAAAAAGATAATTTGAAAACAGATTATCGCACTGTGGTTGGAGATAACGCTTACGATATTAAAGATAAACCAGGTTCAGGAAATGGAAAAACAGGGCATTCTGAAAAAGGAGAAGCCCACGGATCACACGTAGCAGGAATCATAGGTGCTTCAAGAAATAACGGAAAAGGAATGGACGGTGTGGCTAATAATGTAAAAATTATGTCAGTTCGTTCTGTTTCTGATGGCGACGAATATGATAAAGATGTTGCCTTAGGTATCCGATATGCAGTGGACAACGGAGCAAAAGTTATTAATACAAGTTTTGGAAAAGCGTTTTCTCCAAATAAAGAATGGGTATATGATGCTATTAAATATGCTGCTAAAAAAGACGTACTAATCGTAAATGCAGCAGGAAATGATGGTAAAAATATTGATGTAGAAAAAACATACCCTAATGATGCTCCCGATTTAGAAAACGAAATTTCCGATAACTTTTTGACCGTAGGTGCAATGAGTGCTAATTTTGACAAAAACTTACCAGCAAGTTTTTCTAACTATGGTAAGAAAAATGTAGATGTGTTTGCTCCAGGAGTTAAAATTTACTCAACAACACCAGAAGGAGAATACAAAAAATTTAGTGGTACCTCAATGGCATCACCAAGTACAGCAGGAGTTGCGGCTTTAATTCGTTCGTATTACCCTCAATTAACCGCCAGTCAAGTAAAACATATTATTATGAACTCAGGAACACAAATTTCTTTTGATGTGCTTAAACCAGGTTCAAGATCAGCAGTTAATCCAGAAGGGAAATTAGTACCTTTTTCAAGTTTATCCGTTTCTGGCCGTATAGTAAATGCCTATAATGCATTGCTAATGGCTGATAAAATGGTTAGTAGTAAATAGTAATAACATAGTGTAGGCACTAAGTATATTATAATTGAAAGCCCTTACAAATTTAATTAAATCTGTAAGGGTTTTTGTAATTTTATACCATTTGCTATTTGAATTTACGGCTCAAGTAAATTTTATGAGGAGCAGTTGTTCTATTAATGATAAAATTTTATTTTTAAACTAAAAAACATAAAGTTTGAAAACTCTAAAAAAGACAATACGTCTTCTATTTACGGAGCATTGTTGAAATAGAATAACCCTCCATAGGGTCGAGTTCTTTCCATTCCAACAAGCCATAAACCATCATCATATCAATTTTAAAGTGTTTTATCCCCATAAATTGTCATTGCCCCAGAAAATGAGGCATAACCGTAGTTACGGCGATTTTTTATTTTGAAATAGAAAAGTAAAAAGGACTTCTATTACAGCAAATTCAAATCGCAAAAGGTATTAATATAATGTAGGCTTTGTAGTTAGCCTCTAATAGCAAGGTAATAAAACTAAAGGGCAATAACTAAAACTACTGTGTTTTTTTTATTTTTTGAGTAAATTAAAACGGTATTATACAAAAAAACTCCCATACCAAAATTTGATATGGGAGTTTTTTTTTCATAATAAGATTTTACCTTTTATTTACGTTTTTTGTATTTAAAATTATACTGTAAATACTGATAAGCATCTCGAGGTTCTATTTTAATCCACTTTTTATATTCCAACAACCATTTTAAACGAGTAGAAACAACTCCTTTTGTTAAATAAGAAGCAATAAAAGGGTGAATGTGTAATTCGATATCCTTGTATTTATTCATATTTATGATACGTTTTAATTCGGTTTCTATTTTTTCGATTAAAACGATAGGAGCTTCTACTTCTCCGTTTTTATTAGGGTTTGGTTCACGTGTTTTTATTTCTAATTCAGGTCGTACACGCTGTCTTGTTATTTGTATGAGTCCAAATTTACTTGGTGGTAAGATTTTATGTTTTGTTCTGTCAAAAGACATTGCTTCTTTTAAGTGTTGATACAATTTTTGTCTGTTTTCAGATGTCTTCATATCAATAAAATCTACCACAATAATGCCTCCCATATCTCGTAATTGTAGTTGACGTGCAACTTCTGTTGCCGCAATTAAATTAACTTCTAAAGCTGTTTCTTCTTGGCTTTTAGCTTTATTAGAGCGATTACCACTATTTACGTCAATAACGTGCAGTGCTTCTGTATGCTCTATAACTAAATAAGCCCCTTTACTCATAGAAACAGTTTTTCCAAACGATGTTTTTATTTGTCGTTCTATTCCATATTTTTCAAAAATAGGGGAAGACGAACTGTGAAATTTTACTATTTTTTCCTTTTCAGGATAAATTTCCTGTAAATACTCCTTAATTTCTACCATTAAGGTTTCATCGTTGGTAATAATACTTGTAAAAGAATCATTCATTACATCTCTTAAAATAGAAGATGCTCTGTTTAACTCACTTAATATTTTGGTTGGTGTTTTTTGGTTGGGTATCCGTTTACACATTGTTTTCCAACGGTCAAGTGAGTTTTGTAAGTCTTTATCTAATTCTGCTACCTTTTTACCTTCGGCAACAGTTCGTAAAATAAGTCCAAACCCTTTAGGTTTAATACTTTTTGCTAATCTTTTTAAACGTTCTTTTTCAGCATTATCTTCTACCTTTTGTGATACTGATATTCTGTCTGAAAAAGGAACCAACACTAAAAATCTACCTGCTATTGAAAGCTCAGAACTAATGCGTGGCCCTTTTGTAGATATAGGTTCTTTTACAATTTGTACTAATAAATTTTGACCTGATTTTAGTACATCATTAATACCTCCGTTTTTGTTGATATCTTTTTCAAAACGGAAGTTTTTTAAAGTGAATTCTTTAAATTTACCTGTGCTTACTTTTTTGATGAATTTGTTTAAAGATAGTACCTGCGGTCCTAAATCGTGATAGTGTAAAAAACCATCTTTAGGATATCCAACATTTACAAAAGCGGCATTTAATCCAGTCATAACTTTTCCTATTTTAGCAAGAAAAATATCGCCGACTGAAAATTTATTGTCGCTTGTTTCATTATTCAATTCAACTAATCTACCATCTCGTAGTAAGGCAAAATCAATATCAGAAGAATTTGCTCGAATAATTAATTCTGTTTTCATCTGAATTAAATTTTGTATCAACACTATTATTTTTAGTGTTAACTGGTTAAATTATTAATAAACAGGTATTTAAAAATACCGATAGAGGTTTTTTTAACCTCTGCTGTCAATGAACTTTTTGTTAATCAAACGAAAAAGTAAACTCTTGCTTACTTTTTCTTATGACGATTTGCTCTTGCTCTTTTTTTACGCTTATGAGTAGCTATTTTTGCTCTCTTTCTTTTTTTACCACTTGGCATACTGTTAATGTTTTAATAACTCTTTTCGAGTTGGGTTAATACTTTTTTAAATAATTATTTTACGGTAACTTTTGCTTTTACTCCGTCAGCAAATACTTTTGCGGGTTTAAATGCTGGGATATTGTGAGCAGGAATATTAACGGTGGTATTTTTAGAAATATCTCTACCTTTTTTCTCTGCTCTTTTTTTGATAATAAAGCTTCCGAAGCCTCTTAAATAGACGTTGGTTCCTCCTTCTAAAGATCCTTTTACTTCAGACATAAATGCCTCAACTGTGGCTAAAACATCTGCTCTTTCAATACCGGTTTTCTCTGAAATTTTTGATACAATATCTGCTTTTGTCATTTTAAATATATTTTATTCTTTTTTGCGTAAAATTTATAGGGAGTGCAAATA
>FUHQ01000049.1_pt1 | contig 10598 bp, 13 predicted proteins | sample 1003131 | NCBI WGS metagenome assembly FUHQ01 (sample SAMEA4075884, study PRJEB14783) | cnidarian metagenome | reverse complement strand
TTTTTGCATAGTTTTTAGCGTCTGCTTCTAAAAAGAAACACGTGCCGTCTGATGTTTGATAGCAAAGGTCTAAACTCGGATTGTCTTTAAATACTTGTTTCATAATTTTTAGTTGTTAGGAATTTATGGTTGATGACAACAGTTATCATCAACCATAAATAATTATTAAAGTAAAGCACCTATATACTTTTTTTCTACAGGGACCGCTATAAAATAGTGGCGATAATTCAATAAATTTGCTTGGTTTTTTGGGTCGCTACCTGCCTCTGAAAAATACTGTTTTGTTAAGCCTGTTTTCTTTTTAATGTTCTCAACCACATATACCACCGATGCTGGTTTGTCGCCTGCCGACGGAACAGCCCCAAAAGCTTTTTTTGTTCCCCCGTTGTAGTGCGGTGAAGCTACGTATTTTTTAATTTCAAAACCTGCAATTATAGGAGACACCGTACCTTTTTTGTAATTAATTAACTGGTCGCCAAAGTTTTTACGGTCTTTTAAAAGAGCATTAAAATGCTTATTACAAAGAACTAAGCGTCTGCCGTCTTCGGGCCACTGCAACGCATCGCATTTATCCTTTAAAGCCACCAAATCCTCATACGTACAATCTGCACCAGCTAACGCCAAAACGGGCGTTTTTGCCGTATCCGTATCGGGTGCTAATGCGTGTAACGCCTTTTTGTATTTTGTGGTGGTTATTTTATTCGTATGGCTTCTTGTTACAGCATCTATTTTGTTGTAACTTGCCCCTATAATTTGGTCATCTGTTACCTTGGTTGCCTTGGTTTGGTACTTGTCTAATTTTACAATTACCGTATCATCATCATACTCCTGAATTGCTAACGGATAAGTACTATTGTTTATTAATACGTCCGGACTAAATTCTGTGGTAGGAATGTGAATTAGGTTTTCTTCGCCCATTTGGGTAACATCTCCGTCAAGTTCTTGTACACCGTCTAAAAAGTCGGCAGTTTCTCCGTTTTCTAAGGTCTGTCTAACACGACCTTCCCATATTTCTGGAAAATTTCTTGGCATAATTTCTGTTTTTTAAATGTTTTTTAAATATTTTTTAAAATCTGAGCGTACCCGTCAGGGTTTGCCTCTTTAAAAGCTAACTGTTCTGAAAGGCTTAGCTTTTGGAACTCCTCCATTGTTGCTATACCGTTTGCCCCTGCTGGAGTCTGTACTCCCGCACCAAAATTTCTTTTTAAAGGGATTGCCTCAAGGGTTGATTTTGCTAATGCAAAGTTTTGGTTTGCTAAGTCAATAAAAGATTGTTTTTTGTCGGCGGTAATTTGTCCGTTATTTACGGCTAACGTTACCATTTCAGTAATTTTAGCTTCTTTTGCCTCCTTTTCTTTCTTGGCATACGCCGTAACCTTTTCTTCCGAAAGTTTAAGTTTTTCTTCCGTTTCTTTTTTTGCTTTTTGCAAGGACAACACAGCGGTATTAATGTCGCTTTCGCTAACCTCCTTTGTGTTTTCAAGTCCTAACGCAACCAATACGGCTACTGATAACTGTACTTGTTTCATATCTGATTTATTAAATTTATTTTTGTTTTTCGCTACGCTTAGGCACAATGCTTTTACATCGGTTTCGCTCATTAATTCGCCATTGGAGTAAAGACGTAAAGCATTCGCATTGCTTGGAATTGCTACAATAGAAGCCTCTAACAGCTCGCATTCGGAAAGAATTAATGCTCCGCTATCGTAGTTTAAATTTTTTCTATCAAAGGATATGCCCATACTGCACCCTTTAATAACACCACGTTCCACCTTTCCAGCAATAGTCTTAGCATTGTCATCTTCCATATCAAAAGCGGTCTCAGCCGTAAGCCTTCCTTTTTCTGTTTTTATATCCTTCCAAGTTCCTATAACTGAAAGATTGGACGGATTATGTCCGTCAAGCATTACAGGGTTTTCGGTAAATCGCCCCAAACCGATACCGCTTGTCTTTATTTGAAAGCCGTATGAGTTTTGTGCTTTCTCGTCATTTAATATAAATCGTGGCATTTTGTGTTTTGTTTATGGGGCAAATTTGAGACGTTTTTTAATTAAATAAAAATAGTTGTCTGATTGTCTTACAACTATGTATTAGCCTCTTACATAGTTGTCCGAACGTTGTACTCTTCTTTTGAAAAACTAAGTAATAGTATAAAATTTGCCTAAAAAAGTATGGCTAAAACACAAACACGGTTAAAGGCTGAAGCGTTTTTTATTGAAAGCTTAGAGGTTACTTATAAAGATGTTGCAGAACATTATAAAATAACCCAAAAAACGGTTGGAAACTGGGCTAAAAAATACGACTGGGAAGAAAAACGATTGGATTTTCACGCATCGCCAACGGTTATAAAACAACGATTGCAACAGGAGGCCCTAAAATTAACGGAGGGCAAGGACGCAACGTTTAATGCCGATGCCGTATCCAAAATTATGGCCGCTATTGACAGACTTAACAAACGAGACGACCCCATTATTGTGCATAAAATTTTAAAGGATTTAGATAATTTTATTTCAGAGGTCGACCCCACTTTTGCTAAAGAATGTACCAAATATCACAAACAATTTTTGCAGTATAGAATTTCAATAGAAAATTAAAATGAGTACCGATAAAAAATATTTAAAACTCCTTGCTGACTATGATAAACATTGTCAGCGTATTGCTTTGGCTACCTCCATAAATATTCACGAAAACGCCAAACAAAAAACCGACCGTGTACGAAAATTAGAGCGTAATTATGTGGCGTGGTTTGAGTATTATTTTCCGAACTATGCCAAAAAAAAATGTGCGTGGTTTCACAAGCGTTTAGCTAATTTGATTATTAAAAATAAACGCTCTCGTATCCTCGCCGAAATGTTCCGATCTGCAGGTAAATCTGTCCATATCGATATGGGCATTCCGCTGTATTTATACCTTGCAAAAAACGACCTTAATTTTATGCTTTTAGTCGGCGAAACCGAACCAAAAGCAAAAAAACTATTAAGTAGTATTCAAGGTCAAATACAATTTAATAAACGCATTATCAATGATTATGGTAAAAAATTCAGTCAGGGAAATTGGGCAGATGGCGATTTTGCCACTTCTGACGGGGTTCGCTTTATGTCGCTTGGTTTTGGTCAAAACCCACGTGGGGCAAGAGAACAAGCCGAACGCCCAGACTACATTGTTGTTGATGACGTGGATAGCAAAAAATCGGTAAACAACGACCGTATTATGAGGGAATCCGTCGATTATATTACTGAGGATATTTGGGGGTGTTTTGATGCCGACGAAAAAAGCACAGAACGCTTTGTGTTTGCCAATAATAACTTTCATAAAAATTCAATTACTAACAGACTAAAAACCTACTTTAAACAGGTTATTAAAAAAAGTAACGAAAGTGCCGTAAAGGAACATAATACTCGCTTTGATGTTTTAACCGTAAAAGCCGTTAAAAACTTAGTGTCCTTTGAGCCTAATTGGATAGAAAAAACAAGTGCCGATTATTGGCGAAAAAAATACGAGCAAATGCCATACCGCTCGTTTATGAGAGAATATATGCACACCCATATTGAGGACGGTGCTATTTTTAAATATGAAGATATTCAGTATAAAAAAGCCCTACCTCTTAAACAATATGACGGACTTTGTTTTTACGGCGATTTATCCTACAAACAAAATGCCGATTATAAGGCCCTAATTTTAGTCGGAATTAAGGGCAAAGAGTATCACATATTACTGGCGTATATGCAACAAAAAAGTCGCGCCCATTGTGCTAAATGGCTATACAACCAATACGAACAATACAGCCTTAACAAGTTTAATATTCGCTATATGATTGAGGGACTTTTTGCTATGGACGAATTTGTAAGCGATTTTGATATTGAGGGCGAAAAGCGAGGATATTATATTCCTATGGTAGCAGACAAAAGAAGTAAAACCGATAAATACGACCGAATAGAAAGCCTAAGCGGTTATTTTGAACGTAAAAACGTCTTTTTTAATTCCGAACAAAAAGACGAAGATATGCAAACGCTAATAGACCAATTTTTAGCATTTGAAAAAGGAAGCCAAGCACACGATGACGGCCCCGATGCCGTTCACGGTGCTTTTAAATGGCTAAGCCAACGAACAAGACGTGCCAAAGGAACTTATAGATTTGGTGCAAGAGTGAACAACAGGTATTAATATCCAACTAAGACGGAAGTTTGAAGTTTGAAGTTGGAAGACGGAAGACGGAAGACGGAAGACAGAAGACGAAAGTTGAGAAAAAGGAAACAAAAAACAGCTAACAGCCAAAAGCTAAAGGCTAACAGCTAAAAACCAAAAAAAATGTTTTTACAAAAAGAAGATTTAAAAAACAACATTTACAACTACCAAATTGACCAAATAACTGAGGGCGATGAGGGTATTGTATTACAAGCAATGGCAGCTGCAGAACAGGAACTAAAATCATATCTGCAAGGAAATTATAAAAAAAAATATCTCGACGGACGGTTTCGATATGATATTGACGCTATTTTTTCGGCAATAGGGAACAATCGAAATGCAATGCTCTTAAACTGTGCCATTACTATTGCAAAATGGAATATCGTTGATTTATGCAACGCAGATGTTTTGTACGAACAAACCAAAGAACGGTACGACCGTGCTATTAATTGGCTAAAAGATTTAGCAAACGGAACAGTTAATTTATCTGACTTACCTAAAATTAAAGAGGATAAAACAAAAAACAACAATAAAGGCTTTGTTTATGGCTCTCGTAAAAAATTTAACCACGAAGCATAATTATAAAAAAAATGAATGATATAAGACTAACTAATAACTACGACCTTGATATAAAAAAAGGCGATTTTGTTATTGCCCCTTCAGAAGAGCGACACGTGGAACTACTCCTGATTAGTTTTCAGGGAGAATGGAAAGAGTCGCCCCTGAGTGGGTGCAATATACAAGAAGCACAAAACGGCAAAATTAACAGAATGCTTGACCGCCATATAAGGGTGCAGTTAGAGGCTGACGGCTTTGAATTAGAAGAAATGAACCTATCAGAAAAAGGCATACAAATTAAAGGACAATACAATGGCTAAAAAACAAAAAAACAAAAAACAGGCAAAAAAAGAAAATCGCCTGCAGGTTACTCGAAACATTAAACTTAAATCAATGGCTCGTACCCGCTCCGATGTAAAAGTATGGAAAAACGCAGTATCAATGGCCCAAAACGTTGAAAACCCTAAACCCTTTCCGTACTATAATTTAGTGGCGGATATGTTGTTAGATGCCCACGCCACTTCACAAATTCAAAACCGAAAATTAAAAACTATCGGTGCTAATTTTAGTATTAAAAAAGCCAATGGCGAAACCCACGAGGACTTAACAAACCAACTCCAAAAATCCGTATGGCTTAACGAAATTATAGGGTATATGTTAGATAGTGTGTATTTTGGCTATACGCTTTTGGAACTAAACAGAACCGAAAACGAAGAAATTACTACAGGACAACTACCAACGCCTATAATATCACTCGTGCCACGACAAAATGTAATCCCTAAAAAAGGCATTATTGTCAAAGATTATTCAGACGACAAAGGCATTGATTATATAAATGCAAAGGAGTACGGCACTTGGCTATTAGATTTTGGAAAGGTAGATGATTTGGGTATTATCAATAAGGCAATACCGCATATATTATTTGCCCGTTTTGCCCAGAGTTGCTGGTCGGAACTTTGCGAAATTTACGGAATACCACCACGAGTAATGCACACAAATACGCAGGACCCCACAGCCCTAAAACGAGCCGAACAAATGATGACAGATATGGGTGCCGCCGCTTGGTTTATTATTGACGAAACCGAAAAATTTGAGTTTGCCCAAAGTAGCGGAAATGCAACCGGACAAGTATATGACGGACTAATAAACTTATGCCGTAACAATATTTCTATTCTGTTTAGCGGTGCCGTTTTAGGGCAAGATACTAAATTTGGTAGTAAAGGAAAAGAACTCAGCTCACAGGATATTTTACAGGACTTAGTAAACGCCGACCAAACATTAGTAGAGCAGTATATGAACAACAAAATATTACCCGCTCTATACCAAATAGGCATACTTCCCGAAGACGGCTTGTCATTAGTGTATGACCAAGTAGAAGACATTGGCGAACTATGGAACAGAACCAAAGACCTACTGCCCTTCAAAGAAATTGATAACGATTGGATAAAAGTAAAATTTGGTATTGAAGTAACAGGAGAGCGGACAACACCCGCACAAAACCAATTAGGCAATTTAAACGCTATTTCTGACCGTTTTTTCGACTAAGCCCTGCTATTAGTAGGGCGTATTTTGGTAGTTTACACCGTTCATTGAGCGAACAATACAAGTCGTGCAATTGCATTGCCTGTAAAAAAACACGTATAAACTTAGCCAATAACCCAAAAAAAACAACCCCTTTTAAACAACTTTTAAAAACCGCTGAAAAGGCGTTTAAAAAATTATTTGAAAAAGGATCTTACAACCCCAAAGATTTATTTAAACATTCCGAATATCAAGCCTTAGCCAAGGGAACGGTTGAGTTGTTCACAACGGCAATTCCGCACGAAACACCAGCCGAAATGCGTACCTACTTGGAACAAGATGTATTTATATTCTCGCAACTCAAAACACATACCCAACTTACCGAAGCACGGCAATATTTAAAAGATAATAACGGTAATATTAGACCATATTACGATTTTGAACAAAAGGTGTTAAAACTAAATAAACAATACAATAAAAATTATTTAGAAGCCGAATATGAGTTTGCCGTACATAGCTCACAAAGTGCTGCCAATTGGGCAAATTTACAAGATAATACCGACCGCTATTGGTTAGAATACCGAACTGCAGGCGATGAAAGAGTACGGCAAGAACACGAGGCGTTAAGAGGTATTTGTTTACCTAAAAACGATGCTTTTTGGAGTGAATTTTACCCACCTAATGGTTGGCGGTGCCGTTGTATAGCCGTAGAAGTCCGTAGTACGGACGGGCAGTTATCCAATAGCACCGAAGCCGTTGAGAGAGGAAAAAAAGCCACCACAAAGATAGGAAAAAATGGCAAAAACAAACTGGAAATGTTTCGTTTTAATCCAGGGCAACATAAAAAGATTTTTCCGCCTAATAATAGTTATTCTAAAGTCGTGGGGGCTGGTGCTATTATTGAAAAGGCTAAGAAAGAAGCACTCAAGCAAACAAAAAGACTACAAAAAGAAAAAAGGAAAGTAAAGGATAAGGAAATAAAACAATGGGCTTTTGATAATATTAATGAAAAAGGAAACTTACTTGTCAAGAAAAACTTTATAACTCAAAAAGTTGTATTACAAAGAGGAAAAATAAGAAGTATTGGAAATCATTTTACAGAAAATAGGCTAAAAGATTTTGCTAAGGATATTTATCAAGTTATAGACAAAGCACAATATATAACAGATGCACCATTAAGCCCTGAAAGTCATAATTATGAAAAGAAAAAAAGACAAGGTGTGGAAAAATTCACTTATTATAAATTATTTCATAAAGGAGAAAATTTAAGGTTGAATTGTGAGGTAATAGATGGTAAGGAGTACCCTTATGCTATAAATATCATAATAAAAGAAAAACCGTAACAGATGCTTAACGATTTTCAAGCTCGCCAGTTTACCCTGTTACGATTTTCGTATTGCAAATATATAAAATATTTTTAACTTAAAAATGAAAATAGAAAAAATGAAAGAAAAAGAGCAATTAATTACAACACCAGTGTTTGTAAACTTACAAATACCACAAGAGCAATTAAAGCCAACGCCAAGCATAGTAAGCCGATGGTTTGGCAAACGCCAAAAAAACGAGGCTCTTTATAAGTGGTTACCAAAGAGTTTGTATTATCTTTTGCATAGGTTTTCAGCAACTGATGTTCATTGTATAGCAAGCCATACAACACAATGGATAACATCAGGATTCCCGTACCAAGTAACCCACAAGAAAGGACAAAAAACCAACGAGTATATTTGTGAGGTGTCGCATTTTGATCACCAAGAGAAACTAATATGGAAAACATTATACCGCTGGTGGCTACAAGATAACGCAGTACACTTTGCCGTGTTTGTTCAAGGCTCTTTTTTAACTTTTGATATTGTTTTAAGCGAGTTAGTCGCTTCTTTTCCTGAGTTGAAAATGTTTTTTGCTCGCTATGGTTTGCAATTTTATCAAACATCTTTAAATAATCGTCGGGGGTTGTTTCTTTCATTCAATTAAAATTTTAGCAAATGTATGAAACCTAAAGAATTTTTAAAACACACACTTACCGATATTAAGGTAAAATTAGAGGGCGAATTTAAGCGAAACTTTGAAGACAAGGGTTTTTTTGGTAAAAAATGGAAAACGGGACATTTTCAAGGCAAAAGAGGTATTATGTGGAATACGGGAAATTTAGTAAGGTCTATTAAAGGCGAACTAACACCCAACGGTATTAAATTTAGTAGTTCTATGCCATACGCCGAAATACACAACAAAGGGGGCGAAATTGTTGTTACCGCCAAGATGAAACGCTATTTTTGGGCAATGTATTACAAAAGTGCAGGGGCAATAAGCACAACTAAAAGTGGAAAGGCTCGTAAATCTAAACGTAATGTTAGATTAAGTCAAGAAGCTCAAAAATGGAAAAATCTCGCCCTTATGAAAGTGGGGCAAAAAATGAAAATTGAACAACGTCAATTCATCGGACATCACCCAAAAGTGGACGGATTTATACGTGAAATAATTGACCATAACGTAAAAAAACTAAACAAGGAACTTAAAAAACAAGTAAAACAAAAGTCTAAATAATTATGAAAACGATACTTATAGAAATTCAAAAGAAATTAGCCGAAATACCAGCACTTAAATACGTAGATGAAGACTGGGGGCAATTAGATTATTACAGTCCCAATATGCCAGTACAATGGCCCTGTTGCTTAATAGATATACAAACGGCTCAGTTTGATAACCTAAGTAAAGATTTTAGTAAAATGCCAAAAGACCGCCAAAATGCTACTATAAATATAGAATTAACACTTGCCTCTATAAAACTAACAAACACGAGTTTTAAAACCCCAAAAGGGCAAAAAAACAACGCTTGGGGCATTTACGATATTGCAGAAAGTATTCACCAAACATTGCACGGTGTGTCCTTAACGCAAAACGCAAGCAAAATGCTTCGCATTAGTTTTGGGCGTGTGGGGCGTGATGATGGAGTGCAAGAGTACCGCATTGGCTATGCGTTGAAACTTTTTAACGTTTAAAAAAGTGTTGGTTGTGATGGAATCTACGGGCTATTATCATTACCGTTTGGCACAATTTTTATCGAAAGAAAAAGTGGATGTTTCGGTGGTGAATCCATTGCAAGTAAAACGTTTTATTCAGATGAAATTAGCAAAGATAAAAACGGATAAATCGGATGCAAAATGGTTTTATCAATACGCTAAAAACAATGAAGTTCTACATTACACATTAGCTTCAGAAACGCAAGCGGAATTTTTGTAATTACTCATATTATTAGATAGTTACATCAAAAAACAAACAGCGACAAAGAATAAAATTCATGGTGAAGAAGCTTTTAAGCATTCCATCAAAATTTGTGTATCAATCCTTAAAAAGAGATTTAAAACATTTGAAAAAAGAGATAAAATTATTGGAAGAAAAGTTGTTGAAAATGGTCAAAAAAGAAGACCAAAAATCATTGACTTTACTAAAAAGTATTTCAGGAATAGGCGTAAAAACAACGACATTTTTATTGGTGGCAACCGAAGGATTTTCGAAGTTTGAAATGGCGAGTCAGTTGTGCAATTTTGTGGGAATTACGCCAACGATTCGGGAGTCTGGTAGCAGTTTCGAGGACGGAGTAGAATCAGTAAAATAGGTAACAAAAAATTACGGAATTTATTGTTTATGTGTTCCTTTTCGGCATACAAACACAACAAGGTTTGCAAGGCTCTTTTCGATAGGATTGTAGCCAAAGAGAAGAGTAAAAAATTAGCATTGATTGCGGTGTGTAACAAACTCCTAAAACAGGTATTTGCCATCGTAAAAAGTGGACTACCTTATGATGAAAATTTTGTTTCTACACTAAACTAAAAATTTATCGTTTTTTGTTTGGTTTTTAACTCAGTTCTTTGTTGTATGGCGTTTTTACTTCACTAAACAATCAAAAGTAACAAAAATTTCTTTAGCAACTACAAACGTAGGGATTTGTCCTATTTTATAATCTAAACGATTAACACTTAACTTTCCTGTAATTCTTCCTTCTACAAATTGAAAAGGGAATTTCACTTGTTTTGTAGTACCCGCCATACTTAAATTACCTATTGCAAAAAATTGACTACCTTCTTGTATAATTTTTGTACTAACAAAGGTTATTTCAGGATGTTTAGCAATATTAAAAAAGTCGTCTTGTAACAAATGTTCATCTCTTTTTTTACTTTTAGTATTTATATTCGTAATAGGAATATTAACGTTTATGCTTAAAACAGTATTTTCGTTACTATTTACCGTTCCTTTTACTTCTGGTAAAACACCTTTTACGGTTAGGAAAAATAACTTTTTCACTGTAAAGTTCACTTTTGAGTTTGATGCATCTATTT
>FUHQ01000048.1_pt1 | contig 10611 bp, 9 predicted proteins | sample 1003131 | NCBI WGS metagenome assembly FUHQ01 (sample SAMEA4075884, study PRJEB14783) | cnidarian metagenome | reverse complement strand
ATATTATATTTTAGTATAGATAAACTATGAGAAAAATAATAATTGTATTTGTTCTTTTTAGTTTTGTAAAAAGTTATACACAAAACAAAAAAATATTGTACGGATTTGATAAAATACCACAAGGACTTTTATTAAATCCGGGGGCAGAACCTACTTATAAATATCATATAGGAGTTCCGATGTTGTCGGGATTATCCGTTGGTGCTAATATTTCAGAAATAACTATTGCTGATGTTTTTCGTGATGATGGTATTGGTATTTTTAAGAGTATTAATTTTAACGACAAACTCCAAAACGCACTCAAAAAAATAGATAAAGATGATTATATGTATTTCAGTACGCAAGTAGAAGTACTTAGTGGCGGATATAAAATAAATAGGAGAGATTATCTAAGTGTAGGGTTTTATACAGAAATGGACGCTTTTATGAATATACCTAAAGATATTTTTACACTTATTAACGAAGGAAATACGGCTTATATAAATAAGGATTTTAATCTTTCACAAGTAAATATAAAGGCAAATGCTTTGGGAGTATTGCATGTGGGACTTTCACGTAGGTTTAATAATCGCTTTACGGTAGGAGCGAGGTTAAAATTGTATTCCGGCTCTACGAATATTACATCGACAGGTAATTCAGGAACTTTTACAACACGTCTTAGCTCTAAAAACATTTATAAACATATTTTAAATGGGGTTGATGCTTCTGTAAATTCCTCAGGAATATATGATGAAAATGATAAAAAAGATATTAGTGTAGGTAAAGTATTTGGTAGAACTTTTTTTGGAGGTAATTTTGGGGTAGGATTAGATGTTGGATTAACATATCACTTAACAAAACAGATGGAAGTTACTGCCAGTATTGTAGATTTAGGTTTTATAAGCTATTCAAAACGAAATAGAAACAGAACTATTAAAGGTGATTATACTTTTTCCGGGATAGAGTTTAAATATGGTAATATTAATGTAGGTTATTGGAAAAAAATAGATGATGATTTTAATAAAAAAGTAAAAAGAGAAGAAAATAAAAACACTTATACGGTAATGCGTCCCTTAAAATTTTATGCCTCATATGCTTATAGCTTTGGGAAAAGTAGGCACATATCAAACTGTCACGATATAAGTTATAAAGATTTTTATGATAACACGGTAGGAGGGCAATTATATACCATCTTTTTGCCAACAGGACCTAAATTAGCACTCACAGGATTTTATCAGCGTAAATTATCAAAAAGTTTGAATACAAAAATAACATATACAGTTGATGATTTTTCATACACTAATTTTGGTGTAGGGATTTCTATAAATATATGGAAATTAAATCTATATGGTATGGCAGATAATGTGTTTAAAATTACTGATGTAGCTGATGCTCATACGACATCTTTTCAGATGGGAATAAATTATATCGTCAATTGATTTTTTACGTCATTTAAAGTAGTTTTAGTAAGAAAACCTTGCAAAATAAAAATGGCATAAAATAATTTATTTTGTAAAATTTGATGGTTTTTTTTGCAAGCACTAAATAAATATAAAATTTATTTAGAATAGTTATAAATAAATTTTATATTTGCAGGACGAAATTATTTTACAGCATAGTTATGACAGAAATTTATAAGATTTATGATAATAAAATAGGTATTTCTTTTCGTTGGAAAAACGTACAATCGAAATTGACTCAAGTAGTTTTTCGAGATACAGGTTTTCATTTGTCAGAAGAAGAAATAGAGCAGTTTCTTGAAAAAATTGCAGATGCAAAATTACAGCAAAATTGCCCTCACTGTAGTTTAGGTGATAATTGTAAATCAATACTATTACAAACTCCGTCAGATAAAATAAGTTTAGCCGTTTCAAAGGTGGAATTAGGAAAAATAGAAGATTTGCTAAGAGGAACTCTTTTTCAATTACGACTAAATGATTATTTAAAAGAAATATGTAAAAATTAAATGAATTTTTAAATCTTACGTGTAAATCGTATTACGCATATATCTCAGACCGTTAATCTGTTTTTATTAGAAGACTAAATGTACTTACATTGGTTGCATTATGAATTTTTGAATATGCATAATTAAGTTTAAATCGTTTTATTTTTAAACCAAAACCAAAAGAAATACCTCCAAAAGAGCGAATATTTTGCAATTGTAATTCTCTTGATTTTCTAAAATTATAACCAATACGTAAGTTTATAACTCTTTCAGGAAATAGTTCTGCACCTATACTAATATGACGAAAAGCATTGTTTAAAAACGAAATGTTTTCTTGAGTAACATTACCCTCTAAATCAGTAGTATTGTTTGATGGATTGGCTACACTTATATTCCATTTTTGTAAATTATCAATTGTCAAATACCACCGTAATGGTACTTTTTCTAATTGATAAGAACCTCCTAAGGCAAGTACAAAAGGTAGTTTTTCTCGCACCCCATTGAAGGAAGTAATTTGTAACCCTATATTTCTTGCTACTAAAGTAATACTATAAGGTTTCGTAGGATTTGCATACATCAAACCAATATCTCCTGCAATACCCGAAGATGTATAATTTTCAATAGATGAATAAATATATTTTAAATTAGCTCCAACAAAAAAGAATGTTTTAGGAATCGTATAAGCATATCCTACAGAAAAAGCAATATCACTAGCATTAAAGTTTCCTGTTTCTTTTCCGTTTTCATCTGCACCTATAAGTGTACCATAGTTTAGGTAAGTAGCATTTACATGAAATGTATTTATTTTTTTTGTAAATTGGTAAGCATATGATATTGAACCTACTGATATTCCTGAAAGATAGCTGATGTAGTTAGCCGACAAATATTTATGCATTTTAGGATTAATAGTTGCCGGATTCCAAATCGGTTGATTTACATTATCTGTAAATGTTAGCACCTTACCACCCAATGCTGTTTGCCTCGCTGATGATGGAATATTTAAAAATGTATAAACCGACTCTCCTCCTACTTGTGAGAAAGCATAAGTACTGAAAATAAAAAAAATATATTTTAGCATTTATTTTATAGTTATACGATATAAAAAGTGTAAAAGTAACGTAATAAATTTAATTTTAGTGTTTAGTATCTAAAAGAAAGCACTATTTAAGCAATTTTAGTGTTAAAATGGTAATATTTACATTGAAATTTCAACTTTTAACCATAAGCAAAACTATAACTTTCAACCCATATACTGGCTCTTTTTTACTGAATTAATGTTTGATATTTTACTTCTCCGTAAAATTTTCCGTTAGCTATGATGTACATTAGTTAATTTTTTAATAAATTAGCAGTCTTATGAAAAAAATAATTATAATCTTATTGTCAAGTGCTTTAGTATATAACTGTACAAACAGTAAATTAGAGAAAAAAGGGTTTCAAGTACGTGAAATAAAAGAAGATGAGAAAGGGCGTAAAATTGTAGGGCTAAATATTGATTCTTTACAGTTAGAAACACGCCCTCGAAATGTACTGCTAACAAAACACCCTAAACACCGACTAACCCCTGTCTATAAAGTAAATTACGACAAAAAAACAGGAAAACCTTTTGTAGGAACAAATAATTATCACGGAAATTGGCAGAGTAAAAGTGATACAAATAATTGGAATGGTAACTTTATGCCAGGTTTTGAAGCTGTTTATGGGTATAATTTTGTTAATATTTCACATTATAATAACGAAACAAAAACCGAAAACAAGTTTTTTGATAAACCAGCTCTTATCAAAACACTATATTATCCCTCTTTTTCTAATGATACACTTAACAGCAAACCCGTAAATAGAAATTATTATATGGTTTCTGTATATGATGAAGATTCAAACAATGACGGATTTATAACTGTCAAGGATTTAAGAAAGTTTTATTTTTTTGATATAAATGGTAAAAATAAAAAAATACTAATCCCCAAAAATTACTCTGTAATGAGTTCTGAATACGATTCTGCAAATGACTTTATGTATATCTTTGCAAAAAAAGATGAAAATAAAAACGGACAAATGGAATTAAGCGAAAATACTCATATTTTTTGGATTGACCTAAAAAAACCACTAAATACAGGGTTACAATATCACGAATAACAAAAACTATTTTAAACAATGACTTTTTTAAATTACGTAGAACAACTTTCTCAAGATACATTAATCTATTACGCCCTACCTATTTTTATTGTTTCAATGGGGTTGGAATATTATATTGATAAGAAAAAATACTACGGAAAAGACACTGGTGTTTCGTTGGCAATGATGCTTTTTTCAGGTATTGTTGAATTTGTACCAAAAGTCATTGCCTTTATTGTTTTTTTCTATTTGCACAAAATAAGTCCCTTTCACGGTTTGGTAAACAGACAGTGGTGGGCGTGGTTATTACTTTTGTTTGCAGATGATATTTCTTACTATTGGTTTCATCGATTAAACCACGAAATACGCTTGTTTTGGGCAGGACATATTCCGCACCATTCATCGGTGTATATGAATTTTGGAACGGCTCTTCGCCAAGGTGTAGGAGAACGGGTACATAAATACTTTTTTTGGCTGTGGATTCCCTTTTTAGGATTCGACCCTTTAATGATATTTACAATGATGAGTATTAGTTTAATTGTTCAATTTTGGGTTCATACAGAATTAATAGACAAACTTCCAAAGCCCATTGAATTTATATTCAATACCCCTTCACACCACAGAGTGCATCACGCTTCTAACATTAGATATTTGGATTGCAATCATGCCGGAATTTTTATTATTTGGGATAGATTATTCGGAACTTTTTCAGAAGAATTAAAAACGGAAAAACCAGTATATGGATTGACCGTAAATATCGAAACATTTAACCCTATAAAAGTTGCTACCCACGAATATACTGCTATTTGGAAAGATGTAAAAAGAGCAAAAAAATGGAGCGACAAGCTAAATTATATCTTCAACGCTCCTGGATGGAGCCACGATGGAGAAGATAAACGAACAAAAACACTTCGTAAAAAACAATAATACCATTTTAAGTTTTAATTTATTCAAAAAGTAAAACTTAAAATAAAATAATATTATATCATTCCTTTTGCTTTAAACTCTAAGTATTTATTAATTACGTTTACTGATAAGTTTTTAGGCTTGGTAAGAATTGTATAAAGTCCATTTTTTTCAAGTTCCTTAACCATCAATCGTTTTTCGTAGGCGTATTTTTCGGCAATAGTTTTGTGATACACTTCTTGTAAGTCGTTTGTATTTTGTTCTATCAGGTTATCCAACTCTGTGTTTTGAAAAAACACGATAAGTAGTAAGTGTTTTTTTGCAATGGATTTTAAGTAAGGTAATTGCCTTTTTAAGGAAGCAATATGCTCAAAATTGGTATAAAGAATTAATAAACTACGTTGGTTTATTTTTCTTTTTATAGTGGCGTATAGTAATCCAAAATCAGAATCCGAAAAATTGGTGTTTATATTGTATAATTCTTCATTTATTACCGATAAATTTGTTTTTTTATTACTAGCCGAAATAATTTTTTCTACTTTTTTAGAAAAAGTAAGCAGTCCTGCTTTGTCATTTTTTAATAGGGCTATATTTGAAAATGCTAATGTAGCATTTATGGCATAATCCAATAGTTTTAATTCTTCAAAGGGCATTTTCATTACACGTCCTAAATCAATAACGGAATAAATAGGTTGTGATTTTTCGTCTTGGTATTGATTAACCATTAATTCACCCTTTTTAGCTGTTGCTTTCCAATTTATAGTACGAACATCATCACCCGGAATATAATTTTTTATTTGTTCAAACTCCATTGTATGCCCTATTTTTCGTATTTTTTTTAGTCCAAATTCGGTTAAATTATTGTGCATTGCCAAAAATTCGTACTTTTTCATTTGGATATAAGACGGATATACTTTTGTTTTTTCGTCTTCCGAAAAGGCAAATCTTTTTGAAAAAATATGTAAAAAAGACGATACAAATACATTGAGTTTTCCAAAGTGATACTCTCCACGTTCTACAGGTAAAACAGTATAAGTAAATGTTGATTTTTTAGCAATATTTAAGTTTTTTTTAAATAAAAAATCTCGTTTTTGAAACTGTGCAGGAAGTTCGTCTATCACATCAACATAAACTTTAAAAGGGTAGTTGTTTTGTAGCGTAATAGCGATTTCATTTTCATCGGAATTTGATAGTTTTTCGGCTACAATTCTATTGCTTATAAATCCGTTTTTATATCGAAATAATAGGAATAAATCAAAGCATAAAGCAACCGCTAAAAGTACAATTAACATCCACGCCAACGGATATAAAGCCACAATCCAAAATGACAATATAAAAATTGCAGCTATAATACTTATATAGCTAAAAAAACGACTGTGTATGTATAAGGATTTAAAAAAATGTATCACTATCTCGGCACTTCAACGGATTGTACAATCATTTCTATTACTTTATCGGCAGTCATTCCCTCCATTTCACGTTCTGGAGTTAGCATAATTCGGTGGCGTAATACGGGGTAAATACTCTTTTTTACATCTTCAGGAATTACAAAATCACGTCCGTTAATCGCTGCAAATGCTTTTGAAGCCATCAACACAGCGATACTTGCACGAGGCGAACCACCAAGATATAAGTGAGCATTATTTCGAGTATTTGAAATAATTTCGGCAATGTATTTTATAATTTTTTCTTCTACCAATATTTCAAAAATTTTAGCTCTATATGTTAATAAATCAGTTTCGGTTAATACGGCTTCAATGGTGCTTTGTGGTAATTTTCCTTTTCTGTCGTTGTGTCCCGTAATTATTTTTATTTCTTCTTCTAAAGTAGGATAGCCTACATTTATTTTAAACAAAAAACGGTCTAATTGAGCTTCGGGCAAAGCATATGTTCCTTCTTGTTCTATGGGGTTTTGTGTTGCTAAAACCATAAAAGGAGGTTTCATTTTATATTCTGTTCCGTCTATGGTTATCTGTTTTTCAGCCATTGCTTCAAAAAGTGCTGCTTGGGTTTTTGCTGGAGCTCTGTTAATTTCGTCAATCAATACTAAATTTGAAAAAACAGGTCCTTTTTTAAACTCAAATTCCGATGTTTTCATATTTAAAACTGATGTTCCTAATACATCTGAAGGCATTAAATCGGGTGTAAATTGAAGTCTGCTAAATTCTGTAGTAACAGTTTTTGCTAATAATTTTGCGGTAACAGTTTTTGCAACTCCTGGAACTCCTTCAATTAGTACGTGTCCGTCTGCCAATAGTGAAACTAACAATAATTCAATAAAGTCTTCTTGTCCTACGATTACTTTGGCTAATTGTTTTTTTATATTTTCAACCGCTTGTTTTAATTCTGATAAGTCTATTCGGTTTGAAAAATTAGTACTTTCGGATATGTTAGGGTTCATTTCTTCAGTCATAATATGTTTATTTAGTGTTGTATTTTAAAATCTTCTATATTTTTATTTAACTGCAATAATTCTTCTTTTGTAATTTGTTCTTTTTGCTGAATATTATTTATTACTTTAAACAAATTTTCAATATTTTCTTGAGTATTTCCGCTTCGCTGTGCTAATTTTTGATAAAATTCGGTATTTATTTCTAAAGTTGAAATTCGGTATTTATTTCTGATAAATTCTAAAAAATAATCAATCTTATGGGCAGCAATATTTTTATGGTCTGATTTTTCGTAATACATATTGGCAATGGTTCGTGTAAATGCCAAAGTTTGATTTTTTAAAGGGGTTATAATGGGTATGGAGCGTTGATTTCGTTTGCCCTTAAATACTATAAAAAACAATACTCCTATCAAGGTAATGTAATACGCCCATTTTAAAGATTTGTTATTTAAAACATAGTGCATTGGAGAGCCTATACTACTTTTCCCTGTTTTGTAATATGCGTCCCAAAAAATAGTTTTATCATCACTTAAATAAGAAATTACGGAGGCGGTATATTGGTTTGTATCATTTAACAAAATTCCATAATTTGTAAACGCTTCTGGAAAAAGGTGGATGTATAAATTCCCTTTTCCGTGTTTTACTTTTATAAAATTAGGTTTTTTACTTATGATAGAATCTTTTTTGTTACGTATAACTAACTGTCCTAAAATGGTTGTGTTAGCGGTATCTATTTTTGAAAAAACAGCTTTTGAAAACTCTCTATCAAATGAATATTCTTTATCTTTAAACTGCTTATTAACTAACTTTACAAAAACATTTTCGTTAAAAGTTGTAGAATATGCTTTTTCACTTTTTATTCCTAAAGTATCAATAAAGGCAGCACTTGTTGCTATAAAAACCTCGTTACCTCTTTTTGTAAAGTTTAATAATTCGTAAAATTCTGTTTTACTAAAATTAATAGCTCCGTCAATAAATAAATATGTTCCTTTTTTAGTAGAATCTTGCAAAAACACATATGGAGGTTTGTAAACATCTTGCACCCCTTTATAAAAAAACGCAGGTAACTCTTTACGAAAAATATACGTTCCGTAGGGAATTTTATGTTTTGAGGCGTAACTGGGATACCAATTAATATCTTTCTCTTTAGAGCTTTCAATATATACAATTCCTAAAATTAGCAAGACTAAAAAACCAATGTATATTTTTACTTGTTTATCCATTTTAAATATTGTTTAAAAAATTTTTAAAATGATTTTCAGATTTTACAAACTCATTATCATCAATTAAAAAATTACCATACCAAACATAATCATATATAAAAGTGATGTTTTTAAAATCGTTGCTTAAATTATTCTTAGTTAGTTCGTTAATATAATCTTCGTTTGTTTTTTCTTGTTGCCAATTGATTAGTTTATTATCGGATAGTTTTTTGAGAGCGAGTAAATAATAGTACCGTATGGCCAAACGATAATTCCTTTTTAAAATAGCTTTTTCAATAAGTTGTGGTAAATTTTTATCATTCATTAGGCTTTCTTCCTCTGATATTTCTACTTGTGATTTTGTTGTTTCGCTGTTTGCAATACTTCTTGAATTTACTTTTAAGAAAAACTTAATGATAAAAAACAATGTTAATCCTGCAATGATGTAAGGTAATATTTTTAATACCGTTCTTAAAAAACCTACAGCTGGTTCTATATCACTAAAAATATATCGCAAAGCTTTTTTAAACATTCGTTTTAGCCAATTCCATAAATTTTCAAGCCAACTTGGTTCTCGCTTTTCTACGGTATAAATAAAATCATCATTTTCTTTATAGTCTTCAATTTTTTTAGTGTCAAACTTTTTTTGTGTGATAATACGTTCATCATAATGTACTTTTTTTTCTTTTACTTGTGAAAAAACAGAAAAAGAAAAACAAAACATTACACACAGTACAACCCCTATTTTAATAAAGCTATGCGTTTTTGTTTGTGCAGATAAAAAAATCATCGTTTTAAGTAAGGATTTAGTTCCCTTAATATTTTTAGACGTGGCAAGATGCAAAAAAAATATTAAAAACAAAACATAAAGTGGCATTAATTTTATAGTACTTTCTTACAGATACTAAATGGTGTCTGTAAGAAAATTATCAAATTTTACAGAATAAATTATTTTAGATGATATTTTTATCTTTTGGAAATTTAGTGATGCTTTATTATCAGCTACTATTTATCCTTTAAAATTGCTTTATTTATTCGTTTTATCAGCTTAGGTCCTTCGTAAATAAAGCCTGTATAAACTTGTACCAAATCAGCACCTGCATTTATTTTCTCTAAAGCATCTTTATCGGAATGAACTCCTCCTACTCCAATAATAGGAAAGGCTTTATTAGAATTATCAGCTAAATATTTTATAACACTTGTGCTTCGATCTTTGATAGGTTTACCGCTTAACCCTCCGTTTCCTATTGCTTGTAGTTTTGATTTGTTTGTTTGTAAACCTGTTCTATTTACAGAAGTGTTTGAAGCAATAACCCCTGCTATTTTTGTTTGCAAAATCAGTTCGATAATTTCGTCTAATTGTTGCGTATTCAAATCGGGAGCTATTTTTAACAAAATGGGTTTGGGTTGTGCTTTTGTTTTATTTATTTTTTGTACTGCTGTTATTAATTCTTTTAAATAATCAGCATCTTCTAATTTTGCGTGGCTTCCTACATTAGGGCAACTTACATTTAGCACAAAATAATCTACATAAGGGTGTAATCCTTCAAAACACGTCAAATAATCCGAAGTATAATTTTCAGCAATTGTATCTGTGTTTTTACCAATATTTCCACCAATAATAACATTTCCCTTATTTTTTTTCAGCTGTTTAACCGCCTCTTTTAATCCTTCATTATTAAATCCCATTCGATTGATAATCCCTTTATCTTCTTTTAATCGGAATAATCTTTTTTTGGGATTACCAGTCTGTCCTTTGGGTGTAACTGTTCCTATTTCAATAAAGCCGAAACCAAAATTTGCTAACTCGTTATAAAGCTGTGCGTTTTTATCAAATCCTGCTGCTAATCCTACGGGGTTTTTAAAAGTTAGTCCAAACAAGTTACGTTCCAAACGCTTATCGTTTATTTGATACATACTTCGCAAAATATAAGGAACGAAAGGTATTTTATGTATTGCTTTTACAAATGAAAAAGTAAAATGATGTACTTTTTCAGGGTCAAATAAAAATAATACAGGACGAATAATTTGTTTATACATAATATTAAATTTAGCCGTTAGCTCTTTTATTC
>FUHQ01000061.1_pt1 | contig 10673 bp, 7 predicted proteins | sample 1003131 | NCBI WGS metagenome assembly FUHQ01 (sample SAMEA4075884, study PRJEB14783) | cnidarian metagenome | reverse complement strand
ATACAAAATTCATTAAAAGTGATTATAATTTAGGGTTGGATAAAGAATGCCCTATTTGTTCTATTTATGAATATGAAGACTGTTATCTTGAAACTAATTGGCTACTGATATCAAATAGATATGCAGTAGTATCAAAATCTTTTGGTGTTTTTGACGAACAAATAGCAATGCCTTTTTTAATTCCAGAAAAGAAAAAGGTAAATTATTTTTTAAAAATAGATGGAGATATACAAAGTGAACAACTCATAAAAAATGTACAAAAAATTAACAAAATTCCCCAAATAATAACATCATATATTATTGACGCAAAAACATTAAAATCAAAAAAAAACTTAATCTTTTAACGTATGCCATACACTAAGAAAACAAAAATTGTAGCGACTTTAGGACCAGCAACAAACACAAAGGAAATAATGGCTAAAATGGCAAATAAAGGAGTAAATGTGTTTAGAATAAACTTTTCTCACGCCGATTACGAAACCGTAAAACAACGAATTGCCGAAATTAGAGAAATTAATTATGAGCAAGGGTGTAACATAGCCGTCCTAGCAGATTTACAAGGACCAAAGCTACGAATAGGAACTATGGAAAAAAATGTTAAGTTGCAAAAAGGCGATATGTTTACTTTCACTACTGAAAAATGTATCGGAACAAAAGAGAAAGCCTTTATGACTTATAAGCATTTCCCAAAAGATGTAAAAGTAGGAGAGTCTATTTTGGTTGATGATGGTAAATTACAATTTGAAGTTATTTCAACAGACCGAGAAACGAATGTAGTTACTAAGGTTATTGATGGAGGCTCTTTAAAATCAAAAAAAGGTGTTAATTTACCCAATACCGCTATATCACTACCAGCTCTTACTGAAAAAGACAAAGAAGATGTTGTTTTTGCCTTAGAACAAGAAGTTGATTGGATTGCTCTTTCTTTTGTGAGAAATCCAGAAGATTTACGAATGCTACGAGATTTAATAAAACAAAAATCACGTTATCGTGTACCAGTAATAGCTAAAATAGAAAAACCTGAAGCAGTAGCAAATATAGATGCTTTAATTCCGTATTGTGATGGATTGATGGTGGCACGAGGAGACCTTGGCGTAGAAGTACCTATGGAAGAAGTTCCTTTAATTCAAAAAAAATTAGTACAACGAGCCAAACAAGCACGTATTCCTGTAATTATCGCTACTCAAATGATGGAAAGTATGATTGAAAACCCTGTTCCTACTCGTGCAGAGGTAAATGATGTGGCAAATTCCATTATGGACGGTGCTGATGCGGTAATGCTTTCTGGAGAAACTTCCGTAGGAAAATATCCGATAAAAGTAATTAAATCAATAAGTAAAATTATTGGTAGTGTAGAGTTTTCAAGACTTATAAAAGTGCCTTATACTCCGCCTCAAGTCCGTACAGATAGGTTTATTACAAAATCTATTTGTCATCACGCAGCACAAATGGCTGATAGCATTAACGCAATAGCAATTTCAACACTAACCAACAGTGGTTATACCGCTTTTCAAGTTTCTGCTTGGAGACCTAAATCACATATTGTAGCGTTTACTTCAGAGAAAAGAATTTTAGGAAAACTAAATTTATTATGGGGAGTAAGGGCTTTTTATTATGACCGTGAATTAAGTACAGATGATACAATAGAAGATATTAATGAAATAATAAAGGAAAAAGGATTTGCAAAAACAGGTGATTTTGTTGTAAATTTAAGTTCGATGCCTGTACAACTAAAAGGAATGGTTAATACATTACGAATTTCAAGTATTAAATAGTGTTTGTAAGAAAAGCATCAAAGATTGCGAAATAAACTACTATGGATTAATCTGCTATAACTTGTAAGCAATTAAAAATTATCATTTTCTTTTACGGTAAATTCAAATCGAAAATGGTATAATTATTTTATAAACTATTGTAATGTGCTAAAGACCATAGGTTTAAATATTATTGATACCAATAAGTTTAAAGTTATAATTTAACTTTTTAACATAACATTCGAATAAATTTCTGAATTGAATACCTCAAAGTATTAAAAAAGCAGTAGTTTTGTGTTATAAACTCTACTGTTATTATTTATTGTCCGTGCCTGATAGTGATATTGGGCAGAGGCATTTGTTTTAGTTTTTATGGAATAAATAGGGGTTCAAACAAGTATCAAAATAATGCTAAAGTCCTAAACGGTAGATGTATCTTCTTTTGGGTTATTCAAAAGCTTTTATAAAATTAAAAATAGTTTTTATAACAGTCAGAAAGTAAACAATATAATCAAAATGGAATCTGAAGAAAAATTATTATCGAAAAAAAAGCCAGCTTTTCCTATTAATGGACGGCTTCACGAATATTTATCAAAACACGGAAGAACAATACAAATTCCTATTTTTTACGAAGATTTGCTTCGTTTTCAGGGAGCGGTTACCGTATATGATAAATACGATAATGATACACTTTGGATTCGTGTGTATTATTCTGATTTTGAGCGTGAAGAGATAGATACTTCTCTTAAAAAAGTATATAACATATTGGTTTCTAACGGACAGCAAGATAACTTAATGTACTTAAATGTTGATGCTATTGATTTTTGTACTTTTGGAAATTCAAAACCCTTTCGGATAAAGGTTAGAAATATTTTAAATGATAATTACACCTATTTTTATATAAAAAAAACCGATGCTTCTCGTGTATATGGATTAGAATTAGAAGATATGTTGTCGCCTTATAACTTGAATTATTTGGTATATAAAGACACACTTATTGAAGAACATATTGCTGGTATTCCGGGAGATACTTTTATTAAAGAACACTTATTAAATTGTAGTAAATCCGAAAAAGCACAAATTGCAAAGGAATTTGTAAAATTTAACGAACGCTGTATGATTCGCTTGTTAGGTGATATGCGTTCATACAATTATGTAATTGTTCCAGTACACGATTTTGAAAATGTAATTTACCGTATTAGACCCATTGATTTTGACCAACAATGTTATGAAGGAAAATTTAAGGTGTATTATCCTCAATTTTTTAAAGAAAATTTTCCAATGGTAAAATTAGTAGGCAATCAATTAAAAAAATCATCGGTTGAACAGTATAAATTAGAGGAACGTTCTATAATTGCCAAACGTATTTTAAACTCCAAAAATAGATTGCTTAAATTGTTGTTTTGTATGAAAAACGACACCATTTCAACCAAAGAAAACATAAGTGTTTTGAGCAAACAGGTTTTTGAATTTACCAAAGATGTAAATTTTAAAAAGTGTATAAATATGGGAGAAATTTTAAGTTATGCCCTTACATTTGTTCGCAGGAATTTTGAAGATGTAAGCACCGTATCTATTATTGATTTACAACAAAAATCTGAAAAGAAAATAAGGGAAATTTAACTCAACTTAAAGCTGTTTGAACGAAAATAGACTTCTTTAGTAGAACAAGTTTCCTTGTAAATACTAATTGGTATCCATAGGGAAGTGCTACAAAACTGACACCGTTTTAACCCTCAATTTACTCAAATAAACCACTATGGACTGGAAGACCATAGTTTCGTAAACGGTATAAAATAATTTATAGAGGTCATCACTTAGCTTCATGTATAAAATTAAGTGTTCGAAAGTATTATCAAAAATTGTATATTTGATATAGATACCTTCATCTATTTATATAATTGAAAATTTTTAAAGAAACGTAGATTAAACTAGTAATATAGCAAAAATTAGTATGTAACTAAATAGTAACCTCTAATTAATTATTTTAGATGATATTTTAATTTTGTAGTTTTTTTTGCAAACACTAACTATACATCTAATTTTGAGTTTTCGGAATATGTTTTCCATTTTTCCAAGCATTTTTGGATATCTTCAGGAATTTTTGAATCGAATTGTAAAAATTTACCTGTTTTAGGGTGCGAAAAACCTAATGTTTTGGCGTGTAGTGCTTGTCGAGGTAATATTTTAAAGCAGTTTTCAACAAATTGCTTGTATTTTGTAAATGTAGTTCCTTTTAAAATAGCGTTACCACCATATCGCTCGTCATTAAAAAGCGTATGTCCAATATGCTTAAAATGAGCTCTTATTTGATGTGTTCGTCCTGTTTCTAACTTGCATTGCACCAATGTAACATAGGTTAATCTTTCTAAAACCTTGTAGTGTGTTATGGCTGGTTTTCCAAAACTTCCATCAGAAAATACACTCATCTGTAAGCGATTTTTAAGGCTACGACCTATATGTCCTTTTATTGTTCCTTCATCTTGTTCTACATTTCCCCACACCAAAGCGTAATATAAACGTTCCGTAGTTCTATCAAAAAATTGTTTAGAAAGATGAGCCATTGCAAATTCTGTTTTTGCAACTACCAATAAACCACTGGTATCCTTATCAATACGATGCACCAAACCAGGGCGTTCATTGGAATTTTTAGGTAAATTTTCTATGTGATGAATCAAACCGTTTACCAAAGTTCCCGAGTAGTTTCCGTGTCCCGGATGTACAACCATTCCGGCAGGCTTATTAACTACAATAACCTGATCATCTTCATATACAATATCCAACGGAATATTTTCAGCTACCAATAAATTTTCGTGGGGAGGATATGAAAGTACTACCCGAACTACATCTTTAGGTTTTATTTTATGATTGGATTTTACAGGAGTGTTATTTACTAAAACATTTCCTGTTTTTATTGCTTGTTGAATTTTGTTTCTGGTGGTATTTTCAATAAAGTTCATTAAAAATTTATCCACTCGTAATGGTTCTTGACCGTCCGTAGCTACAAACTTATAATGTTCGTATAAATCATCATTTTCGGTTGTTATATCTTCTATATGTTGATTATTCATTGTTGTTTTCTACGGATGTTTATCTTGTAAAATTTGATAATGTTTCTTGCTAATACTAATTACCGCTACCATCTCCCAAAATTAAATCAATTGTTGAGTTTTTAGGTAGTCTATCACCCAAGCCTATTTGTTTTCCGTTATGTTTTAGACCTCTAACTACATTTTTTCCTCTGTCTGGTACCCAAGTAACATTTTTTCCTACCTTAAATCCAATGGTTTGTAGGTCTGTTTCCGCTAATCTTTTGGTTTTACCATTCAAATCAGGAACAGCAATATCTCGATATTTAGAAGGGTTTAGTGTTAGGTATATTTTACGCTTTTCTTTTACAAAATCGCCTGCCTCTGGGTTTTGTTCAATGACAGATTTTTTTGGGTAATTGGGATTATAACTCGCACTGTCAAGAATTACAAAATCTAAATTCAAATCGTTTAAATGCTTTTCAACGTCTGATATTGTTTTTTTATGCAAATCGGGAACTTGAATTTTTTGGTCGTGATTTGTTGTATATCCAAGCCACCATTGTAAGAAAAATAAAAATGCTACAAGCCCTATCAATGCAAATGCAAGTTGCTTAAAAAATGTTTTACTCTTAAAAAACTGTATTAATTTCATTTCTGTTTTTTTATATAAAAATACAAATTTAGCATAAAAATATTAAAAACCTTAGTTCTATTAATAAATTTATACCATTTGCCATTTGAATTTATTATATAACATTTTCACGTTAATTCGGACATAAAATATTTTTTTTTGTTTAAACGTAAGGGTAATGCTTAAAAAATGAGTCATAGTAAAAACACAAATACATATTTTATGAAATTATTAAAACCTATTTTGTATTCAACGCTTACTTATTTAGCTTTAATTTCCTGTTCATCAACAAGTAAGGTTAAAAACCCTGTTGCTGATAAAAAAATAAACTTCGTTGCAAAGAAGTCAGAATTAACCGATGCCGAAATAAACAAATGGCAACATTTAGATTTAGCAACCGACTCCATACCAGGTATGAGCATTAATAAGGCTTACCAATTCCTACAAGGAAAAAAAGGAACGAAAATAATTGTAGGAGTTATTGATACAGGGGTTGATTTAAAACACGAAGATTTAAAAGATGTAGCTTGGATAAATGAAGATGAAATTAAAAACAACGGAATAGATGATGATAAAAATGGATATGTTGACGATATACATGGATGGAACTTTTTAGGAAAAATGGAAGAAGCTCATTTTGAGTCTGAACGCATTTTGAATAACCCTTCTCAATTTGACCAAAAAATAGTTGCCTCATTAAAAAAAGAACAAGAAGAAGCATTAGAATTTGCAAAAGAGCAAATACCTGTCTTGACAGAGGATAAAGTTAGAGCAGAACAAATGCTACGTTCCATTAACAACGCAGATAAAGCATTTATAAAACATTTTGGTAGAAAAAATTACACAAAAGAAGATGTTTTAAATATAAAAACTACTAATGAAGACTTAAAAAAACAAGTGTCTTTTATAAAACAAATGTTTGAATATGGCGGCAATTCTGTGGAAAATTTAAAATCTGAAATGATAAAAGGTATTGCTCTCTTAAATAAACAATACAACAAAAACCAACAATTATTAGCAGGAACTTATCTTTCAAAAGATTTTAGAAAAGTATTAGGCGATAACCCCAATGATATTAATGATAAAATTTATGGAAACGCTAATGTTCAACCCTTAAAAAATTCAGAAGCACACGGCTCTCACGTAGCAGGAATTATAGCGGCAAAAAGGAATAATGGCATAGGTATAGATGGTATAGCTACTAATGCAAAAATAATGGTAGTACGAACCATACCAGCTGAAGGTGATGAATATGATAAAGATGTAGCACTTGCTATCCGTTATGCTGTTGATAATGGGGCAAAGGTAATTAACGGTAGCTTTGGTAAAGAGTTTTCTCCTCATAAGCAGTGGGTGTATGACGCTATTAAATATGCAGCAAAAAAAGATGTGCTAATTGTCAATGCTGCAGGAAATAGCAGTATGGATATTGACAAAAAACTTTATTATCCTAACGATACCCCTTCCAAATTTAAAGAAATGGCGAATAATTTTATTGTTGTTGGTGCAAGTGGTTCAAATTATAATAAAACCTTAGTGCCTAACTTTTCTAATTATGGTAAACAAAATGTAGATGTTTTTGCTCCTGGAGAAAGAATATACGCTACCATACCCAATAATAAATACGAAAGAATGGACGGGACTTCAATGGCTGCTCCTTGTGTTGCAGGAGTTGCTGCTTTAATACGCTCATATTACCCTCAACTAAAAGCCGAAGAGGTAAAACGTATTTTAATAAACTCTGGAACTAAAATAAATTTAAAAGTGATAAAACCGTTTGGATCTTTTGATTCAATGGATTTAGAATACTCTGATGAAGAGGGAGAAAAATTGGTTCTTTTTCCAAATTTATCAGTATCAGGCAGTATTGTAAACGCTTATAACGCAATTCGTATGGCCGATAAAATAGTAAATAATACCAATAAAAAAACATTGCAAAATTAAAAATATTTCCTTTAACGATATTTTTAATAACTTTTGAAAAGTGCATAATCCACTGAGAAGTGTCATTATATTTGAATTATTTTTTTTAACATTTACCTAAATTGGGTAAAAATGGAGTCCTGCAAATTTTTGTAGGACTTTATTTTTAAAGAGATGTGTAAAAAAGATATAAAAAAAGAGTCGGAGTAAAGCATATTTATTCTATATAAATTCCTATCCCCAAAAAGAATAAATATTGAATGTCTTTATCTCCTTCTCTTTTATTTTGGAGTAAATAGTGTCTGAAAGAAAACACTACAAAATTAAAAATATTTCTTTTGTAAAATTTGATGGTTTTCTTTCAGCCACTATGTAGTGTCTGAAAGAAAACACTAAATACTCCTTTCTAAGCACAATTTTATTCGAGTAATTTTTTCTTTTTTGACAAATTAAAGATAACTACTCGTAGGCTTATCCCCACGGATAAAAAATGTATATTGTTTACTCCTTTTAACCCCATAAAACTACTTGCCTTGGTAGCAATTTTATATGGGTCGTACTCTACAATGGTTTCGGTGGTGTTTTCTTTATACCGTTTATAGTCTGATAATCCGTAATTTACATAAAGTCCTGTATAAACAGTTGCCTTTCTCAATAAAAAAGAAACCCCTGATTCAAAACACAAAGCTAACGTTTTATCCAATTGCTTTTTATTGTTATCGGAATTGAAATTATACACACTTCCAAATCCAGAACTTGGCAAATCATCAATAATCAAATTTGTATCTGGATAATACCCTTCAATACTTAATTCGCCTATCTTTGTGTTTGTTTTTTGTCCTGCGGTAATGATATATTTAATTCCTGTTGCGGCATAAAACTTTGTGGTTTTGTTCGTATTAATCGGAATTTCGTGGCGTAGCATTAAAGGAATCATAACTGTACTAATTGTACTTTTTTCTTTATATCCCTTTACAGAGGTTCTCAATTCAAAAGCAGAACCTGATGCATCAATTTCATTTGACTTTAACACTATTGATTCTGGTATGTTAAAAGACGTGGCGTAATTGCCATAATGTAAGCCTGTTTCTATAGAAAACCTATCTGTGAAATAGTATTCTAAATTAACCCCAAAATCATTACTAAAATTCAAATTACTTTCAAAATCGTTAAATTTATAATTTAATCCCGACAAAAAACCTATATTGGTCTGTACGGAAATTCGCTGTCCAAATGTATATGTACTCAAAAAAAGTACGATATAAATAATATTCTTTTTTAACATCTTATTTTACTAATAAATTAATACTCTCATACGTTCCGTTATATAAGGTTAGCTTAACTACATAAATGCCCGTAGCATCGGGGGCGGTTATCTGTGTAATTTTCTTAACCTTAGGTATTCTCGTTATTGCTTTTCCTCTAATATCATACACAATCAAATAAGCTCCTTCTAATGCTTTTTCGTCATAATTAAGTTTTACAGAAAACAATTCTTTATGCACAACAGGGTTAGGATATAACTTGATTAACTTATCTTCAAAATAAAAACTGTCTGTTATTTTAAAAGAACAGCTCAACTCTTTATGTCCTTCTTTTGTTTTTGCCTCCACATAGTACGAACCTTTTAAAAAAGTATCTGTATAATATTGCTTTGTAGCACCGGGTATCAGTTTTCCATTCTTGTACCATTGCCAAGCGACATAATTTCTACTGGCATTGTTAAAAATAAGTGTGTTTTTTGAATAGCGTGAAATAAGATTGGTTATTTTTCCTATTATCGGCAATTCAACCTCTGGTGCTGGAAGATAATTTTTATTACCTTTTTGTATAGCTTTAATTTTTGTGCTACCGCTATTGTGAAAAGATAATATATTTTTACTAACACTGGCTACGGTTGTATCATAAACATCGTATGTAATAGGTAAATCACTATTAGTAGTTGCGGTCAATAAAACCGTTTTTTGTTTTGCATCACAGTCAAAAATCAACTCTTGATTCCACGTTATAAGTTGTGTAGCCTTTGTTATTTCCATTTTTGAAGGTACAAATTTTACACGATAGCCTTTTATTTTTAGCTCTCCTTGTGTAATATTGTATGTACCTACATCCTCTCCTTCTTCTCGGCTTAATGTTCCTGAAATCAAATTTTTTAATTTTTCGGGTAATCCTTTTACTATTTTATAGGTAAATTCGGGGTCTTCTTCGCCATACACTTTTTCTTGATAATCGGCACTAACTATTACTTCTCCTAAAAAAATATTAAAAATTCCTGATTTGAATACTATTTTATAATTTTTGGTACTTATTGCTAAACTTCCTTGTTCTATGGCATATTCACCTACTTCTTCTCCCTTTTTTCTTTCTAATTTCCCTACAAAGCTATTGCCATCTTTTAGCTTTGGCTCATAGGTGTAAATCAATTCAGGGTCATCATATATAATTCTTTCCCGCCGACAGGTTATTTTTAAGAATTTTATAAGTTCCTACGTTTTCGCCTTGTTCTCTACTTAACAAACCTGTAAACGTATCGCCTTTCACCAATTTAGGTACTACGTTATAACTAAGTATTGGGTCTTTGTCTGCGTATAATTTAGACTGATTGACTTTAGCCGTAACCACTATTGGTTTGGGGGTAATTTCATATTCTCCTGACACAAAGCTAACCGTATAGTTTGAACTGATAAACAAATTCCCTTTCCCTATGGCGTATTTACCCACATCTTCGCCTCTTGTACGGCTTAATGCTCCTGTAAACGAATCACCTGTTACTAAATCGGGTTTTATGGTGTAGGTAAAAACGGTATCTTCCTCGCCATATACCTTTTTTTGATTAGCATTAACAGTAACTTTTATAGGTTTTGATTTGATTTCAAAATCATTACTCACAAAAGTAACGCTATAATTTTTGCCGGGGCTTAGTGTTCCTATTTTAACGGCATATTTACCTATGTTTTTACCTGTAGTTCTATGCAACGCTCCGACAAATTTATCGCCCTCTTTTAAAGTCGGTTTTACCGAGTATGTATAAATCGGGTCGTCCTCGCCATATACTTTGTATTGGTTTCTATTTACCGTTACTGTAATGGGTTTGGGAGTTATATCAAAAACCGATTTTTGATATGAATTTATAGTATAATTAGGGGAAGATAGTGTTCCTTGTTCTATATCATAATTTCCTACCTCTTCTCCTTGCTTTCTTACTAATTTACCACTTAATTTATCTCCGTCTTTTAATTTAGGTACGACTGTATATTCCAAAACAGGGTCAGCCTCAGTATATGTTTTTTGCTGATGACTCTTTGCAATTACTTTTATAGGCTTTGGTTTTAT
>FUHQ01000047.1_pt1 | contig 10879 bp, 7 predicted proteins | sample 1003131 | NCBI WGS metagenome assembly FUHQ01 (sample SAMEA4075884, study PRJEB14783) | cnidarian metagenome | reverse complement strand
AAATATAACCGCTAACTAACCCTAAAATTACTTTTTTATCTACTTCTTTTTCTTTCCATATTTGCTTAATTATTTCAAAGGTTACCAATACTGTAAAAATAGCATAAATACCTAATCGTGGTAACAAATAATGATTTACTTCGTTACTTTTAAATAATATTTCTGCTCCGAAAAAAAATAAAGAAATTACAAACAACGCCAAGCTAAACCACAATAATTTTCTTTTTTTTGATACAATTACTATTCCTGCTAAAATATTAAGCGAAAGTAATATAGGTGTTATCGTATTTTCATAAATTCTATTAGGAAAAATTAAAACTCCAAACAGTAGCAATAACTGAATGGTTAAATAAACATCAAAACGATGTTTGTAGGCTTTTTTATAGTATTTTTTCATTTAATCGACTTTTTTAAATCGGATTATTTCGTTGTTTTCGGCATCAAAAAGTTGTAAACCTTTAGCTGCAATTTTATAGGTTTTTACTTTAGGTAAGGTCTCAAAAAAAGCAGTTTCTATATCCATTTTAGGACACGCCATCATTGTACTTCCCATTTTATCGCTTATTTCTAATTGGGTTTCCGATACATTTTCGATTGTTCCAAAAAACGTGTTACACGTTCCTTTTCCGTAAATTTTTCTTTCGGCAATTTGAAGTTCTAATCTTGGTCGATTTTCTTCATCTTTAAAGGTTAATTCTTTTCCGTTTAACCAAGTAGCTACCCAAATATCGTGTAAACGCAAAGTGGCATCTTGTTTTTTAGATAGTATTTTTACTAAAGTATATTTTATAGAAGATGCATCAGCAGGAACTTCCTCTGGATTTAATTCTTCTTTTTTTACTTTTAGCTTGTAGATATTTCCGGGCTCAAAGGTAAATCCTTCTATTCCTCTATAAAATAATTGCCATTTGTTTGCTTCTAAAGTTTCGCCTTTTTGTACTTCTAAACAGTGCATTGGAGCAACACCTACACAAGGAACTTTAGTACTGTTTACCCAAAGTATTTCTTCGTTTGTGTTCTTTTTTTGCATCGTTCCGCAAGAAATCATCATTGTAATAATGGTTAATAATAAGATTGTTTTTTTCATTTTGATTTGTCTTTTTTTGATTAAAATTGCAAGATTTAGCGATAATCTCGCAATTTTCACTGTTTTTTTAATTGATTGATAATCGTATCAAATTTTGCTGATTTTATATAGTTTTGCTTTTTCTTATTGACTTGTATTACCTCTAAAAGTTCTAAATTTACTAATGTTTTTAAGTCGGTTCGAGCTGTAAAATTTGAAATATTAAATCGGTTTTCTACTTCTTTTGTGGTAAAAATTCGCTCGCCATCATCATTTATAATTTTAATAAGTTGTGCCATTCGTTCATTTACTTTCGGAATTTTCATAAATGTAGCCGCTTGAAAAACTTCTTTTTGCTTTTTATTGATATATTGTTTTAAGGCTTCGTAGGCTTTTTCCATTGTTTTGATATGATAGGTAATAAAATAACTCATATCATTATCGTCTAACTCGGTATATAAATAGGCTTTTTCATACTGATTTTTAGTTTTTTGAATACTGTTTGAAATGGATAAATATTCGGTTAGCCAATATCCTTTTTTTAGTAAATACCAATAAAATAAGGCTCGTGCAGTTCTTCCATTTCCATCGGTAAACGGATGAATCCAGCCTATCATAAAATGAATAATACAGGCTTTTACAATAGGATGAATAAAATGGTCGGATTCTGTATTAAAAAACACACATAAATCATTGATTAAATTACCAATATTGGTATAAGGTGGTGGCGTATGTACAATTTCGCCTTGTGTGTAATTTACTACGTGTACCTCGTTATTATCTCTAAAACTACCTTCTTCTTTTGGATTTTTTAGGGTTTTGTTGGTAATAAGTTGGTGTATGTGTTGTATGTTTTCAGGTGTTAAATCTTCTTCTTTATGTTGAACAATGTGCTTTATTGTTATATAATTGTTCATTATCATTATTTCCGATTTGTTTTTCGGTTTTTTTTCAGAACGAATCATTTCTTTTGCCTTTTTTCTGGTGGTGTTTGCTCCTTCCATTTGGCTACTTGAAATGGCTTCTTCCATTAATGAACTGATTATATATTTTGTTTTGTCGGTTTCAGCAATACCAATATTACTGCTTAGTGTGCCACCAATTTGCATATCAAACTCATGCAACATTCGTTGTATATAATCGGTAAGCATAAAAGAAAACGAGTAATTTGCAAAATGTACCGTAGTTGCATTGATTTTTCGATGTAATTTTATAGCATTCCACAATGCTTTTTTATCGTATGTAACAGGTTGATATTTAACTTTATCCCAATATAAATAAGCATCTTGAATTTTCTTCAAAACTCCATTATTTTGAATTTCAACCATTAACGCAATGGTTTTTTTACTTTCGGAATATGTTGGTACTTGTTCTATCAAAACAGTTATTGTTTGATACAAAAATAGTAAAAATTGCGAGATTATCGATAAATCTCTCAATTTTTACTAAATAATACCAAATCTAATATAAAATGCGACTTATCATCGGATAAATTTTCACTTCTGCTTCGTTAAAAATACTCGCCGTAACTATGGTTATGACTGTGTTTTTCGCCTTATACGATTTATGATTAAAAAATTTGTATAAATGAATTGAATTATTTTTTGTTCAGATAAGATAAAAAATATAAGTATAGCCGTAGCTTATGGTTCTATTTTATATTGAAATATGGGCGAAAAAGAAACGATTGATATGCGAAGTTTTTAGTTGTAAATCGTATTAGATAAGTAAAAATTTATACTCGAATCCAAAATAGCATTTTATATTAGATTTGGTATAAATTATTTTTTTGATTCTAAGCAACACAAAGATAAACAGAAAGTATGCCATAAAACAAACCTCCTGTTTACTCAATTTATATTAATCTTTAGCTGTCAATCTTCCAACTTCAAACCTCCGTCTTCCAACTCCCAACTTTACTCCTCCAACAATTCTTCATTAAATTCATAGCCTTTGTAGTGTACTTTAAATAAACTACTGTATAAAGCAGGTACAAACAATAAGGTAATAATCGTACCAAATAACAGACCTACCATAATACTTACAGCCATACCTTCCCACATTTCTCCTCCTGAAAGGTATAACGGAATCAATCCTAAAACGGTGGTAAAGGTTGCTAATAAAATAGGACGGAAACGCTGTAAACACGCTGCGATTACCGAATCTTGGTCGGAACGCCCTAAGGTTTGTTCTACTTCCATTCGGTCAATAAGTACAATGGCGTTATTGATGACAATTCCAGCAAGTGAAATCACTCCCAAAAATGGCATAAATCCGAAAGGTTCTTGAAATACTAATAAACCAATTACAACTCCGATAATTCCTAACGGAATGGTTAATACAACAATCGTCATTTTACGGAAAGAGTTAAACTGAATAATTAATAACAACACAATAATAAATGCCGAAACAGGTAAATATCCAATAACAGAACCCATACTTTCTGCCGATTGTTTAGCATCTCCACCCATTTCGTAGGTGTAGCCTTGTTTCCATTTTTTTGCTTCGCTTTTTAACCAAGGTGTAATTTCTTTGGTTATGGCACTTGCGTTACCATCGGCACGAAGTTCACTGGTGATTTTTATGGTTCGTTTTAAATCTTTTCGCTTAATTTTTCCGTATTGCCATTGCGGAACGATACTCGCTACTTGTAATAACGGAACGCTTTTTCCTGTGGCTTGTGCAAACACATTTAAGGTTTCTAACGATGCCAACGACTGTTGCTGATTGGCATTTGCACGCATTATAATTGGAATTGACTTGTTGTCTTCTCGGTATTCTCCTGTGGTAAATCCGTCTAAAACCGTAGCCAACGAAGTGGCAATATCAGAACTTGACACCTTAGCCGTTTGGGCTCTGTTTTGGTCGATTTTTACCAAGAATTTTTTACTCTTTGGTCCCCAATCGTCTTTGATATTTTTAGTTCCTGAAATTTGAGATAGCTTTAATTTTACCGTTTCCGAAATTTTTGCCAATTCATCAGGACTTGCTCCTGAAACTACAATTTCAATCGGTGTTCCTCCACCTCCTCCTGAAAGTACACCAACTTTAATATCGGCATTTGGGAAGTTGTTAAACGCAAATTGGTCTAACTTTTCAACAACCATCATATTTTCATTAAACGAGGAAGTATTTACCAAAATATGTGCGTAGTTAGAATTGGCTTCGTCTGGACTGTATCCTAAATCGTACGACGCTGGTCCTTCGCCTACATAAGCACTCCAATCTGAAATACCTAAACTACGGTTGCTGTTGGTTTTTAAAGAATCGGTCATATACTTTTCTAACTTCGTAACAACTTCTTTGGTACGCTCAATTTTTGTTCCTTCTGGCAAATTGATGTTTACCGTTACCATATTCCTATCACTTGACGCAAAAAACACGAATGAAAGATATGAAAAGCCGTACAACGAAAGAAAAAAGGCAACTAAAATCCCGATAATTACCTTGTATTTATGATGTAAGGCAACTAAAATTAAATCTTTATATTTTACTTTTAAATAATTAATAATTTTATCAACAATACTTGGTTCTTTAGTTCCTTTAGGGGCTACTTTTAAGAATAAATAACAGAAAAGTGGAATGATAGTAAGAGCTATAAACCAAGATGATAACAAGGTAATAGTAATGACTACGAAAATAGGCCCAACGATATCTCCCATTGTGGTTGGCGATAAATAAAACGCCATAAATGCCGCCGATGTAGTTAAGGTTGAAATTAATAAAGGCATCCATAATTCTGAAAAAGAATCTACGGCAGCTTTGTATTTTTCAACGCCCTGTTCCATTTTTACCATAATGGTTTCGGCAACTACAATGGCGTTATCTACCAACATTCCTAATGCCATAATTAAAGCCGCAAGGGTAATTTGGTTAAGTCCCATATTTAAAACCCCCATTATCATTAGGGTCATAATTACCACAATAGGAATTAAACTTGCAATGACAAAACCAGTTCTAATTCCTAAAAATATTAACATTACTGCTAATACAATTCCGATAGATTGTAGTAAGTTTATCAGAAAGTCGTTTACCTTATTGTCGATATAAGTATCTAAAGACGAAATTCGTACCATTTCTAACCCAACAGGTAATTTTGCTTCCCAATTTTTCACTACTTCGTTTACCTGTTTTCCTAATTCAATTACATTGGAATTTTTCTTTAGGTTTACGTGTATTGAAATAGCATTTTTACCATTGATAAACACTTCTTGTTTACTTGGCGAAACATAGCCTTTTTTAATGGTGGTAATGTCGCCTAATTTTACTAATTGTGTTCCTTTTGCTCCAACCGGAACTAACATATTTCTAATATCATCTACCGAATTAAAGTTTCCTGTAGGTTCTAAAATAACACGTTCGTCGCCTATATTTACTTGTCCGCCTGAATTTAAAATATTGGTTGAACCAATAATTTGCTGCAATTTAGAAGCCGACAAACCGTATTCTTTTAAACGAGCATTATCAAACTCTACAAATACACGTTCGTCTTGCTCTCCGCCTAACTCCACTTTTGCAGCATCGGGTAAGCGAATTAAATCGTCTTTTATATCATCGGCGTATTCTTTCATTTCGGCATACGAATATCCGTCGGAAGTTAAACCGACTACAATTCCGTATATTTCTCCGATTCCGTCATCGTTTAATTGTGGGACAACCCCTTTGGGTAAGCCTCTTAGTACATTTAATTTTCTTCGCAATCTGTCCCAAACAGCTTGCATCTCTTTTTTAGAAACCTCGTCTTTTAAGGATATTGAAACTACCGAAAGCCCTGTACGAGAAGTACTACTTACGTTTTTTAGTTCGGGCAATTCTTGGGCAACTTTTTCTATTTTATCGGTTACTAACTGCTCTACACGCTCCGGACTTGCTCCCGGAAATACCGAAACTACTGAAGCTACACGTATGGTATAAGGTGGCATACTATCTCTAGATAAGCCTTTATACATTACCATTCCCATAATAATAATAACTGCTAATACAATTATTGTTATTCGGTTTTTATCGATGGAAAATTTAGTTAAATTCATATTTTTTGGTTTTGTTGTTGAGGGGAGGAAGTTGGGAGACCGAAGGCCGAAGCTGGAAGTCCGAAGTTTGAAGTTGGAAGTTGGAAGTTGGAAGTTGGAAGACCGAAGTGGATAACTTCCGTCTTCCGTCTCCTGTCTTCCGTCTCCTGTCTTCTGTCTTCCGTCTCCTGTCTCCTGTCTTCCGTCTTCAAACTCCCAACTTCCTCCCCCTTAATTATTTTATACTTTTTTTATAAGCGATTAACATATTCATTAAATTATAAGCATATTCATAAAGGTTTTTAAATTGTACTTCTGAAATATACTTTCTTCTATTCATTTTGTGTAAACAAGTTACTACTTCTGCTAAAGAACGAATGGCATATCCTACAAATTTTCTATTCTCCAAAGTAGATTGACCTATTGAGCCTTCTGAAATATTTAAAGCAACAGAATCTACCGCCCTACTTATTTGTGATGACAAATTGAACTTCTCAAAATCGGGCAAAGTACGGGCTAATTGGTTGATGTCTTCACCAAAATCCATAGCCTTTTGCCAAACAATTAATTTTTCAAATTTAAAACTCATAATTTCTTTTTTTTAGTTGGAAGTTGGGAGAAGGAAGACCGAAGACCGAAGTTTGAAGTGGATAACTTCCGTCTTCTGTCTTCCGTCTTCCGTCTTCTGTCTTCCGTCTCCCGTCTTCCATCTCCCGTCTTCCGTCTTCCAACCCTACTTCGTTAATCTCACTTCTTGTCCGTCTAACAACGTTTGCAATCCTGCGGTGGCAATTTTTTGTCCGGCAGATAACCCTTTGGTAATTTCAAAGCCTTCTAAAGTTAAATTACCAATGGTTACGGTTTGCTTTTTTACAGTGGCTTTATTTCCTGAACCATTAATTACAAATACAAATTTTCCGTTACTGTCTTCACCTACGGCATTGGTAGGAACTACTAATACTTTACCGTCTAATTTACGGTTTCCGAAATCGAAAGTTATATTAGAAGCCATACCACTTTTTACCAAATCGGATGGGTTTTTTAACGCCACTTTTACAGGATAAGTAGCTGTGTTTGGGTCTACTGCTGGTGCTACTTCGGTTACTTTTCCTACAAATTTTTGATTTGGTAATGCGGTAAATGATACCGAAACATTCATATTTTCTTTTACGCCGTTAATCACACTTTCAGGTAAACCTAAAGTGATTTCCATTTTTGTTCCTGCGTTTAACGTGGCTATTACTTGTCCCGCTCCTACATTTTCATTTTTTTCGGAACTTACGGAGGCTATAATTCCGTTATCTGGTGCATAAATATAGCCGAATTTAATTTGCTCTTTTTGTATGTCTGCACCTCTTTTTGCTGCTTGATAGGCTTCTTGTGCTGTTTTATATCCGTTTTTAGCATTTTCAAAATCGCTTAATGACGCACTTCCTTTTTCGTATAACGAACGAACTCGGTTTAAACTTAATTTTGCGGTGTTCATTTGTGATTTGGCACTGTTTACTTGAGTTCGTGCTTTTTCGTACGATAAGCGTGACTGTACATTGTCTAATTTGGCTAATAATTGTCCTTTACGAACTTTTTGACCTAATTTAATATTTAATTCGGTAATAATTCCAGCACTACGAAACCCTAATTTAATGATTTTATCGGTTTTGGCTGTTCCACTAAAGGTGCGGACTTTATCACCTCCTAAATATCCTACTTGTTGGTATTTTACAGGACGGATTGGCGGTGGTGTTTTTTTTGTTTTTTCTTTGCACGAAAATAATGTGATGCAAAAGAGACTTAAAAGGATTGTTTTTGTTAGATATTTCATTTTTTTATAGTTTTTATTATTCTGCTTGTGCGTTAGGGGTTGAATGGTCTGTTTGAGCTCTTTTGTGAGGCACGAACAAAAAGCGAGTAATGAAAACCCGACCCTTGTGGTAACGCCCAAATTATATTAGTTGTTTTTATTTAAATAGTTTAAAAATCGTTGGTTAAAATCGTTGTTTTCTTGTTTAGTATTTAGCAAAAAGTAGTAACCTATATAGCGTTCTAACTGCAAATTTGAAATTAAATAATTGTAGGTTGCATTTGCCTTTGCCAATTGCGAATTTAAATAGTTGTTTTGTGCATCAATAAGCTGTACAATATTTACTGCTCCCGATGAATAGGCGGTTTGCGTAATGTCCAACGCTTCTTTTGCCGATGCTTCGGAAACCTTTGACAATTCAATATTGGTAATTTGAGAAATTAAATTCAGTACTCCTTTGCGAACATTGGCAGCTATTGCTAATTGGGTATTGTCTTTATTAATTTCCAATTGCTCTTGCTGAATAATTGCCGTTTGCCTTTTTATGGTATTGGTGTTTTGATTAAAAATAGGTACGCTAATATTTACGCCTACATTGTAATTTCCGTCGGGTGGCGTTGGAAATCCTGTTGGATAAGTACTTCCTTCGCCCGAACGTGAAAAATTATGATTGTACTGTCCTTGCAAGGCTACGGTTGGTAAAATTCGTCCTATTCCGTATAACTTTTTTTGACGTTTTGTGGCTTCTAAATTATATCCTAATTGTTTTAATTCTGGTGCATTTTCTAAGGCTTCTTCTATTAAAAAATCAATAAAACTTTCTCGTTGCATTGGCGAGTCAAATAACTTGGCGAAACCTTCGTAGTTGTATTCTTTAAAAATATCATCATTAAAATTAGCATCTTCTACATCTATCACATAATTTGACGGATTGTTTGTTAACTGATTTATCCCAATTAACGCTTGTTTTAAACGATTTACCGCTTCTACCAAAGTTTGGCTGTTTTGTGCTTTTTGACTTTGTAAACGCAACAAATCGGTTTTACCTGATTGTCCGGCTTTAAAATTTTCTTGGGCTATTTGGAGGTTTTTTTCGGTCAATGCCATATTTCGCATTTGTATGGTTACATTCGACTTTAAAATCAATGCATTAAAATAGGCATTCGCTCCGTTAAATATAGCGTCTAACTGCTTTGCATTTAAGCCTTCTTGCTGTGCTTTGGCTAAACTTTTTTGAATACTGATATTGGCATTAGCACCCTCCGAAAATAATACTTGTTGTAACTTTACATTTCCTGAGGTTGAAAATTCAGGATTTTGTCCGTTACTAATTTTTGCCACTTTAGGGTCAATGTAAGTTCCTGTTGCACCAGCCGTAAGTGTTGGCAAATAACTGCTTTTAGCCGTTTTTACATTTTGTTTGCTTACTAAAACATCTTTTTCTCCCGATTTTAACGATAAATTTTTGTTTAAGATATCGTTAATAAGCATTGGTAAATTGTATATTTTTTGTGCCGAAGAATTTACTTTATTTCTATTTTTTATAAAATGAGTATCCCCTATCATACTATATCGCAAAGGCGTTCCAATGGCTTGTGCAGTATTAAAATTAAGGGTAAGTGCCGAATCAAAATTAATAAGTATTGGCAATTCCGAAAAATTAGTTCCGTTTACATAACTTTCTATTGAAAGTGCTATTCTACGGAAAAATTGTGTCATATTATCTGCTGTAATATTGGTGGCTAAAATTCCGTTTTCAACATCTTTTCTTCGTGAAGAACTAAAAGACGGTATTTTTTTTTCGATAAGAGTATCGGCTAATTGTCGTACTTCATTGGGTTTTAACAAATACGAGTTAGCCATTAACAAGGCATCAATTCCGTTTAAATTATTTTCAATATCGGCTAAAGAGGTATATGGAATTATTTTTAGGCTTACTCCTAAAGTTTTAGCTTGTTTTTGTAACGCCGTTTCAAAATCGTTGCTAAATTCTAATAAAGAACGTGCTACCACGACTCCTACTGTATTAAAATCACTTAATTTTTTAAATGTTGTAAGGTCATCAATAGGGCTTCCAGAAAATTTAATATAGGCTAAATTAGAGATTCCAGAAGTTTTGTTTTTTTCTATTTTTACTGAATTTTCCAAATCTAACACTCCAAAAGCCAATACCGGTTTTGGATAACTTTTTTGTTGTTGTATAACTGCGTTATCAAATAACCCGAAAGAAATAATAATATCGCATCTGCTTACCAAAGTTTGATAATTTTCTTTGGCTTTTTCTATATTATATTTATTTTCTAATTGATCGTTTTTATTAAAAATGATATGCGCATCTTCTCCTACTACCGCTTTTACTTCCTTTTCTAATTTTTGAGAAAGCATATTATGAATTTCAGGAGAATATTCATCGGATAGAATACCTATTTTGTAGGTTCGTTTTTGTGCAACTATTGTTATGGATAACAATAAAAATAGTATGGTTAGGTGTTTTTTCATATAGTATTTATTTATTTAATTGGTTTTCTAGTACTTTAATTATTTCTTCTGATGATGAAATAAACTCGTTAAAATAATTGTTTATTTCTGTATTCGTTTCATCTCTAAACGCCAAGGTTTTTTCCATTAATTCTACTTGTAGTTTATAGGCTTCCATCATTTTATTCATTCTTTCTCTAACTCCATTAATGTCGATAAAAAAAAGACGTTTTCGTTTGTTTTCTTGTGATTTTATAAAAGATACATCACCAATTTCTATTAAAAATTTTAGAGCTTTACTGGTTGCACTTTTACTAATTGAAAGTTCTTCCATCAACTCTTCAAAGGTGAAATACTTTTGATTTGAAACAAAAAACAAGCCCAAAATTCTACCGCCTATTGGAGGTATATTTTCTGATTTATACACTAAAGCGTATAGGTCGATGATTTGTTTTTTTGTTAAATCCAATTCTTATTTTTTTTGCAAATAAACAATAAATATTTTAAGTTTCCAAATTTGGAAAC
>FUHQ01000046.1_pt1 | contig 10893 bp, 6 predicted proteins | sample 1003131 | NCBI WGS metagenome assembly FUHQ01 (sample SAMEA4075884, study PRJEB14783) | cnidarian metagenome | reverse complement strand
CTCTTAAATAATAAAAAATTACTTCTATGAGAAAAATGGATATAAAAAAAATCTTGATCATAAAAATTAATAAAAGGTAACAAAAAGTGATTGATATAAGGATTTTTCTTTACAAATCTATTTTTTTGATAAATGGGAGTTTGATATCCTACGGAAGAAGAAAAGCAAAATTCTTTATTACCTACGGATAGTGTTTTTGTATAATTTCCTAAAAACAAAAGATAATCAAAATCATAAAAATTAGCATAAATACTATTAGCCTCTCTTTGGTGTAAGTGTTTTACAGATAGATTAATATGTTTTTTTGTGGCAATGTTGTGGTATGATAATTCTAATTTTTGATTTGTTTTTTCTGTAAATGTATCGTTATTTTTAGGTAGTAAATGCGTTCCTTTTCCACTTTGATATAACAGTTGATATTTTATTGATATTTCGGTTTTGGGACACTTTATTTTTAATTGTGTAACGGCATTAGTTAACCATTCGTTATAATCAAATACAGATTGTTTTTTATGTGAATCGTCAAAGCCTTTTTGGCTGGTGTTTTCTAACGAAAGACGATAAGAAAGCGTATTATTTTTTGCAAAATTAGACAAGCCTTTAAAGATAATACTGTTTGATTTACCACTAACATAACGATAATTGCTACCAAATCCCTTCCTGTTTGTAAGGTTTCCTACGCCTGTTACTGAAAATATTTTTACTTGAGATACTGCTCCATCATCAATCGTAACTTCATAATTGTTGTTTTTATAAAAATATCCCAAAGAAATTTTATGATTTCTGTTAATTTTATAGCCAATGGCAGGTTGTATTTTAAAATTATTTCCGTAAAGCAATGGTTTAGGATATTGATAATTTACTTTGTGTTGGGCTGTATATTGGGCTGTTATTTCAGTATTTAATCGAGCGGTTATGTTTTTACTCATAATGGTTTTTACCATTACTTTTTGGTGTTTCCAGTCTTTTTGTAATGTGTCCAATAAATAATAAGGAGATAAATACTTAGTACTGAAAATATTTTTACCCAACGCTCCATTATCATAACGTTCGTTAAAGTGTATAATTCCATATATGTTATACTTTTTCATTTTTTTTCCTCCTTCTGATGACATATTTATTCCATAAACGTTATCCGCCATAAAAGGGTGTTTTAACTCATTTTTACCATAGAACCCTTCGCTATAAATATTTGCAAAAGAATTAGGAAGCAAGCTATCGGTTAAGAACAGGGATTTAATTGTATAAAAGTGATGTGATTTATTTAATGTATTGTAAAAATCATTTTTTTGAGCCTTTACCTGAAAGCTAAACATTAAAATCAAAAAAAAGCAACTATTTTTCATTAAAAAGATATTTAGAAAGATTTTGGAGTGGCTTTATTCAAGGCAATAAAGTCTGTAACACAGTTATCAGTATCTAATAATATTTTTCGACCTTGTATTGTTGTACTAATTTTTCTTCGATAACTTTTTCCTTGCCACGCTTCTAATACTTCAAGATGTTCGCCTACTACTTGGGTGGGGAAATTTTGTTTCGTTTGAGCTTCAAAAGCATCAATAATGATATTATTGGGTAATTTTACATACTGGTATGTTCTTGTTTCTATTCTTCCTCGTTTTAGTTGCACTTTTTCTAAAGAACTAACAGCTACATTTTTAAATATAGCTAAGCCTATTCCTCTGTTACTTGTTACGATTTCGCTAATTTTTGAATGCGTATTGAAAGCAACTTTTAAATTAGGTACTTTAGCTACGTCAATATCATAATTAGTGGCAAATCCTTCAAAATAAGTTTCAAAATCCGATATTGATAAATCAACACTTTTTTTAACAGTACCAAATAAAAATAAATTGTTTACTTCTTTTTTAGAAAGGCCTTCAGCGTTAATGTGATTAATAGCCGTAGCAGCAATTAGGACACTTTTACCGGGAGCAACAGGGTGTTTTTTCCCATCGCCTTTGATGGTAAAAATTTGTTCTATGTACAGGTGCTTATCATCTTTCCGCCACGTATCTTCGTATAGATTGGATATTACTCCTATTTGCAAACCATCTGCATATAGTGTTTGAGGAGAGTTGTTGTAAATTTCAAAAAAACTGTCATTAAACCGTATATATTCATAAAAACCGCCTAAATCTCTTCCCCCTCCGGCATTGCTGTTATATACCTCTTTAATAACAAAACCACCTATTTTATTCGTTTTGAGAACTATTTTGCTCTCTTGTGTTTGGTTTGCTGTGATTAAAACGGCATTAGACCCTCCTATAAAATCCAAGTCTTTTTTTATACCAATTTTTTTAAACACGGTGGTTTTATCAAAGGTATGAGCTATTTTTATTTGATATGTATCATTGACAATATTAGTAAACGTAACTTTTCCTGTTTCATTGGTTTTTCCTTTTTTAACAAGAGAACCATCTTCATTTATCAAAAGGACCTCGATATTTTTTTTAGAAAAAGAAGTATAGCCCTCTTCAAAGTTTATGAAAATATGAACATTACCATAAGGCACGGGTAACTCCTCCTTATGGCACGATTGTAATCCTATTAAAATAAGTACGATGTAATATATTTTTTTCATTATTATAGTTTTAAAGATGCTTCAAATCCGTAAAAAAAAGGAATGTTTCGAATACGATTATCAATTATGGGACGACTGTTAAAAATATTATTTACAAAAAATGATAATTTACCGTTTCGCCCTATTTCCTTTGAAATGTTAAAAGTAAATAACCACAATGGCTTTTTGTTTTCTGTAGTAGTGTTTGCTTTTCTATTAAATTGACTGACTAATATTTTATTATTTTTATCAAATGATGAAAAAGAACCTTTATTATCGGCATACATATAAGGCAATGTGGCGTAATTACTTTGTGATTGCTTTTCGTACCAAATGGTTTGTGTGGATAACGAAACGATAAAATTTAGCTCGGGAATATGTAAAATACTTCGCAGTGTAGTGCTTAATTGCTCGTTACTGTTGGTGCTTCCGCTGTTATACTTTCCTATAAGCTGATTTCCCGTAGTTGCATTGGTAACTATTTGGTAACTGTTATCGGTATAAATAGACTGCGTATTTATATAGCCTCCCAAAAGTTGAAACGATAAGGAAGTTGCTATTTTAAAGTCGGTCAAAAATTCTATCCCTTTGTTTTTTATTGTAAACCGATTATTTGGAGTATTATACAATCCTATAAAATTAGCTATTTTTTGCAAAGTGTAATACGGAGGTAAATCACTCTTTTTATAAATGTTATAAGGCATAAATACTGCGTTTTGCGTATATCCGAAAGCGTTTTTAGTTTGCTCTTGATACGCAATAACATCAATGTTATTTTTATTCCAAGAATAGTTAAACCCCAATTCAAATTTATTGCTTTTAGCTACTTTTAGTTGTTTATTATCAGTAGAAAAAGCCTTTGTTGAAATAATTATTAAATTTTCATTAGGATTTCCTGTAAAGTAATTATAGCCAATTAAGTCAAAAAAGGCATCATCAGGATAAATATGTAACAGAGCTGGTGCTTTTGAGGCAATTCCCCAACCTCCTTTTAAGATAAGGTTTTTCGTTACTTTTGATGAAAAATTAATACGAGGAGATACTTGTATTCCATAAGTAGATTGTAGTAAATTTTTTGGTTGAAAATTATCTATACGTATCCCAAAAGTAAGTTCGTTTTTTGTATTGTAAAGATTAAATTTTAAGGCATCTTCAACAAAAAATGATAACTGTTGTAGTGCTAGTGCTTTGTTGTATGGGCGCTCTCTTAAGGTTTGAACTCCCAACCCCTCTGGGGGTCTTTTAGGGTTGAAAAAAACACCTTTACCATAATTTTTTTCAAAATTATATTCTAAGCCTATTAAAAATTTATGGCGAATACTCCACGTTTTGCGTGTAAATTCATCAGTTATTTTACTGTATAAAGAAAATGGTTTTCCTTCAATTGTTACTTCTGAAATATACGTTTGGGGTAAAAAAATACCGTTACCTTCATTAGTTTTAGTAAATAAAGATAAAACACTTAACGGCTTATTTACTATTTGTTTGTCTAAACTTTCCTGTTTACTGTACGAAGTCGCAACATTAAAATCAATTTTTTCTGTCCATTTTTTTGAAGCATACCATTTTAAATTAAAGCTGAGTTGTAAGCCATTTTGTGAACTTTTTCGTTGTGTGCTTGCATTGTTGTTATTATTTCCGTCAAAAATAGTTTCAGTTGTTAAAGCAGTAGTAGTTGTTATATTTTTACAATTAAAAAGAGTGCCTACATATACTATATTCCCCTTTAATTTATTGTAATTCAAGTCTTTTTCTCGTTCGTTTTGGATAGCCTTGGTATAATCGAAGTCAATATTCAAAGATTTTTTATTTTTAAAAACAAATCCTTTACTTATAGCCGTTTGGTAAGTTTTTGGTGTAATGCGTTGTTTTATTTGTAGGGGAGTTTTCCCTTTTTTTGTTTCTATTAAAATAACTCCGGAGGTAATATCACCATAAGATACAGAGGGAATCCCTTTAATTACCTCTATTTTTTCAATATTATCAACCGATATGTTACGCAAATCATTTCCTCGCCCTGCTGTTGAATTAAAATAATTAATATTTCCTCTCAAAGCCGATGAAGCATTTTGCAGGTTTGCATTATTACTGATACTTATTCCGTTTATACGAATGTTTGTACCAAAAGCTGTAGCATCTTCTGCTCCGTCTCTGGTATCTTTTTGGCGTAATAGCACCTGTTTAACATCATCAAAGTTTTGATTAGTAATTAGTTGCCCAGGTACTAACTGTAAAACATCTGCCAAACTTGATGCTTGTAAGTGTTCGATGGCCTGTTTTTTTATAAGTGTTCTCGTTTGGGTTTTGTTTTTTAGTTCCCCTGTAACGATAACTTCCTCTAAACCTAAAGATTCTTCTTGCAATACAATATTTAGTGATATGTGCTTTTTAAGGGAAAAATCGAGTGTTATTTTCTTTTCTTTTAGTCCTAAACGTTTAAAAATAATTGTAACTGTGTGTGTTTTTATATTTGTTAAGTCGAAAAAACCTTTATCGTCAGTAGTTGTCCAGTTTAATTTTTGTGCTGTTACTATTGTAACCATAGGTAGAGGTTTGTTATCGGAACTTTTTACAAATCCCGATACGCTGTGCTGTCCACTACAAATACCATACAGTATTATTGATATTAAAAGTAAAAATTGTTTTATCATAAGAGGCATAAAATAGTATAACAAAAAAAGTCGCTCTGTTTTTCTTTAGAGCGACTTAGGTAATTGTAAAATATAATTATCGTTTGATAATTTTTCTGGTCGCAATAGCACTTCCTTCATCAATTTTTAAAAGATAAATACCTGATGCTAAATGCTCGGTTCTTATGCTGTTATCTTCTGCGGAAATTTTTTGAGACAAAAGTTGTTTACCACTTGTGTTAAATAATGATACAACGGCATTTTCTACATTATTAATGCGAATAAAGTTTGTAGTAGGGTTGGGGTATATCTGTACTAATGGATTTGTACTTACCTTTTCTACAGAAAGAGCCGTTTGTTTTCCTACCTCTACTTTATTAATTCCTATACCAAACCCATCGCTGTTAGTGTAATCAAAGGCTATATATACTTCTTTACCTGCATATGCACTTAAATCAATTGAAAAGTCTTTAAAAGTATTATCATCGTATTTTCCTTTTTTATAGTGTGTTTTTAAGTCAATAGTTTTTATAGTGGTTGTAAAGTCAGTTTTTCCATTATCCGTTTCTGATATTTTTATTTTTAGTTCATCTTTTGCTATCATTGAGGGATTATCAGCGTAGAACTGAAGATAGTCAGGAGCATTCATATTAAATTTTAATATATATCCACTTTCTATTTTTGTTTTAGGAGTGATAAGCATATCATTTCCCATTGCATAGGCTGTAGATTTTATAAAAGCAGTTTCATCTTTTTTTCTCAACTTATCAGCGTAAGGACCTGATATATAATAAGAAGTCCAACCACTGGGTAAAAAGACCGAACCTGAGAAATTTTCTTCTAAACTTTTATCGGAATTAAATTTAAGAAAATTGCCTCTTCCACTATTGGAATTATTAGCATCTCCATCAACAATAGCGGTGGTAGCAAAAGGACCACTACCAACAGCTACATTTACTGGTGCAGAGAACTCATAATCTAATGTTTCGCCTATTTTTAGAGCGTTACTAACAACCTCATTAGTAGTAACTCCGTTGTATTTATAGCTTACTTTAATTTTATTAGCTTCAATGTCAATATCTCCTGTGTTTTTAATTAAAATACGCACCTTTTTACTCCCTACTAAATCCCCTTGATGTGGTGATAATAATGATAATACTGCAACATCTTTTTGCAAAGTAGAAGTTACAACAACGTCATCAAGGTAAAAACCACTTGCTCCATTATCCGTACCTACGGTTTCTGTTTTGTGTTGAAACCCAATATAAATTGATTTTCCTTTATAGTTTTTTAAATCAATTATATATGTTTGGTAGTTTTTTGTAACATTTTCGCCTACTTTTATAGCTTTTAGGGTTTTGTTAAAATCTGCAACCGCCTTTCCTGTTTCCGATACTTTTATGTATAAATTATCAGGAGGAACTAACTCATCTGTTTTTGTTTTGAATCGTAAAACGGCATTAGCAGTAATGTTTAATTGTGGGGTAATCAGCCAAGCATCTTGCTTTTTTGATCTGTTAGAATCTGCAAATGCTTCTTTTTTTGTGTCGCTGTGTTTCCAGCTTTCATCACCTTCAACCTTGTTTACTTCCCATCCTGTTGGAGGAAAAGTGGCAGTATCAAATGTTTCGTTTAAATAATCTTGACTAAACGTTAAGGAGGTAGTCAAAAATAACATAATTAAGATGTAATATTTTGTTGTCATAACACTTCGTTTTATTTGGATTAAATTTATTTAGCAAAGGTATAAAATACTTTTTTAATCACGTTAAAAATGAGTTTGTTTTTTTACCTTTGTGCTGTTAAATTTTATTTTGTGAAAGTAAGCATTCCTTTTGTGTTATTTTTAATTGTTTTTCTTTTTGTTTCTTGCCAAAAAAAAGAATGTAATTCTTTTCAAGATATGTACAATTCGTTACCTCAAAACAAGAATTTTGCCTCGTTGCATTTAAAGAACAAAATAATGTGTAATTTCCGTATCTATTATATTCTTGAGAACAAAGACGGTAGTTCTATGTTGGTTGTTTCTATGTTTGATAAAAATACTGATTTCCGACTAAAAGAATACAGAAAAAAGTTACCAAATATAGCTAAAGAAAACGGTATTTCGGAGCAAGAAATTTTAAATGGGATTTTATTTAAAACACGCAATTTTTGTAAAACTGTAATAACTACTGTAGAAAGTTGTGAAAAGAAAGAAGAGTTTACATCTTTTGAGCAAACACAAATCTACAAGGCTGGATATACAACAAATAGGTTAGATGTAGTTATTAAAAGCAGGTATTTTTTAACAATTTATTTGCTCTCCTCGGAAAAGAAACAGCATTTTGAATTTAAAAAGTACATTAACCCTTACTTCCATAAATTTAATTTTAATAAATTAAAAAACTAAAAAGTTTGTTGTATAAGAAAATTATTTTGTTTTTTGTGATAGTTGTTGCGATGTTTACAACTGTTTATCTGTATAAAAAATCACACAATAAAGAAACATATATTTCTTTAAAACACAGTTATTCTTTACCCCAAAAGCAATGGATAAAACCCAATGTAGATGATGGCGTGATATGGGAAGAAATAGGAAGTTTACCTCAATTAAAAATTACTTTGGACAGTAATGAAGTAATGTTAGGTAAAAAACTTTTTTTTGATACACGCCTGTCAAAATCAAATAAAATAGCTTGTGCAAGTTGCCATAATCCCCGATTATCGTGGCAAGATGGATTAGAAAAATCTCCCGGACACGATAGCTTATTGGGCGATAGAAATACGCAAAGTATTTTAAACATCGCCCACTTTAATACTTTTTTTTGGGATGGTAGAGCCAAAACACTAGAACAACAAGTGCAAGGACCTCTCACTAACCATAAGGAAATGAATACGACAATTAGCAAGGTTTTGTCAAAAATAAATGCAATAAAAGAATATCGGTTGTTGTTTAAAGCCGTTTATGGAATAGAAAAAATAAAACCTCAAAATTTATACAAAGCCATTGCTACTTTTGAAAAAACCATACGTAGCACCAATACAAAATTTGACCAATTTATAAAGGGTGATACTACGGCAATGACTAATAAAGAAATAAGAGGAATGCACCTCTTTAGAACTAAGGGGCGTTGTATGAATTGTCATTACGGTTCATTGTTTACAGACCAAAAGTTTCATAACTTAGGATTGGTTTATTACAAACGAGCTTATGAAGATTTAGGTCGTTATCACATTACCAAACAAGCTAAAGATGTGGGTAAATTTAGGACTCCCTCTTTGCGAAACGTAATGAATACAGGGCCTTGGATGCACAATGGATTTGTTTGGGAAATGGAAGGAGTATTAAGTATGTATAATGCAGGAATGATACAGCTAAAACCCACTAAAGAGGAAGAAAAAGATAGTCTTTTTCCAAAAACATCAAAATTGCTAAAACCACTACAATTAACCTATAAGGAACAGCAAGAAATTATAGCTTTTTTAAGCTGTTTGAATACAAACAACCATTTTTTCAACCTTTATCTAAAATAGTTAAAGCAATTCTGATTTGTTCATACGGAATTTTTTCTTCTAACAACTCAAAATAAGGTTTTAGTGCAGTTTCTTCTTTTAGTACTTTTTTAGCATTCGCTACTTTTTTAATCGTTTCAGGTGTTGTGAACTGTTCCAAATTGATGTTTTTACCCTCGCCATATAGTTTTGAAAGATGTGAAAAAATAGTTTCTATTCTCAAAACTCGTTTTTGGGCAATTTCTTCAATTGTTAGCCCTTGTATATATAATTCGTACGTTTTTTGATCTGTTGTTTGTTTTTTTTTGCGTTTTTCTTGTAAAAAATTACGTATTTCCTGCATAAATTCATCGCCATATACTTCTAATTTACGCTGCCCTACCCCACTTACCGATAAAAAATCAGAGGGCGTTTGAGGGCGTTCTCGCTCTATTTCTCGTAATGTAGCATCGTTAAAAATAATATAAGCAGGAACATTTTCTTCTTTTGCAATCGTATAACGTAATTTACGCAAACGCTCAAACAAAGAATCTTTAGCCTCCTTAGAACTTTCTTTATTGGCTTTTTTATTGGTTTTTTCCTGCTCTATCAATTTATTAAGTCGCACTTGCTGATGTTTAAAAAGCACTTTGTTAGAAAAATTGGTTAATTGTAACGCATTATTTTTATGAAAAGCAATTTGGCAATATCCTTGGTTAATCAATTGTATTAAGTAATGTTGCCAATCTTTCCAAGATATTTCTCTCCCTACACCGTAGGTTTTTATATTTTGATATCCTTTATCCAAAATGGTAGCATTTTTTGCCCCCCTCAACACATCTATTACAACCCCCATCGCTTCTTTTTCCTGTAAACGATAAATGGCGGACAAGGCTTTTTGAGCAATGATAGTTCCGTTAAAAAAAGTAGGCGGATTTTTACAAACATCACAATTCCCACAATTTTCTTCTACCAATTCACCAAAGTAATTTAACAAAATATTTCGTCTGCAAGTAGTAGCTTCGGAAAACTGTTTCATTCTTTCTAATTTGGCTTCTTGTAATTCTTGATTTGTTGTTCCTTCTATAAATTTACGCAACTGAATTACATCGGCATAACTATGAAACAGCAAGGCATAAGCAGGTAATCCATCACGTCCGGAGCGACCTATTTCTTGATAATAGCCCTCAATGTTTTTAGGCATATTATAGTGAATTACCCAACGAACATTTGATTTATCTATTCCCATACCAAAAGCAATAGTAGCACAAATAACAGAACATTCATCTTTTATAAATTCTTCTTGTGTTTGAGAGCGTTCGTCAAAAGATAGTCCTGCGTGATATGCTTTTGCATCAATATTGTTCGCCTGTAATTTTTGTGCTAAATTTTCAGTAGATTTACGACTTAAACAATAGATTATTCCTGATTCATTAGGGCGTTTACTAATAAAATTAATAATTTTTTGTATCCTATTATCTGCCGGACGCACATCTAATTCAATATTCTCTCGATTAAAAGAAGCTATAAATTTGGTAGCTTTAGGAATGTATAATTGTTGTAAAATATCTTCTTGTGTAGCCTTATCTGCCGTAGCAGTCAAAGCAACAATAGGAACTTCGGGCAGAGTCTTTTTTAAAAAAGATAATTCCTTATAAGACGGACGAAAATCATGCCCCCAAGCGGAGATACAATGAGCTTCATCAACAGCAATACAACTTACGTAACTACTTTTTAAAATAGATTGTAATAACGGTAAACTTTCAGGAGCTACGTACAATAATTTAACGGTTTTGTTTACCACAGCATCAAACACTTTTTGATGTTCTTCAGCAGATTGTGTACTGTTAAAAAACATTGCTGAAATACCATTTGCCTTTAAACTATCTACTTGGTCTTTCATCAGAGCAATTAAAGGCGAAAGAACCAAAGTAATACCCTCAAAAAACAATGCCGGTAGTTGAAAGCAAATAGATTTTCCACCACCCGTAGGCATAATAACCAAAGTATCTTTACCTGCTAAAATATTTTCAATAATACCTTGTTGATGACTGCGAAAGCTATCATAACCAAAATTTGTTTTTAAACCTGCTAATAATTCTTGTTGCCTTATTTTTTCCATAGTAAAGCAAAGATACTATTTTTTAACTTTTTAGTGTGCTGTTTGAAAAGTTGGTGCCCTTATTTTTTGTTTTATACCATTTTAATTTACTCAAAAAATAAAAC
>FUHQ01000045.1_pt1 | contig 10903 bp, 11 predicted proteins | sample 1003131 | NCBI WGS metagenome assembly FUHQ01 (sample SAMEA4075884, study PRJEB14783) | cnidarian metagenome | reverse complement strand
ACCTTCATCTATTCATATAATTGAAAATTTTTAAAGAAACGTAGATTAGACTGGTAATATAGCAAAAATTAGTATGTAACTAAATAGTGACCTCTAAAATTGTTAATTAATTACTTAAATGAACCCTTAACTTAGTGACATTGAACCGATTTTTTATTTTGAAATAGAAAGGTAAAAAAGGCGTTTATTCCAGTAAATTGAGAATTAAAACAGCATTAATCGTTTCTTTTTTCTTTAGATAAAAACAAAATAATTCAATTAATTGGTAAGTGGAACAGATTGTGAACTTTTTTGCTTCAATTGTTAGCTTAGGAGATCTATTGAAAAGGCTAATAATTAACGGAATGATGTCGGTCTTAAAAAAATAAACTAAAACTCTATTTGTCAATAAAATAATTAATTGTACTTTTGCACTCTCTTTTTTAAGAGAAATGTAAAATTATTAATAACAAACAAAAACTAATAGTGTAATTATGAACACATTAAGTTACAAAACAGTATCAGCTAATAGTGCCACTGTAACCAAAGAGTGGGTCTTAGTGGATGCGGACGGACAAACATTGGGTCGTTTGGCTTCTAAAGTTGCAAAACTTATTAGAGGTAAGTACAAGCCCAATTTTACTCCACACGTAGATTGTGGGGACAACGTTGTAATTATCAACGCTGAAAAAATTGTTTTAACTGGAAACAAAATGGCAGATAAAACATATATCCGCCACACAGGTTATCCGGGAGGACAAAGATCATTAACTGCTCAAGAGATGTATGATAAAGATCCTACACGTCTTGTTGAAAAAGCAGTAAAAGGAATGTTACCTAAAAATAAATTAGGTAGTGCGTTATTCAGAAATTTATATGTTTACGCCGGTGCAGAGCATAGCCAAGAAGCTCAAAAACCCAAATCTATTAACCTTAACGATCTTAAATAATGGAAACTGTACATAAAATAGGTAGAAGAAAAAAAGCTGTAGCTCGTATTTATGTTTCTGAAGGTAAAGGAAACATTACAATCAATAAAAGAGAGTTGAAAAATTATTTTACAACGCCAACGCTACAATACAAGGTTCAACAACCATTAATGCTAACCGAAAACTTAGAGTCTTATGACATTAAAGTTAATGTGTATGGTGGTGGTGTTACTGGACAAGCAGAAGCTATCCGATTAGCAATTACTAGAGCATTGGTTGCTATCAACGAAGAACACAAATCAGTGCTTAAACCTGAAGGATTATTAACACGTGACCCAAGAATGGTAGAACGTAAAAAATTCGGTCAGAAGAAAGCTCGTAAAAAATTCCAATTCTCGAAACGTTAAGAATTGGATCGGATATTTATGGTTTTTGCTTGATGTTATATTTAAGCAAAACCATAAATATTCAACATAATAAATATCAATTAAACGTTTAGCATCTAAATAATTAAGATTCAAAATAACTGACTACTTAATTATTGCTAATTAAAAGAAAGTAAACAAATGTCAAAAATTCAAGAATTATTAGAAAGTGGCGTACACTTTGGTCACTTAACAAGAAAATGGAATCCTAATATGGCTCCTTACATCTATACAGAGCGTAATGGTGTTCATATTATTGATTTGTATAAAACAGAAGCAAAAATAGATGAGGCTTCAAAAGCACTTAGCAAAATAGCACAATCAGGACGTAAAATTTTATTTGTTGCTACTAAAAAACAAGCAAAAGATATCGTTGCCGAAAAATCAAAGGCAGTAAGTATGCCATACATCACAGAAAGATGGCCAGGAGGTATGTTAACGAATTTTGTTACTATCCGTAAAGCGGTTAAAAAAATGGCTTCTATTGATAGAATGAAACAAGATGGTTCTTTTAATGCATTGTCAAAAAGAGAAAAGTTACAAATTACTCGTCAACGTGAAAAATTAGAAAAGAATTTAGGTTCTATTTCTGATATGACTCGCCTACCGGGAGCTATATTTGTAGTAGATGTGAAAAAAGAGCATATTGCTATTGCAGAAGCACAAAAATTAAACATCCCCATTTTTGCAATGGTGGATACAAATTCAGACCCAAGACCTGTTGATTTTGTAATTCCTGCAAATGATGATGCTTCAAAATCTATTGATAAAGTATTATCATATATTACAGATGCAATTGCAGAAGGTTTAGCAGAACGTAAAGCAGGTAAAGAAAAAATAAAAGCAGAAAAAGAAACTGTAAAAACAGAAAAAGTAGAAAAAACTTCTGAAAAAGCAACGGAAGAACCTGTAAAAGAAGAACCTAAAGCAACAGAAGAAACAAAATAAATAGTTTTTATAAATTAACTTAAAAAATATACTAAAATGGCAATAAGTGCTGCAGATGTAAAAAAATTAAGAGAAAGTACCGGAGCAGGTATGATGGATTGTAAAAACGCATTAGTGGAAGCCGAAGGAAACTTTGATAAAGCTATTGAGGTTTTACGTAAAAAAGGTCAAAAAGTCGCTGCAAAAAGAGCTGACCGTGAATCAAGTGAAGGTGTAGCAATCACTAAAATAGCAGATGACAATACTAATGGTGTTGCTATTGTATTGGCTTGTGAAACAGATTTCGTTGCAAAAAACGATTCATTCAAGGCTTTAGCTCAGCAATTTGTTGAAGTAGCTTTTGGCTGTAAAACAAAAGAAGAATTTTTAGCAAAAGATTTTGGCGGAATGACCGTTGCTGAGAAATTAATTGAACAAACAGGTGTTATCGGTGAAAAAATTGATATTACAGCCTTTGAAACTATTGAAGCTCCTTATGTAGGTTCTTATACGCACGTTGGTAAGATTGCAGCATTGGTTGGTTTAACAAAACCTGTAGATAAAGCATCAGAACTAACAAAAGATTTAGCAATGCAAATCGCTTCTATGGGAGCTACTTCATTGTCTTACAAAGACTTTGATGCTGAATTTGTAGCAAAAGAGACTGAAGCAAGAATTGCAGCAATAGAAAAGGATAATATTGAATTAGGACGTTTAGGGAAAACTTTAAAAAATGTACCTCAATACGTTTCTATGGCTCAAATTACTCCTGAAGTTCTTGCTAAAGCTGAAAAAACAGCTAAAGAAGAATTAGCATCAGAAGGAAAACCTGAAAAAATTTGGGATAGAATTTTACCAGGTAAAATGGAGCGTTTTATTTCTGATAATACAACTTTGGATCAAGAACAATGTTTATTGGATCAAAAGTTTATCAAAGACGAAAAGAAAACAGTTGCTACCTATGTTAAATCTTACGGAGATGTAGAAGTAAAAAACTTTGTTAGAGTAACTTTAGGGTAAGGCAATCTTGCAACTCAAAATTACTATAATAAAATTATAAATAGTGTAGAATCACTTTCGACTAAAAAAAACCCGCAAAAGCGGGTTTTTTTTAGTCGAAAAAAGTCTAAAGAAGACGGAAGTGGGGAGTAGGAAGACGGAAGGCGGAAGATGGAAGAGGGGAGTAGGAAGTGGGAAGACAGGAGTGGGAAGACAGAAGACTAAAAACCAATAGCTAACAGTTAAAAAAAAGACAGAAGAGGGGAGTGGGAAGAGGGAAGACAGGAGAGGGAAGTGGAAAGTGGAAAGTGGAAAGACAGAAGACTAACAACGACTAAAAACCAATAGCCAAAAACTAACGGCTAAAAAGCCAACAGCCAATAGCTAACGACAACAAAACCGCCAAAAGCTAAAAACAACGTTCCAACTTTCAAACCACTAACAGCCAACGGCTAATAACTAAAAGCTAAAAATAAACATCAAAACACTTGACAATCCCTGTGTTGAAATTGTATATTTGCACGCATTATTAAAACGTTTTTAAATGAAATTATCACAATTTACTTTTGATTTACCGCCTGAATTATTGGCAGAATATCCTGCAGAACAGCGAGATGAATCACGCTTAATGGTATTAAATAGAAAAGAACAAACTATTGAACATAAGCAGTTTAAAGACCTTATAAATTATTTTGATGAAGGTGATGTAATGATGCTTAACAACACGAAGGTTTTTCCTGCTCGTCTTTTTGGTAATAAAGAAAAAACAGGTGCTAAAATAGAGGTGTTTTTATTACGTGAACTAAGTGCAGAAAACAGATTGTGGGACGTTTTGGTAGATCCTGCTCGTAAAATACGGATAGGAAATAAATTATTTTTTGATAAAAATGAAGAGTTGGTCGCAGAAGTTATTGATAATACGACCTCTCGTGGTAGAACGCTACGTTTTTTATTTGACGGAACATATGAAAAATTTCGTAAAAAATTGCTGGAATTAGGAAGAACACCATTGCCTAAATATATCAAACGAAAAGAAGAACCAGAAGATAAAGAACGATACCAAACTATTTTTGCAAAAAATGAAGGAGCAGTAGCAGCCCCAACTGCTGGACTACATTTTTCTAAACATTTAATGAAACGCTTAGAAATTAAAGGAGTAGATTTTGCCGAAATGACTTTACACGTAGGGTTGGGAACTTTTAGCCCTGTAGAAGTAGAGGATTTATCAAAGCATAAAATGGATTCGGAACAAATTTTTATACCTCAAGAATCTTGTAATACTATTAATAAAGCAATAGACGAAGGGCGTAAATTGTGTGCTGTGGGTACAACTGTAATGCGTAGCGTGGAGTCTTCTGTTTCTTCGGATTACCATTTAAACCCATACGAAGGTTGGACAAATAAATTTATTTTTCCCCCATACGATTTCAGTATCGCTAATTGTATGATAACCAATTTTCATACACCAAAATCTACCCTGCTAATGATGGTTGCCGCCTTTGCAGGATATGATTTTACAATGAAAGCATATAAAGAAGCTGTAAAAGAAAAATACAAATTCTATTCATATGGAGATGCTATGTTGATTATTTAAAAGTTCTGTATGAGGTTGGAAATCGGTAGGTCTTAAAAAGAAGAGGTGTCAATTTCGAATTGAAGTAAAACACAAAAAATTATTCAAAACTAAACAAATGTCTATATAGTCGAAATTTTTGATTATATTTACACAATAAATTAAAAATAATTTCGGATGACATTTTTAGGAGAATATCTTACAAATAAATCAATAAATAAGGCTGAAGTTTCCAGAAAAACAGGAATTACAAAATCTCGTTTAAGTCTGTTAAGTAATAAAGAAAGTGCTAACTTAAAAGCGGAAGAACTATACCTAATTTCTTTGGCTATTGATGCCGATCCTAATGAAATTCTTCAAAAAATGTACGGACACTTAAAACTAAACAAATCATTATGATAAAGTCATTTTCACAAATAAAGTTAGAGTTTGACAAGAAATATAAAACAGCTAATGAGTTTAATAACTTTTTATCTGAACATTTGACGTTAAACAAAAAAACATTTTTAAAAAAGAAAGATGGTAGTCATAATGAACAGTTTTATAAATGGCAATTTTTCTATTCTTTAGTTCGTTCTGGAATGTATTCAAAAGACTTTATTGGAACAGAGGTATTTTTCCCTAAAGGCAATAAAAATTCTGCTCCCATAAAATTTGACGGAGCAATTTTTGATGATAAAAATTGGTTTGAGTATTATACTGATTACCACAAAAACAAAAAACAATCTTCTTTAGATTGGTTAAGACAACACCTTATTGCTGTGGTAGAAATAAAAAAAGAAAACAGTAAAGACAACGAATCTGTTTGGAATCAACAATTAAAACCAGCTTTAAAAGAAGCTGAGAATGATTTTTGTTTAGGTATTTTATATGACACTGAAAGACTGTATCTTTTTAAAAAACAAAACGGTAAGTTTTTACGACTTAATGAGGGTTATAATACTAAAAAAGAGAAAAGTCAAACCAAGGATTTGCAACTTCATATTACGGATTCTTACAATACAATTCCAACATATGACCAACTTATTCAAAAGATTTATAATCCTAAAATTGACCGTAGTAAAAGGACTATAGATGATTTAGAAATAATAAGTGGTGTTTATAGTACTCAACTTACTGACGGGATATCAGCTATTTTGAGAGCAATGGATAAAGTTAGTATGAAAAACCAAAGAGGTTATGAAATTTTAATTCAAATTATAGCTTTAAAAATATTTGATGAAAAAAGAAGTGCTAAAATCAGTTCTTTTCTTGATTGGCACAAAACAGACTTAGAAAAAGAAAAACTTGATTTACTTTTTTTTGTAACAAATAGAGATAGAAAATATATTGATTTATCTGATGAAGAAATACAATCATTTATTGATAGAATGAGAGAGTTATACAATGAAGCATCTCAAGAATATCAGTTTATTTTGAAAAGAGATGATAGAGAAACTATTGTTTGGGAAAAAGAAGAACATATAAAAATAATTGCGGAAGTTGTTGAGCAATTCCAAGATTATAGTTTTGTTAAATCTCATAAGACTGATTTATATCAGATTGTTTTCCACAAATTTGCAAGTGAATTTTCCAAAGCAGAGAAAGGACAGTTCCTAACACCTATTCCAATAATAGACTTTTTAGTTCAAATAGTTAATCCTAGAAGTACAGAAAAGATAATTGACCCAACATCAGGAATTGCAGATTTCCTTTCAGTTTCTTATGTTAATTCAGAATCAAAATTAGATGATAATAATATTTATGGTTTAGATAATGATGAGCAAATGATTATGCTTGCTCAATTAAATATGTTATTAAATGGAGACGGAAATGCCCAATTAAAACACAAACCAGATTTAGGTTCTATTTCTTGGAAATTTGATGATAGAGACAATTTAGTAGAACTTAATTCTAAACTTCATAAGACTGGCAATTGGGATAATTGGAAAAATCAAACTAAACTAAAAAAATTTGATGTAGTACTTACTAACCCTCCTTTTGGAGATGATAGAGCATTTGAACCAAAAGATTCAAGAGAACGAGAATTGATTGAATGTTATGAAATGTGGAATTTGTACGGAGGTAAAAAGATTGATTTAGGAGTTATTTTTTTAGAAAATGCTTATAGAATATTAAAAGATAATGGTAGAATAGGAATTGTTTTATCTAATTCCATAGCCTCTATTGATTCTCATAAAGAAGCAAGAAAATGGCTAATGAACAAAATGCGTATAGTTGCTATTTTTGATTTGCCAGCAAATGTATTTGGCGAAACAGGGGTTAATACATCTGTGATTGTTGCATATAAGCCGAAAGAAAAAGAATTAGAAAAACTTAAAAAACAAAATTACCAAGTATTTTTTAGAGGGATAAATAATGTCGGATATGAAGTGAAAACAAAAAAACGTGTAAAATATTTTGAACCTATTTATCAAATAAATTATAAAAATTTTGAAACTGTTATTGATGAAGAAGGTCGTGTTGTTTTAGATGAAGAATTTACTGAAACAATATCACATTTTAAAGAATGGTGTAAAGGACAAGAAAAAACTCTTCAAGATTTATTTACAAAAAAGAAATAATTATGAGTAATAAATACATTCAAATACCAGAGTCTATTTCTTTTAATTGTATTGCTGATAAAAATTTTACACTATCATCTTCACAATATATGGACTTGGTAATGCCTAATGATAATTATCTGTTGGTTAGAGATTTTTTATCTCGTAATTTGAAAAGAAGTGATTTAGGCAATGAAGTTGGTAGTATAAATTACATAAAGAAATCACCTTATTATTTTTTAAGAACAAGGGCTTTACAGTCTCACTCTTTTTTACCTAATATTACTTCTGCCGTACCTGTAATGCCAAAAGTTTTTATAAATCAAAATTTAAAAGAAGGAGATGTACTAATATCAAAAGATAGTAATATTGGAGAAATTGTAATCCTTGATAAGGATTATAAAAACTTTATGACATCAAGTGCTATTTATAAACTTCCTATTAAAAAAGACAAATATTACTTGTTAGCTTGTATAAAGCATAAGTTATTCAGAGAGCAGTTAGATTTTATAGTTCCAAAAGGAGCAACAATTCGTCATGCAAAAACTGATTTTTTAGACTGTAAAATTCCAATCCCTAAAAAAAATACTGAAAATATAATAAAGTATGTTTCTGTATTAACCGAAGCAGTAATTAGTAAAGAAAAATTAATAAAACAGAGGTATAAAAGCATATTAAAAATAATTGATAAGGAATTAGAACAAGGGCAAAAATCCAATAATTATAGTTTTGAATATCCTTCTTTTTCTGAAATAAACAATATTAGTAGATTAGATACTGGTTTATATCAAAATAGTTATAAGGAATATATGTTTAAGTCATCAAACTATAAAAATTCATCTAAAACAATTTTTGAATTAGGTTTTAATCTTTCAAGAGGACAAAACTTACAAAAAAGTACAATAGGCTCAAGTGTATATGATGAAAACTTTCATGAAGGTTTTTATACTTTAATTTTACCAACAAACGTTTCTGTTTATGGAACTCCCGAAAAACTTATTTATTTAGGTAATAAAAAAGAATTAAAAACTCTTAATTTAGGAGAAATAATATTTGGAGCTGAAGGCACATTTAGGAGTCTTGTGATATGTAATGCAAAAGAAAAATATATAACAAATATTCATGGTATCACACTTTATAACATTAATTTAACTCTAAGTATTTTTATCAAATGTATGCTTGATTATATTGTTGAATCTGGAGTGATTGACTGTATAAAAGTTGGAGGACATGGTGGTAGTTTTGCTCAAAAATACTGGGATTTGTTACAATTTCCTATTTTCCCTGAAACAAAACAAAAAGAAATAGCGAAATTATATCACAACCCAAATGTAAAAAGTAAAACATCATCTGCTAATCTTGAAACCTTTTTACATATAGACAGTCTTTTTAACAAAGAAGCGGGAATATATGAATTAGATGAGTCAGCAAAACAATTAAAAGAACGGCTAAATAAAGTGATTGATTTAATTGCAAACAATAAGGATGTTGAGATAACATTTAATTAAGCCAATTAATAATAAATACAGCCAGCAGAGAACATTGTATATATGCTATTGCTAAACAAAGTTTTAACTCCAAATTTTCGTTTTTTTATAAAGTTTGGTTATTAACTGAAAATTTAGGTCTTTTTACACGCAACAGCATATATACTCCACCGTTCTGTATGAGGTTGTAACAAAAATAAGGGTAATGAAAGAAATACAAATTGGAAATTTAGTAGTTTCAAAAAAAGGAATATAAGGAATAGCATATTTATTCTTCTTAATTGGAATTCTAATTGGAGGAACAATTATAGTATCAAAGGGTGGTGGTAATTGGTTAATCGCTTCTTTTTTTATTGTGATAGTTAGTTCTATTCTCTATCCGAGAATTAGACAGGGCAGACGCACACTTTTTTTATAAGCTGATAATAAGATGTTTATGGTTATTGTTTTTTTAGTTATTCTATTCTATTTTATTAAAATGCAATTTATTAAAAACAAGAGATTTAACTTTTAAAAAATAAAAGTATGAGTTTGCCCTGGAGAATTAGAAAAGAAATTAGGAAGAAAAAATAAAAAAGAGTATATTTGTTGCTGTGAAACAACGACTATATATAGACACATCTGTTTTCGGAGGTTATTACGATGTTGAATTAAAGGAATATACAAGTCCTCTTTTTCAACGAATTATTAATCAAGAATTTGAGTTGCTATATTCGTCAGTTATACAGGATGAATTAGAAAATGCTCCCAAAAGAGTTAAAGATGTGATAAAAAAAATTAACGCATCTAATTCTGAGTTCTTAGAAACAACTGAAGAGGCAATTATATTAGCTACGGAATATATAACAGAAGGTGTTGTTGGTAAAACAAGTTTTGTAGACTGCCTACATATTGCCTTAGCTACCATGTACAGAGCCGATTATTTGATAAGTTGGAACTTTAAGCATATTGTGAATGTTGATAGAATAAGAGGTTATAATTCAATTAATATAAAAAAAGGATATAAACAATTAGAAATACGTTCACCACAGAGATTTTATGAAATATGAAAACAATTAAAAATATAAAAGTATTTGATGCTGTTGCATATATGTGTCAGCAAAGAGAAAAATTGAGTGAAAAATTATCGAAAATGACGAAAATGGAAATTATAGAATATTTTGCTCAAATTAAAGAGAAAAGCGTTATAAAACCCTATGTACAACAAGAACTATAGTTGCTACTACTAATCTACTTGCAAAAATTCTTCGGATTTTCAGCCGTAGTTAGTACTTGTGGAATTTATTACTAAATTCATGCGACTACTCATAACCCATAACCGTAGTATTTCATAATTATGAAAAAGAATCTAAAGATACTTGTTTTATTAACAATTATAATTAGTTGTAAATCTGAAAAACAAAAAAGGTCAAATATAGAAATTTCATATAATGATTGTGTACAAAGTATTGATACGATAAAAATGACAGATGGTTTCGATTTTCCTGTAGGTAAACCAGATGCGAAAAAGTATTACAACGCACAAAAGTTTGGAGTTAATGAACACTTAGGAGATGATTGGAATGGAGTGGGAGGAGGAAATACTGATTTAGGAGACCCAATATATTCAATAGGGAAAGGATATGTTACTCACGCAAAGAATATTTATGGTGGTTGGGGAAATGTAATTAGAATAGTTCATTACATTGATAACGATAATCAAGTTGAGTCAGTATATGCTCATTGTAACGAAATATTTGTGAAAAAAGGGGAGTATGTTACAAAAGGACAAAAAATAGGAACAATTGGAAATAACGATGGAAAGTATCTAGCTCATTTACACTTTGAAATAAGAAATGAGGTAGGAATGCCAATAGGAGGGGGGTATTCATCTATTACAAAAGGATATTTAGATCCAACCAATTTTATTAGGAATAATAGGACAAAAAAACAGAGTACAATAGAATAAAAGTAATAATGACGAATTTTTCCATTACTAATAAAATTTCAAGGTTTAAATTCAAAACTTAAAACTGATTTAATAGCTAATTTAGCAACTTTT
>FUHQ01000044.1_pt1 | contig 10940 bp, 12 predicted proteins | sample 1003131 | NCBI WGS metagenome assembly FUHQ01 (sample SAMEA4075884, study PRJEB14783) | cnidarian metagenome | reverse complement strand
AAAAAACACGTAAAAATACATTCAAATCTATTTTTTGATCAAAACCCTTTATTTTAAGGGTTTTTAGAGTTTTCTTGCAGACACTATTTAAAAGTTCATTTAAGAACAAATGAAAGCAATTTGCATTACAGTATTGCATTTCCATGAGTAAACTATCTCCATCCTTTGGAGAAAAAGCTCCAAAAAGATAGGTCGATTTAAAAACTTGTTGAAATGGGCATATGGGTTTTACGCCTAATTCAGTAAGCGACTTTCCATTTTTAGTAAAAAGACCAAAACGACTTTCATCTTGAAAAAATATATTGAAAATTTTATACTGCGGTTTACTTTTTAAAGCCTTGGTAAGGTAACTACTAAAGTTTTTTTAGAAGTCTCCACAGCTTTTTCATCTTTTTTAACGTGTGATTTACGAGCTACTTTTATTTTAGTTCCAAATTTTTGACGACAATACACCATTAAAGAGTTTTCTTTTACTATAGATTTTATATGCTCTGTAACCCATCTGTGAAGTTCTTTATAGCCTTGTAATCCATTTTTAGGGTCGTGTAATTTTTCTTTAAGTTTAAGGTGCTGGTCTGGAGTAAAAATAGAAGGTCTAGATGCAGTCGTTCTATGCGATAATAGCTTAGATATGTCTCCTTGTAAATAAAGACTTCGCCAAGTCTGAATACTCGTAGCACTGCAATAAACAAGCTTTGATAACTCTTTTTTAGAGAGTGGTTTATCTGAACTTTTTATGAAAAGTAACATACATATCCTTGGTTGAAATAAAGGTTTGTTTTTTTGAGTAATTGTTTAAGTTCAGTGGTATTCTCTATTACGATAACTTTTTTTGGTAACGCCATAAAATTATTTAATTATTGGTCTATATAAGTAAAAAAATAGTATCTCACAAATTAAACCAAATATTTTTCATAATGGCATTAAGCCAATTTATATTTGAAGTTTTGATTTTAAAAAACCAAAACCATAGCCTGTAAATTGTATTAATGTAGTCAACTTGCTTAATCCTGCTACAAATATATTTTTATTTTGCCAAAAAGAATCTATGAAGATAGCTGAAAAGTAAATAACATACACTATCATAAATTTCCACCAACCTATAAACAATAATACAAAGCTAATTATAAATCCTATAATAAATAAAGAAGGAAACCAATAGGTTATTTTTGCTGTTTTTGGATATTTTTTATTTAAAATAGGACGTGCCATTCCAAATGAAAATGTTTGCTTAAAAAAACTACGCAATGTGTTTCTACGTTTATGATATACAAAGGCTTTTTCTATAAATTGTGTTTCAAAATTATTTTTCCACAATCGAAACGTTAAGTCGATATCTTCACCTGTTTTCATTTTTGAAAAGCCTTTGGTTTTTGTGAATGCTTTTTTAGATAGTCCAAAATTAAAGCTACGAGGTTGAAATTTACCAACTGATTTTTTATTACCTCGTATTCCTCCAGTTGTTAGTATAGAAGTCATTGAATAATTGATTGCTTTTTGGAGCATACTAAAACTTTTAAGAGCAGTATCTGCACCACCAAAGGCATCGGTATATTTTTTTTGTAGTGTTTTTTTTACGGAAGATAAATATGAGGTAGGTAGTATTACATCACTATCTAAAATAATAAAGTAATTACCCAATGCTCGTTTCATACCATAATTTCTACTTGCTCCAGCACCACTATTTTCTTTATAAAAATATTTTAGGGAAAGTTTATCTTTGTATTTATGTATAATTTTTTCAGATAATTTTTTTGAGCCATCTTCTACAATTATAATTTCAAAATTCTCATCATAGTCCTGTAATGCTAAGCTTTGCAACAGTTCTTCAATTTCTTTGGGTCTATTGTAAACAGGAACAATTATTGAAAAGTATATAGGGTTCATAATTATAGGTATTTATCGAAACACAAAAAGCCCACTATAAAGTGAGCTTATTATAATTTTTTTACTAAAAAGTTTACTCTTTTTGAGCAACTCTTTTGGCTTCTTTTTTTAGTTTAAATTTTTCCCAAATAGTACCTCCAATCCAATAAGGAACTACAAACGTTAATAAGAAAATCAACAGCCAAAAACCAACTGTAAAGATAAACATAAATAATACTAACCCTGAAAATTCTGAAAAATCTAACATTTTGTTTTAAAATTAAAATATGGTAAGGCAAAGGTAATATTTATTTTTATATTTATACTCTCAAAATTTATTTTTTTATAAAAAACTTATACTTTTGTTAAATGAATCAAAAAATAGTTTTTGTAGGAAGTCCGGGCTCAGGAAAAACAACAGTTATCAATGAGTTGATAAAAAGAGGATATTATTGTATGTCTGAAATATCAAGAGCAGTAACATTACAAGCCAAAAAAGATGGAATTGACCAACTTTTTGTTACAAATCCCTTATTATTTAGTGAAAAACTACTTGAGGGTCGAGAAAATCAATATATAGAAGCTGATGAATCAAATGAAGCATTGTGTTTTTTTGATCGTGGAATACCCGGAATATATGCTTATATGAGATATTTTAATACAGAAATACCTGAAGTTTTTTTTGAAAAAAGTAAAAAATATCGTTATACAAAAGTATTCCAGTTTTTACCTTGGGAAGACATATATACTTCTGATAATGAGCGTTATGAAACTTACGAACAAGCTGTAATTATTAGTAAGTTTTTGCACGATGCCTATACCGAATTAGATTATCATATCATTAATGTTCCGTTTGCTTCAATAAAGAAACGTTGTGATTTTATATTAAATTCGCTATAATACCATTTTGATGCCAAATTTAATCAGCTATTAAAGACTTATAAACCAATTGTAAGCGTTGCTGTTATTCTTGAATTATCAGTATTCATTGTTATAGGATTTACAACGTTTATATTTGGAGATTTATATATATTTAGTGAGTTTTTATAACTTGTATTTTGATATGCTAAATCAAACTTTGTGTTACCAAAAATGTAACCTACTCCTAATGAATATCCACTAATATTGCCCTCTAAATTACTTTTATATGGAGTTTGTTCGTAGTGATATCCTCCTCTTAAGCTCAATTTATCGAAACGCCATTCTGTACCAATATTTACTGCATTTGTGTTTTTATAATCATTCGTAAAATTTTTATTTATAACATCAAAATCCCCATTACTAAACTGTGTAGTTTTATATCCTTTTCGAGTGTAATCAATACTTATTAGCCCTTTTTTATTGAAAATATAAGCCGCACTTACTGTAAATCTATTGGGGGTTTTTAGTTTAAAAACATAGGTGGTAATTTCTTCTCCGCTATTAATGTCGGTACTAATATTGTTAGCGTGAATGTTGGTATAACCTAACCAGTCATCATAACGAGTATCCTTTGGGTCAAAAACCGCTAAATTACTTTCTTCTGTAATTTCTTGATACCAAGTAGGGCTTTCGTAAGCTAAACCAAGTCGTATATTTTGAATAGGTTTATAAATAAAACCAAAGGATAATGAAACTCCGGAACCATTAAAGGCACTTTTTTGTTCGTTAAAAGCTGTTAGTGTATTGCCTTTATTATCTTTATTTGTTTCGTTTAATTTTGCATTTTGGTCTAACCTTATATTGTGTATGTTTAAATTAGCTCCTACAAATATTTTTTTTTGATACACAGATGAAACACCAATAGTAAATACGCTTGTTTTTCCTTTAAATTTATTGGTAAATTGCTGTTTTTGTGCATTATTATATTTATTTTTAGGAGTTGATGTATCATTAGGATGCTCGTTAAACAGTGCTTCTCCGCTATTTCCTTGTACGGTATAGAGTTTATCAAAATTATTTTTTGTTCTGTAGTTAAAACAGACAGCAAAACGATTCCAATCGGAATTATCTGTTTTTTCAAAAGATAAAATTCCTCCTAATTGTGATAAAGTAAAATTGTCTTCTTGTGAATTACTTTTTTTTCCATAGTATGTAGCATCAACATTAGAATTTCTGTTTCCTGCAGTAATAGTTATTGAACTATGTCTTGAAACAGCACCACCTGCAGGATTAATTCCAATAGCTGAAATATCACTACCTAAAGCACCAAAGGCACCGCTCATCGCATTAAAGCGAGATGTTCCGTATTGTTCATCTTGATTAAAAAGAATCCCCAAATCATTGTATCCCAAAGATTGTGCATACGATACAAAAGAGGTCATAATAACAGTTGTTAATATAAATATTTTTCTCATTTTCATTTTAAAGTTTAATTAAAAATAAAGCAATTACCTCCTTCTTGAACCCCCTCTTGTAGAACTTCCCCTGCGAGAAGAACCACTGCTACCACCTGAGTAACCTCTAGTAGATGAGCGAGGTCTGGTCGTTGTTCTCGGTGTAGTAGGTCTTGTTGTATTTTGTTGATAAGTACGATTTCTACTACTGTTGTAATTGTTGTTTTGCCATTGGGTAGCTGTTCTTGTAGGGTAATTTGATTGATTATATCGTCTATTAGAATTGGTACTTCTTCTGCTGTAAGTACTGGAAGTACGTGTATTGTAAGAACTTCCTCTACTACTATGTCCTCTCCTTGATGAAACGGTACTGCTACCTCGATTTGGGTTTTTTCCTCGTGTTACATTTCTGTAATAATTGCTATTGTAGTATCGGTATGGGGTATGATACCAATAGTCCATATAATAAGGATTGTAATAATACGAGTTATAACCATATCCATAAAATCCTGAGTTGTAATAATACGGATTGTTTCTCCAGCTATATCCATAATAAGGGTGGTAATAGTTGCGACCATAACCGTGATAAAAATCCCAATACCAGTCGTTATAAAATCCATATGAAGGATAGGTGTTTACATTAACAATTACATCAGAATTTGAGTAACGAGGTTTATTGTATTGTATGCGAGTTTTCGGAGTTTCTTTTTTTATGTTGGTACTATCTTTATATTTTTCAATATCTGTAATAATATCGGTATTATTTAACTGTTCTAAGCGTTTTAATTCTTTTGAAAAAGAACTTTCAGAACTGTCGTTATGGGTAGTTGTTGAATGTTTAAGTTCTGTGTCATCGGCATATATTCCGTCATCTACATCAGTAAAAGTTTGTGTCATTCCACAAGAAAAAAATATTGTTATTGTACAGAAAGACAATATATAACCTATATAATTGATATTAGAAAGATGTAGTTTCATAACGTTTATTTTTTAAAGAACATTCTTTTTTTGTAAAATGAGATGTAAAATATACTTCTTTTTACGTAGTTTTGCAAGTAAATACACGCATAAAATTAACAAGATTTATGCCAAAACACTAATTATGGGCAAACATTTAACAAAAAGAACAGAAGATTACTCTAAGTGGTATAACGAATTAATAGTAAAAGCAGATATGGCTGAAAACTCGGCTGTAAGGGGTTGTATGGTTATTAAACCCTACGGTTTTGCTATTTGGGAAAAGATGCAAGAAGCGTTGGATAAAATGTTTAAAGAAACAGGACACGTAAACGCATATTTTCCGCTTTTTGTACCAAAAAGTTTGTTTGAAGCAGAAGAAAAAAACGCAGAGGGTTTTGCTAAAGAATGTGCGGTTGTTACACATTATAGATTGCAAAATGACCCTGAAAATAAAGGAAAATTACGTGTTGATCCTACTGCAAAATTAGAGGAAGAATTGGTTGTTCGTCCAACTTCTGAGGCGATTATTTGGAATACATACAGGGGCTGGGTGCAGTCGCATCGTGATTTGCCTTTGTTGATTAATCAATGGGCAAATGTAGTGCGTTGGGAAATGCGTACACGTTTGTTTTTACGTACAGCAGAATTTTTATGGCAAGAAGGACATACAGCACACGCAACAAAAGATGAAGCCGTAAAAGAAACAAAACAAATGCAGGAAGTTTATGCTACTTTTGCCGAAAAGTTTATGGCAATGCCCGTAATTAAAGGCGTAAAAACCGAAAGTGAACGATTTGCAGGAGCTGATGATACTTATACAATTGAAGCCTTAATGCAAGACGGCAAAGCCCTACAAGCCGGAACATCACATTTTTTAGGACAAAATTTTGCAAAGGCTTTTGACGTAAAATATACTTCCAAAGAAGGAAAACAGGAATATGTATGGGCTACTTCGTGGGGTGTTTCTACACGCTTGGTAGGTGGCTTAATTATGACACATTCTGACGATGCAGGATTGGTATTACCTCCAAAATTAGCACCGATACAAGTAGTTATTGTTCCTATTTATAAAGGAGAAGAACAATTAAAAACTATCTCAGAAAAAGTTGACGGTATTGTTAAAGAACTTAAACTCAAAGGTGTTTCTGTAAAGTTTGATGATAGGGATACTTTTAGACCCGGAGCAAAATTTGCGGAATATGAACTTAAAGGTGTTCCTGTTCGTATTGCTATGGGAAATCGTGATTTAGAAAACGGCACTGTAGAAGTAGCAAGACGTGATACTTTTGAAAAACAAACAATCAAGCAAGACAACTTAGTTAGCTTTGTTATTAATTTATTAGATGAAATACAAGAAAACCTGTACAAAAAAGCACTAAATTATAGAAATACGCATATAACAGAAGTCAATTCCTTTGAGGAATTTAAAGATGTTATAGAAAATAAAGGAGGTTTTGTATCTGCTCATTGGGACGGAACAGTAGCAACTGAAGACAAAATTAAAGAACTGACAAAAGCAACTATCCGATGTATTCCTAATGACGCAAAAGATGAAAAAGGTATATGTGTATTGACAGGAAATCCATCAAATAAAAGGGTATTGTTTGCAAAAGCATATTAGAATTGTAAAGTTTGAAAACAAAGAATATTCTGATAAAAATTTTAATAAATTGAATGTAGAAATACTTTATGAAGATGAATATATAATTTGTGTTAACAAACCTAATGATATTGTGGTGCATCACGCTTTTCACTCTCGTAATGTTATAGAGGAAAAATCTCTTTTACAATTACTTTTTGAACAATGCAATCAAAAATTATATCCTGTTCATCGTTTAGACCGCCGTACATCTGGAATTATTATATTGGCAAAGCAGACTGGTTTTGTGGCAAAGTTTCAAAATTTATTTATAGATAATGCCATTCGTAAAACATATTATGGAGTGGTAAGGGGATATACTCCTGCTAACAAAGAGATTGATAGCCCGGTGAAAGGTAGAGATGCAAAAGTTTATAAAGAAGCTAAAACACTACTAACCACAATTAATTCAATTACACTTGATATTCCTGTAAAGCCTTATAAAACCTCTCGTTATAGTTTAGTAAAACTTCAACCTTTAACGGGGCGTTTACATCAATTACGTATTCACACTAATAAAATTAGCTATCCCTTAATTGGAGATGCTAAATATGGGGATAAAAATCATAATGTAATGTTTAGTGATAATTTTGGGTGGACTAATTTATTTTTACACGCATATTCATTACAATTTATCCACCCTTTTTCTAATAAAAAAATGAATTTAACCGCTCGTTTTCCTGAAAATTGGACTTGCTTATTTGATAAATTTAGCTGGGATATATAGTGTTATACTGTTTTGTTTTTTTGAGTAAATTCAAGTGGCAAATGGTATTAAACCCTAAATTTGAAAAACAAAAAAACTTTATCATATATTCATTAAAAAAATTGTATCTTCGCCCCTTATGATTTTAGAAAAAATAGAAACTTTAAAAGCGTATTTAAAAAAACCGAGAACAATAGTAATTATAGGGCATAGAAATCCCGATGGTGATGCTGTTGGTTCTACGCTTGGGTTAAAATATTATTTTGATAAAAAAGGACATACAACACAGGTAATAATGCCTAACGAGTATCCCGATTTTTTAAATTGGATATCTGGAACGGAAACAATACTTTTGTTTGATAGTCAAAACAAGCAAAGTGTAGAGGCGTTAAAAAAATCGGATATTGTTTTTTTATTAGACTTTAATGCACTGCATAGAGTAGGCGATGATATGGAAAAAACGTTGGCTTCTTACCCTAATGATTTTGCGTTAATTGACCACCACCAACAACCTGATGATTTTAAGTATATGTATTCTGATGTATCAATGTCATCAACTTGCCAAATGGTTTATAATTTTATAGCAATGATGGGGGATATCAATTTGATTGATAAAAAAATAGCTACCTGCTTATATACTGGTATAATGACAGATACAGGCTCTTTTCGTTTTCGCTCAACAACCGCTGAAACACATAAAGTTATTGCCGATTTAATCGAAAAGGGAGCAGAAAATGATAAAATTCACAGCAATACCTTTGATTCGCATTCATACAGTAGATTGCAATTATTGGGACAAGCATTGATGAACCTAAAAGTACTACCGAAATATCATACAGCTTATATTACCATTTCGCAAGATGAAAAAAGTAAATTTGACTATCAGCGAGGCGATACAGACGGCATTGTAAATTATGCCTTATCACTAAAAAATATTGTTTTTGGGGTTATTTTTATTGAAGATAAAGATCAAGGAATTATTAAAATATCATTTAGGAGTAAAGGAAAATTTTCGGTAAATAAGTTTGCTCGTGCTTACTTTAGCGGTGGCGGACACGACAACGCTGCCGGTGGAAAATCAAAAAAATCAATGCAAGATACGGTTGATGAATTTATAGCGTTATTACCTAAATATCAACAAGATTTAAAAACATCGTATGAAGTATAATTTTTTTATAATTGCCATATTTTTTATATTAATGTCTTGTGAAGGAACTAAGGCAAGACGACCCAAACAACACTCGACAACAAATTTTTATAAAGAGGTAATTGAACATAATAAAAAACTAAACAAACGAGAAAAATATTTTTTAGAACAGTTGATTAAAAAAGATACGTTAAATCATTATCAAACTTCATCTAACGGATTTTGGTACACGTATGTAAAAAAAGATACACTAAGCTCCTTAACCCCTCAAAAAAACGATTTAGTTACTATTGAATACGATATAAAAGATATCAATAATGTATCTTTGTATCCTACCCAAAAAATAGCATATAAGGTAGATAAACAGGATTTTATTCAAGCATTGCAAGATGGAGTAAAATTGATGAAAAAAGGAGAAACAATTACATTTTTAATTCCGTCATACAGGGGATACGGAGTTGTAGGTGATGGTGATAAAATAGGGATTAACCAACCCATAAAAAGTACAGTAACATTAATAGATATAAAACAAGAAAACAATGAAAGTAAGTAAATTAGTAGCCATAATGATAGTGGCGGGTACAGTAGTATCGTGTGGACAACAAGTAAAAACTAAAAAATCTTTAGCAACAGAAATAGATTCGGTAAGTTATTCACTTGGGGTAAATATGGGACAACAAATGCGAAGTAATGCAAAAGAAATAGATAAAGATTTATTTGTTCAAGGGTATTTAAACGGACGAGATTCGTCTGCTTTATTAGTTCCTACAAAAGATTTAAAAGGAATTATTAATACCTATTTCCAAAAGAAACAGCAAGAGCAAATGGAAAAAATGAGAATTGAGCAAGAAAAGAAAGCTGAAAAAGAATTTGGTGAATACAAAAAGAAAAACGAAGCATTTTTAGCAGAAAATAAAACAAAAAAAGGAGTTAAAACTACTGCAAGTGGATTGCAATATATCGTTTTAAAAGAAGGTAAAGGAAAAAGCCCTAACTCAAGTTCTACCGTAAAAGTACATTATCACGGAACGTTATCGGACGGAACTGTTTTTGACAGCTCAATAGGTAAAGACCCAATAGAGTTTGGTGTAGGACAAGTGATAAAAGGTTGGACAGAAGGTTTACAACTAATGAAACCCGGAGCTAAATACAAGTTTTTTATACCTCAAGAATTAGCATACGGAGTACAACAAAGAGGCGAACATATCAAACCTTTTTCTGCATTGGTATTTGAAGTGGAATTATTAGAAGTAAAATAGTAAATGAAATCAATTAAAATTTTAGTTGCTTTAGCAATTATCGTTATATTTTCAGCGTGTAAATCTAAATATCCAACATTAGAAAAAGGTTTATATGCTGATATTCAAACAAATCGTGGTGATATTTTAATAAAATTACATCAAAAAAATGTTCCTATGACGGTGGCTAATTTTGTTTCTTTGGCAGAAGGAAATCATCCAAAATTGGCAGATTCTTTAAAAGGAAAACCTTTTTATGATGGTACAAAATTTCATCGTGTTATTAAGGACTTTATGATTCAAGGAGGCGACCCATTAGGAACAGGTAGAGGTGGTGCAGGATACAAATTTGATGATGAATTTCCGTTAAATGAAGAAGGTGTTTTAATGTACAAACACGATAAGGCAGGAGTTTTATCAATGGCAAACTCAGGAAAAGCAACCAATTCAAGTCAGTTTTTTATTACACACAAAGAAACGCCTTGGTTAAACGGTAAACACACTGTTTTTGGTCAAGTACAAATAGGTCAGTCGGTTGTAGATACCATTAAAAAAGATGATTATATCAACAAAATTGATATTATTCGTATTGGTGATGATGCTAAAAAGTTTGACGCTCCAGCAGTATTTTTATCAGAATTAAAAAACCAAGAAAAACGCCAAGCGACACGAGAAAAAAAATTAGCTAAAGTTCGTGAAGCATTTCAGAAAAAAATGGGAATCGAAAAAGCTAAAAAAACCACATCGGGCTTAAAATATTTACAGTTACAAGCAGGAAACGGTAAAAAGGTTAATCCGCAGTTGCCAACAACAGCACATTATACCTTATATTTAGCAGACGGTACAAAAATAGATTCATCATTAGATAAAGGGCAGCCCTTTACTTTTGTGATAAACGACACAAAACGTCCCTTAATTTCTGGTTGGAAAGAAGGAGCTAAAATGATGAAAGAAGGCGAAAAAGCACGTTTGTTTATTCCCGAATATTTAGGATATGGCGATAGAGGTATTGGCCCTATCCCTCCTAAATCAGATTTAATTTTTGAATTAGAAATATTAAAAGTAGGTG
>FUHQ01000043.1_pt1 | contig 11028 bp, 8 predicted proteins | sample 1003131 | NCBI WGS metagenome assembly FUHQ01 (sample SAMEA4075884, study PRJEB14783) | cnidarian metagenome | reverse complement strand
AAGGTATCTATATCAAATATACAATTTTTGATAATACTTTCAAACACTTAATTTTATTGACTTTAAAGATATGAAGCTAAGTGATGACCTCTATAAAAAATAAAGCGAGTATTATGTTTTTTTAAGAATCGAACTCAAGTTTTTCGATTGCATTTTTGTGATTTAAATTTTATCCTCCGTCCTTTTTCTTACTTCTTGCGTCTGCACATCGCTGTCTAAATTCCTCTGACATTGGGTCAAAATCAGTAAAACGATTTACTTTGAAAGGATTTGGGTTGGCAAATAATTCTTCGCCTGTAATCATTTCGGTAACCATTCTTCCTATTCCTCCCGAGCCAGCAACTCCTGCACCGGCACAACCCGCTGCTACATAAAACCCTTGTATGTTGTCAATTGCTCCAAAGCTATAATAGCCATCGGGTGTATATGTAGAAATACCCGTAATACAGTTTCCAATGCCTTGATTTTCAAAATCAGGAAAAAAAGAAGCGAAATCTTGCCCGTAATTGGTTATAATATCCCAATTGTCATCAGGGTTTCCTAAAAAATCGGTATTCGGCTCTTTGGTCAATTCATCGGGGTGAAAATGCGGACTATTTTCTTCTCTCAAACCAAACAATAAAGACCCTGATTCTGGACGACTATACGCCATAGCATCGGGTAAAACAACCATAGGCTGATTTGTAGGAAATAAATTTGTGTTTTTTTCGGTTATCCAATAAATACTACGAACAGGAGCCATAGGTATAGGCACATCTACTTGTGTAGAAAGTACGTTTGCCCAAGCTCCGGCAGCATCAACAACAACAGGCGTTTCTATAATTCCTTTATTGGTTTTAATCCCCGTTATTTTTTTGTTTTCGTGTAGCAACTCTAAAACGTCTGTGTTTTGTAAAATAGTAGCTCCTTCTTTTTTTGCCGCTTCTGCAAACACTTTTGCCATTACATAGGCATCAACAAAAGAATCATCTTCCATATAAGATACCTTTAAAACTTTTGAAGTATCAAACCAAGGTAATTTTTCTTTGAGTTCATCAATAGAAATAAACCTGTTTTTAATATGGTGTTTGTTTGCAATTTCAACAATTTTCCCCAAATTTTCTACCGATTGTTCCGAAGCGGCAATATGTAGTGTTCCAACGGTATTTTTACCCACCGATTCTCCTGTTAATTTTTCAACCGCTTCAATATTTTTATACGTTTCTTGAATTAACGGTATCATATCCTCTTTGGTTCTTACCAAGGTCATTAACGAGGCTGCTTTTGAAGTGTTCCCTGTTCCTACTTGATTGCGTTCTATAAGAACAACGTTTAGTCCTTTTTTTGCCAAATGCCAAGTTGTTGCAGTACCTATATTCCCTGCTCCTATAACAACTACATCTGCTTTTTTTACTGTATTCATAATTATAATAAGTCTTTTAAAGAATTCAATATATATGTTGGTTTTATTGTTTCTAATTGTTCTCTGGTTTGAGCTCCTGATAAAACGCCGATAGTTACCCCACAATTTGCATTTTTCCCCTCCTCAATATCAACGGTAGAATCACCAGCTTTTAATACGTTAGCGGGGTTTTCTATTCCAAATTTTTGCATTGCTTTTTCAATCATTTCGGGGTGTGGCCGTCCATTTTTTACATCAGATGCTGTAATTAACATATCAAAATGCACTCCCTTATCCCACTCTAATTTGTCTAACAAACTTGTAGCAATATCTCGGTTATAACCAGTATTTAAAACTACTTTTATACCTTTTTCTCGAAGATTTAACATTACTTGCTCTACTCCCTTTACTGGCTTTACATCTAAATTTTTGTAAGCATCGGATAGCATTTTTTTAAAGTTTTTAAAAATAATTTCCGACTCCGAAAGTTTATCGGACTTTAAAAAAGAAAGTACATCTTTTATCGCTTGATGCTTTTCCTTTCCTGCTCCAAATGCCAAAACCGTGTTTAAATTTACGTCTATTCCGTGTTCATTAATGGCTTTTTGCACGGTTTTATACACTACATTTTCTTCATCTACTGTTGTTCCCGCCATATCAAAAACAACCATTTTTATATTTTCTAACATTTTTAATTTCATCTTTCATTCCAGCGATGATTACTGTTTTTTAGTTAAACGACTATTTTTTGTAAATTTAATATTAATTACACAACATATGCTTTTTGGTTGTGCTTTTTTTTAAAAAATATATACGAAATAACAGTTACTCCTATGCACAGCACAGCAATAACATACATTAAAATGGTAAAGAAAGATAGATAGGATACCTCGCCTTTACCAAAATTTTTATACAACAAAATTAATACACTTCCTAAATACCCAAAGGCATCAGCTATATAAATAAGAAAACCTACGTTTCCGTTAATTTTAAAAGTAGCAATCATTCTATCAAAAAACAATCCTTGAAAAGGGATGTAACCTATATACAGCCCAAACCCCGACGCAATCATCCAAACTACGGGACTTAGGATTTCTAATTGAAAGCCAATGGTAGATATTCCAATAATAACACCTCCTAAAAAAACTGCGATATGATAATAAACAAAGGCTTTGAAATTTTTTGAAACCAATCCAATTAATATCATAATAATAAGTACTGAAATAGCAATGGGAATTTCAGAATACGAAAAAATACTGGCACTATCAGCATACCCCAAACTGTCCCAAAGTTCTCGTGCAAAATTGTCTCTAAAGTCTCGAACTCCGGTTATAAAAATGTAGAAAACAACGATAGACGTTAATGGAATAGCCAATTGCTTAAACAAATTTAATCGTTCTTTGCTATTAAGAGGTTTTCGGTTTGAACGTGAAGCAATATCCTCTTGCGTAGGAGGTGGTAATTTTTCTAACAGGTACGAAAAAATAAGCAACGGAATTATAAAAAACAACCCTGTTGTAAACGGCATCCAAAATTCGGATACTTGCAAGGTGTCCAACACATATTTTCCCACGGATTTTACAACCCCTGATGAAACAATAAAACTCGAACACAAAATAACTCCGAGAATTTCAGTAGCTTTTCTTCCTTCTATATACGAAAAAACAATCCCCCAAATCATACCGAGCGGTATTCCGTTTAAAAACAGAAAGATAATATTATAGGGTTTTGGTACAACGGCAAAGCCGAGTAAAGCCAATTCGGCAAATAAAATAAAACCGATTAAACTTAACATTCGTTTGCTTGATTTCATTTCTGAAATAATTTTAATTCCCACAAACTTTGAAAGTGTATAACCTAAAACTTGTGTAATGATTAATAGGATTTTATAATCAACTCCCCAATATTGCAATCCTTCAAAAGTAGCTACGGAAAACGGTTTTCGGAAAGCATACATACAAAAATATGCTCCGAAAGTAGCCAATGCGGCTCGTAATATAAATTGTAAATTCATAATTTGTTTTAAAAAAAGTAATCCCTACAAATTATTCGTATTTGAGAGCTTACCCACATTAAACAGAATTCAAAAAAATGAGAAACACAAACTGTTTGTCATCTGCTTTTAGACCTTGTATATTTTATACCATTTTAACGCTCAATTTACTCAAACTTAAAATGATATTATATGATGATTAAGAGCCTAAGGGCAATACTTTTTGGTTTGCATTTTTAGGTAATACCTTAACGCCCAATATTTTTTGAATGGTTGCTGGAATTTGACTGTTATACAGCTGTCCTTTGGACTTAACAACTCCTTTAGTTCCTTTTACATTAGCTCCTACAACTGCAAGCCACGTTTGGTCAGAACCTTTAATGTTATATGTTTTTCCGTGATATTTTAATCCTTGTCCGTGGCTTTTCCATTCTTCTAAAGGTTGTGTTCCTCGTCCGTGGTCGGTAGTAATGATAAAGGTTGTTTTACCTTTATAAAATTCGTTTGATTGACAATAATCCCACAATTCTTTAATCATTGCATCGGTATTTCTTGCGGCTAATAAATAATGGGTATAATTGCCATCGTGAGCAAAATCGTCTGTTTCTCCGTAAGAAATAAACAATAATTTTGGCTTGTTTTTCTTTACAAATTCAAATGCGTAATTATGTGTAAACACGTCTTGACGAACTGACTCCCAAGGGCGAACAGCTTGTTTTTGTAAGTGGTTTAAGTATTTTTCATTATCTGTTAAATTGCTTCCTTTGGCTTCACGATATCCAGCGTTTACGTACAAACCGCTTCTTTTTTCATTAATGATGTACGGAAACACGTCCCAACTACCAAATGCCCCCACTTTTCCTTTAAACTCAGGTTGGTTGTTTACCAATTCTAAAATAGTTTGGTTTGGATTATTGTTTTTATCATTGCTGTTAATTCGCTCGTTGTCCGCTAATCCGCAAAGTGTTTCACTATATCCCGGATAAGAAAACCAGTGCGTATTTTCTACATTTACATTATTTCCAAAATTTCGGTTTCCGTAAATTTGCCCTTCTTGGGCTATGGTGTTCCAAATAAAAGGCATTAGTGTTGTTCGTCTTTCGGTTGGAGTTCCTCTCCAAAATTTTTTCTTTAAAAAAGTAGTGTCTTTGGTGTATTTTTTATTGTTGATTAACAAAGAATCCGCCCCTGAAAATAGTTCTTGCCAACGCAATCCGTCAAGCATTAGCAAAAATACTTTTTGAGACTCGTCTTTTTTTACGGTTTCTTTGGTAGCCGTATTTGTAGTCTTTTTTACTTCTTTTTTCGGGCTACAAGCAACAACCAATAGGGCTATTGATAGTGTTGATATTATTTTTTTCATAATTTTTAGTTTTTTGATAAAACCTAATAAGTTGCAAAAGGTATTAAGTCTTAAAAATTTATGGTTTTTATTGTTTATCCCACCACATTGTTCCGTTGTAATCATTTTTACCGCCTAATTTTGAAACAGCTTCCGCATTGTTTACTTTGTTCGTAAATGATTCATCGGTTGGGTATTTAAAACGTACTGGAATTTTATTGTTATTTATATTATTTAACGAGGGTTGTAATTCAGGATATCCTGTTCTTCTGTAATCAAACCAAGCCTCGTTGCCAGACATTACGTTTGCTAAATATTTTTGTATAATTAGGTTTTTGATGCTTCCGTCCCATTTTCCTTTTGTTGCATTGCTTAAATAATCAGCAGGAATTTGGATATTTCTATAAGCAAAATTAGCTTTTACGGCATTTTCGTAATGCGTTTTTGCATCAGATGAAATATAATTTTTTAACGATGCTTCTGCCAAAATAAACTCTTGCTCGTAATAGGTTGCAAAAATCATTTTTAAGATATTTGAAGCCCTCATATTACTGCTTAAATTAGAAAAAGCGGTTTTTCTGTCCGTAGAACCTGCTCGCATTCCTATATATTCTGTACCTGTTATATTTCCGTTTTTATCTTTAATTTCGTTGGCTTTATAGTAAAATGCAATTCTTGGGTCATTTCTGTCTTCAAAACTTTTTTTAACAAAACCTGTTAATCGGTATAAAGCAAAATCACCACTTCGCACTTCTGATAAAAACCAGTTATTGGGTTTTGCTGAATAATTTAACGTAGCATTTTCGCCCATAGCAAACAATTTACCCGATTTAAAAATACGGTTTATCTTTCCTTTGGCTTGAGGGTATACGGCTGAAATTCTCAATAAATAACGCAATTGTAATACGTTGATTAATTTTACCCACTTATCCTTATTACTGTTAAATAAAACATCGCCTACAATAACATTTTTATCCGTTGATAAGGTATTTACTGCTTGTTCTAATAAATTGATAACCCCGTTAGGCTTTGTATAAATATCCTTCGGCGTGTTATATTTAGGCGATAAATTATTTTTATCGCCTGCTTCAAAAAATGGTACAGGGCCGTACAAATCGGTAAGCTGTGCTCCAATAAGTGCTTTTAAAACTTTTGCAACTGCTTTTAATGACGGATTTGCCTTACTTTGTAATACTTCGTTTAAACCGCCCAATAAATTGTAATTATTAGTCCATAAATCGGTGTTAGCATCAATTAGATATTGGTCTATCTCGTTAAAATCAGGCTTTCCATAATATTGTACTAAAACACTTGAATAGGCAAGTCCGTTTGTCATTTTCTGATTTCCAAAATTATAAATAGTATTTGTTATAATATTTGATGCTTGGGGTTTAGTAGGTAGATTTGGATTTTCATTAATATCACCAAAATCACTACAGCCCGTAAGTGTTATTAAAACACTTATTATTGTTATTTTTATTGATTTAAAAAGTTTCATCTTAAATGTATTTTTTTGAATTAAAAGTTAAATAAGAAATTAATTCCGTAGCTTCTCGAAGACGGATACGACACATCTTCAATACCCGGAATGATGTTTTTACCTTGCAATGCCAAGGTTTCAGGGTCGAAATGCGGATTGGAAGATGGTGTCCATAAACCTAAATTTCTGCCTACCAATGACACCTTAATGCTTTCCATTTTTAATTTTTCGGCAAGTGATTTAGGAACGCTGTACCCAAATTTTACTTCTCTTAATTTTACATAGGTTGCGGATACAATACCTGTTTCTTGCTGATTTCTACGGTCGTACATCGGTTTAAAATAATTCCACCAGCCTACCGCATCGGCATTTGTTAATGGTACATACTGTCCTCCTACTTCTTTTACGCCATCGGGTACAATATCTTTATAATCGTTTCTTATTTCAGAACCTTCTAAATTACCTGCGTAAGTAGCAATTTGTTTAGTACGAGAAATTAATGTTCCTCCGTTTTTCCAATCAACTAAAAAAGAAAAATCGAAATTTTTATATTTAAAACTGTTTTTAAATCCTAAAGAAAAATCTGGATTATAGTTTCCTAAAAGCTGTAATTTGTCATCAACAACGGGCTTTCCGTCTTTGTAGATAATTTTTCCGTTGTGTCTTTTAAACTTTCTACCATACATATTTCCTAATTCTTCACCTTCACGAGCTTGTAAATACACTTTTGAAGTTTCCGCTCCATATACAGAAGCATATCCTAAAGTTAATACACCGTTTACACTTTTGGGAAGTTCCAATACTTTTCCTTTATTGGTTGTAAAGTTAAAAGTTGATGTCCATTTAAAATTATCATTTTTAATAGGTTTTAACGTTAGTAAAGCCTCAATTCCTTGGTTTTGAATTTTTCCTGCATTAATGGTTTGTAAGGAAAAACTTGACGCTCTTGAAACAGGGACATTCATAATTTGGTCTTTGGAGGTAGAGTTGTAGTAGGCAATATCTAACTGCACCCTATTTTTAAACATACGCAAATCTGCACCTACTTCAAAAGAAGTTGTCATTTCGGGTTTTAACTCTTTATTTCTTAAAATACTTCCTCTTTTTAAAGTATTTACCCCATTGTAAGGAGTTTGATAATAATAAGGAGTTTTTAAGTTATACGGTTTTGTATCATTACCAACTTTTGCCCACGACCCTCTAATTTTAAAAAAGTTAAAGGATTTGGGTAGCTCAACCATATCCGAAATAACGGCACTTACCGAAGCAGACGGATAAAAATAAGAATTGTTTTTTACGGGCAAAGTAGATGACCAATCGTTTCGGGCTGTTACATCAAAGAATAATTTATTATCATAAGCCAAACCTAATGTACCGTATAAACTGTTAATTTCTTTTTCTTCTTTGTATTGGTCTGGTTTTCTTAATAGTTTACCATTGCTTAAATTGTATAGGTTAGGTACGATTAATCCGTCAGCAAAATTTGAAAGAAAGTGTTTTTCTTGATACATTTTATTTCCTCCAAAGTTGGCTGTAATATTCCACGTGTCGTTTAAATCCTTGTTATATGTTGCCAAGAAGTCCGTATTTATTTCTCTAAAACGCACGTCTTCTTCTCGATATGCTCCTTTTAAGAAACGCTGTGTACTATAAGCTCTTTTCGATTTTCGAGTATTGTTATAATAATCCATTCCCGAACGAACTTGAAATTTAAAGTTTTCAGAAAAATCGTAACTTATTTTAATATTTCCCAATACTCTATGTTTGTTAAAAGCGTTGGTGTTTTCATACAGCATAAAATAAGGGTTGTCGTGCCACGCATAATTGTAGTTAAATTGTTCTAACCCTTCATATCCTCGTTGCCAATATTCTTTTAAAGCATTAGTATTTACGGTTCTACCATACCACGTAAAGATATACATTGCCGATTCCGAACCATATCCTGAACTGGGACGGTTATTACTTTTTGAATTGATATAGTTACCATATAATGAGATGTTTAATTTTTTAGTTAGGTCAATTCCTGCATTTATTCGATATGATTTTCTGCTTAAATCGGTATTGGGAATAATCCCCTCATTTTCTAACATTCCAAAACTCATTAGTACATCTGATTTTTCTGAACCAAACCCAACAGAAGCTCCCAAAGTTGCTGTATGACCAACTCTAAAAAAATCACGTACGTTATTTGGTTTTGTTACAAATGGTGTAGCGGTAATATCGTTGGGGATTACGGCGGGGTCAGTAATCGTACCATCGGCATTTCGTACCCAACCTCTCGAAAAAATATCACCAGCTCTTAATCCATTTCTGGCAGGGCTGTCAAATTGTGTGATTAATTGCCCGTTAGCCAAAGGTCCCCACGATACGTCTTCTTGGTCGTTTACTCCAATTTTATTGTTTAATCCGTCATCATACTTAAACTCACCTGCCCAACCTTGACCGTATTTATTTTGGTATGTGGGTAATCGTAAAACACTTTCTAAAGTAATTCCAGTATTTACCGAAACCGATAAACCTCTATTTCGCTTTGCTTTTTTGGTATTGATTAAAACGACACCGTTTGCCCCACGAGAACCGTATAATGCAGCAGCGTTTGCTCCTTTTAAAACACTCATACTTTCAATATCGGAAGCGTTAATTTCCCCTGCTCCGTTACCCCAATCTACTTCTTGCATTTCGCCACTGCTTCCTGAATTTTCGGTATTACTTAATATGGTGCTATTATCAATAGGAATACCATCAACTACAAATAACGGATTGCTATTTCCTAACGTCAATGAACTCTCTCCACGAATAACCACCCTTGATGTAGAACCTACCCCCGAAGAACCGTTGGTAATTTGAACCCCTGCAATTTTACCGTTTAAGGCATTTACAAGGTTGGTTTCTTTTGCTTCGTTTAGTTCTGCGGGCTTTATACTTGATACAGAATACCCCAATGCCTTTTCTTCTTTTTTAATTCCTAAGGCGGTTATTACAACCTCTTCTAATTGTTGTGTTTTTGGTTGCAAAACAATTTTACCCACATTTTTAGACTCTCCTTTTCCTACATTGACACTAAGGCTTTTTGTTTTGTAGCCAACAAACGAAATTTCAATAACAAATGTACCAGCGTTAAGATTGCCGATACTAAAATTACCGTCAAAATCTGTTTGACTTCCTTTACTTGTGTCTTTAATCATTACACTTGCTCCGGGTAAAGGAAATTCGCTATCATAAATTACCCCTTCAATAGAAGATGTTTGTGCATAAAAAGTACCTCCCCCCATTATCAGAAATACCACACTCAGTAAACTTTTAATTTTAATCATTTTTTATTTTTTTATATTGATGTTTTAACGGAGTGCAAGTACTTTATTTTTGTTTGTTTCTTTGTTTTTTAAATATTAACAAAATGTTTTTAAAAAGACACTTTTAAGAAAAATTAATGTTAAATATATTTATTAATATTAAAAAAATAAATTGATTAAAGAAAAGTAACACCTTTTTAAGTTTTAATTTACTTAAAAAATAAAATGATGATTTTTTGTAGCGTTATTTATACCATTTGCCACTTGAATTTACTGTGATAAAAACCCCTTTTCACCTTTCTGTTTCAACATAAAAAATCGCCATAACTACGGTTATGCCTCGTTTTTCTTTTTCATAATAGAGTAAAAAACATCATTTTCTTTTAAAACGAGAGTAATAAGTTTGAATTTACTCAAATAAAACGGTGTGATTTACGAGTAACATATTGACTATTAGACTGTAACAATTCAATAACTACAGAGGTTTATACACACGTTGCTAAAATACATTCGTCAGAAATAAAAAGTCCATTAGATTTGTAATAATTAAAAAAACACCTATATTCGGCAAATGAAATAAACGCTATTGCGTTTAAGCTAATTAAACCAACCATTTCGTGATAGAATTAAGAAGACTCAAAATTTACGATTTAGAAAAGTACGAGTATTGGAAATCACCTGAACATAAATATCACTCATTAAACGGGCCTTACTTTAAAAAGAAGAACATCTCTGAAATTAAAGAACAAATCGAATTATTAAAGAGAGATTTACTTAATGGAAAAAGTGTCTTAGACAATGTAAGAATTATTGTTAATGAAACTGACGAAATTATTGGAGAAGTTAGCTGGTATTGGAAATCAGAGGAAACTTATTGGTTAGAAATAGGAATTGTCATATTCGATGAAAATTTTTGGAATAAAGGAATTGGGTTTTCGGCTCTAAGGCTTTGGATTAACGAAGTATTCAAGGAAAAAACAGAAATTATTAGAATAGGAATTACTACTTGGTCTGGAAATGATGGAATGATTAAACTTGCCAAAAAACTAGGAATGAAAGAGGAGGCTAGATACAGAAAAGCCAGAATTGTAAACGGAAAATATTTTGATTCTGTAAGCTACGGTATTTTGAAAAAAGAATGGAAAAACAACTAGCTACAACAATATATAACCGCAATTACGACGGATTCGACTACGTCAGAACCCACTCGAAATTGCTTACGTTTGTGCTAAACTCGAAACTTTTCGCTAACTTGCCCGTAACTGACGGTTATACTAAGACCATTGATACACAAATTTTGACGGAATACCTAAAGCTTCCTCTCCATGAATTTTATTCTTTGTCGCCGTTTGTTTTTTGATGTAACTATCTAACAATATGAATAACTGCAAACATTCCGCTTGCGTTTCCGAAGCTAATGTGGGCATTGTTAAAATTTTATATTTTTTGCAAAAATATGAAATCTATATGTGTTTAACAATACCTGAAATAGAAAGGTAAAAAAGGGCTTTTTATTACAGTAAATTCAAATGGCAAATG
>FUHQ01000042.1_pt1 | contig 11069 bp, 6 predicted proteins | sample 1003131 | NCBI WGS metagenome assembly FUHQ01 (sample SAMEA4075884, study PRJEB14783) | cnidarian metagenome | reverse complement strand
AGTAATTGTTTAATAATAAAAAACGTCAATATTTTTAATTAAAAACTGACAAAGGAACATAACTATACGAATACTATAAAGTGTGTTTTTTCAATAATAAAGTATAAAATAATTTATGGCTGAAGCTAAAACAATAAGACTAAACAAGGTCTTAAAAGAATTGAATATCTCTTTAGATAGAGCAGTTGAGCATTTGGATAAGAATGGTCACAATGTTGAAGCACGTCCTACTACTAAAATTTCAAACACACAGTACGAATTATTGGTTGATGCTTTTGAAACTGATAAAACAAGAAGAGTTGCTTCCAAAGAAGTCGGAGAAGAAAAACGTAAAGAAAAAGAAGAAATACGTAAACAATTAGAGGCCGAGCAAGAGCAAAAACGCAAGGAAGAAGCGAAAAAACAGGAAGTTTTAAAGGCAAAAGCTGAAAAAGTAGAAGTTAAAACTGTTGGCAAAATAGATATTGATGGTTCTAAAAAGAAGCCAGAAGATCCTAAAGTTGAAGCCCCGGTAAAAGAAAAGCCAGTAAAAGAAGAAGCTCCCAAAAAAGAATCTTCAAAAGAAGAAAGACCTAAAAAAATAGGAATTAAGACAGTGGGTAAAATAAATGTTGATGAGTTTAAGAAAACAAAATCAAAAAAAGAAAGACCTAAGAAAGCACAAAAACAACAAGAAGAAACTCCTAAAAAGGTAGTGGTTAAAAAAGAAGAAACTCCTGTTAAGCCAGAAGTAAAAGAAGAGATTACAGCAGAAAATGCTGAAAAAATCGAAACAAAATATAAAAAGTTAGACGGTCCTAAAGTAACAGGTCAAAAAATTGATTTAAAGCAATTTGAAAGACCTAAGAAAAAGAAACCAGAAGCTAAAACAACGAATAAAAATAATACCGACAACAAGAAGAAACGTAGAAGGATTTCTAAACCTGCGGGGGCAAACCCTAACCAACAGGGTCAGAATAAAGGAGGTCAAAATAGAGGTTCTGGAAATAGAGGAGGAAACCGAGGCGGAAATAATCGAGGCAGAGGTGGTCGTCGTGTAGAACCTAAAGTAGAACTTACCGAAGAACAAATCCAAAAGCAAGTAAGAGAAACGCTTGAAAAACTTCAAGGAAAATCTAAAAAAGGTAAAGGAGCAAAATATCGTAGAGATAAAAGAGATTTACACAGACAGCAAGCAGAAGCAGACTTACAAGCTCAAGAAGCAGAAAGTAAAGTACTAAAAGTAACTGAATTTGTTACCGTTTCTGAAGTTGCCACAATGATGGATGTACCTGTTACAAAAATCATTTCATCGTGTATGATGTTAGGAATGATGGTAACAATGAACCAACGATTAGATGCTGAAACACTACAAATAGTTGCTGATGAGTTTAATTATACGGTAGAATTTATTGGTGCAGAAGTTGAAGAAGCGGTTGAAGAACAAGAAGATAAAGCAGAAGATTTAGTAACAAGAGCTCCTATTATTACGATAATGGGACACGTAGATCACGGAAAAACATCATTATTAGATTATATTCGTAGTGCTAATGTAATAGCAGGAGAAAGTGGAGGTATTACACAACATATAGGTGCATATGGAGTAACTTTAGAAAAAGGCGAAAAAATAGCCTTTTTAGACACTCCTGGACACGAAGCCTTTACTGCGATGCGTGCTCGTGGAGCTAAAGTTACCGATTTGGTAATTATAGTAATTGCTGCTGATGATGATGTAATGCCACAAACAAAAGAAGCAATATCACACGCACAAGCAGCGGGTGTTCCTATTGTATTTGCTATTAACAAAATAGATAAGCCAAATGCTAACCCAGATAATATAAAAACACAATTATCTACAATGAACTTGTTGGTAGAGGATTGGGGAGGTAATATCCAATCACAAGAAATTTCTGCTAAAACAGGAAAAGGCGTAAAAGAACTTTTAGAAAAAGTATTGTTAGAGGCTGAAGTTTTAGAACTTAAAGCAAATCCTAATAAGAACGCCGTAGGAACAGTAGTTGAGGCTCAATTAGATAAAGGGCGAGGTTATGTTTCTACAATTTTAGTACAGGCGGGAACTTTACGTATAGGGGATTATCTGTTAGCAGGTAAGCATAGTGGTAAGGTAAGAGCAATGTTCGATGAAAGAGGACATAAACTAAAAGAAGCAGGTCCTTCTACACCAGTATCAATACTTGGTTTAGATGGAGCACCACAAGCAGGAGATAAATTTAATGTATTTGAAGATGAACGAGAAGCAAAACAAATAGCAGCGAAACGTTCACAACTACAACGAGAACAATCAGTAAGAACACAAAAAACATTAACATTAGACGAAATAGGTCGTCGTATTGCGTTGGGAGACTTTAAAGAATTAAATCTTATCCTAAAAGGAGATGTAGATGGGTCGGTAGAAGCACTAACTGATTCATTCCAAAAATTATCAACAGAAGAAATACAGGTAAATATTTTACATAAAGGAGTAGGAGCTATCACGGAATCAGATGTGTTATTAGCAACGGCTTCAAATGCTATTATTATTGGGTTTAATGTGCGTCCGCAAGGAAATGCACGTTCTATCGCTGAAAGAGAGGAAGTAGATATCAGAACATACTCAATTATTTATGATGCAATTAATGACCTAAAAGACGCAATGGAAGGAATGCTTTCTCCTGAAATGAAAGAAGAAGTTATTGGTAATGTAGAAATAAGAGAAGTTTATAAAATTTCTAAAGTAGGTAATATTGCAGGTTGTATGGTAATGAGTGGTAAAATTACACGTGATGCTAAAATACGTATTATTCGTGAAGGAATTGTAGCTCACGAAGGTGTGTTAGCCTCGTTAAAACGCTTTAAAGATGATGTAAAAGAGGTTACTAAAGGCTACGACTGTGGTTTACAAATTAAAAACTACAACGATATTAAAGAAAATGATGTAATAGAAGCATTTGTTGAAGTCGCTGTTAAGAAAAAATTGAAATAGTACGGTTTTTACCCATGGTATAAGTCGTGTAAAATCAAGAAATTTTTCTTTAATTTTTTTGAGGAGTTAAATTGGGGTATTATATGTGTAGTTAAAAAATAATACCATTTGCCACTTATAAAATACCCTTTTTTACCTTTCTATTTCAAAACATTGTTGTCCGACAAAAGATTTTAGACCGCTTCGCTTTTAGATTTTAGAACCAAGGTTTTCATACAAGATATTGATTTTCAACAACTTTTAAAAAGACATAAGTTTAACATTAAAAGCAACATAAAAGTAAGGTACATTTATTGGAACACTCTCCAAACACTCATAAAATATGAGGTTTTGTAAGCTCCTCATTTTTTTATCGGACACTAATGATTTCAAAATAAAAAATCGCCGTAACTACACGGTTATACCTCCATTTTTCGGCTCAGGTAAATTTTATGCAACATTTCTTGCTCTTTTTATAGAAGCATCTTCTGAAAAACCAACATCAAGAACCCAATGAGAACGTATTGCCGATTGAAAATACGAGGCATCATTTTTTAGACTTGTATATAATAACGTATTGATATTTCCTTCTGTTTATCACTATTTTTAAATTCTCTAGTACTTTCTATTCGTATTATACTTTTCAAATTTATCCATTCATTTTTATTTTCAATAAATTGAAAATCAGTCATTACACTACAAATACGTGTTTCTATGGGTCAACGACAATTTGTGGGGAGGAAATAATTCAAAATTGATGTGATGATGACTTATGGCTTGTTGGAATGGAAATAACTCGACCCTAGGAAGAGTTATTCTATTTCAACAATGCCCCGTAAACAGAAGACGTATTGTCTTTTTTAGAGTTTTCAAACTTCATGTTTTTTCAGTTTAAAAATAAAATTTTATCATTAATAGAACAACTGCTCCCCATAAAATTTACCTAAGTCGTTTAATCCGCAAATGGTATAAATATAAAAAGGACTATGTTTGGTGCGTGAAAAACACAACGAAACCATACACATAAACCGTTATCAATAAGCTAAACAGAAATTTCCGAATATAAAAAACAACTGTATCTTTGTGGTATGGACTTAAAAGGAATCAATAATACTATTTTAGCCCCCAATTTACTCAAAAAACAAAATGGTATTAGAAAAGCCTACTGCTAATATTGGCTATAAATAATTTATTGGTCTATCTAATTACACACACCTGTTTCACATACAATGCTTTATCGTTAATTTAGTATATACTATCCTACATTTAAAAAGTAACAAATAGTTTTTTTATGATTCGTTATTTTCTTTTTTGTTTTTCTTCATTGCCTCTCCTATTTGGTTACTTGCCGTAAAACTAGCTACCATATCATTTAACATTTGACTTCCTGCTTGTGGGGAATTAGGTAATAAAATTAAATTACTATTTGTGTCAGAACCGATAGATTGTAATGTGTCGTAATGCTGGGTAACAACAATTAAGGCAGATGCTTCTTGGCTGTTGATTCCTACTTTATTTAGTACTTCTACACTTTCCTCTAACCCACGAGCTATTTCTCGGCGTTGGTCTGCAATACCTTGTCCTTGTAAACGCTTACTTTCTGCTTCAGCTTTTGCTTTTTCAACAATTAAAATACGTTGTGCGTCTCCTTCATACTGAGCAGCTACTTTTTCACGTTCAGCGGCATTAATACGGTTCATTGCTTCTTTTACCTGCGAATCTGGATCAATATCGGTTACTAATGTTTTTATAATATCATACCCATAATCCATCATTGCATCATTTAATTCTGATTTTACGGCGATGGCTATATCATCTTTTTTTACAAAAACATCGTCTAATTTCATTTTAGGTACTTCGGCACGTACTACGTCAAACACGTATGAAGTAATTTGATCGTGAGGGTAGTCTAATTTATAAAAAGCATCATATACCTTGTCTCGAATAACTTTGTATTGAACAGAAACTTTTAATTTTACAAAAACATCGTCTAGTGTTTTTGTTTCTACAATAACGTCTAATTGTTGTATTTTTAGACTCAATTTTCCAGCAACTTTATCCACCAAAGGAATTTTAAGTTGAAGCCCCGAATGTCTTATACTTTGAAATTTACCAAAACGCTCAATAACAGCAGCGGTTTGTTGTTTTATTACAAAAAATGATGCTAGTGCTAATAAAATTAGTGGTAAAATAATAGGTAAATAACTAAATAATGCTCCCATAAGATTTGTTTTTTAGGTTTTAAATTAAATTTTGGATAAAGATATTAAAAAAATTTATGTTTATTTAGAATATCGAAAGAATTATTTATTTTGTGAAATTTGATGGTTTTCTTGCGGACACTATATATTGCTTTTTTAACTTCTTAAAATAAAAACAAAGTTCGTATTATATCAAAATTACGACTTTTAATCGTTTCCGAAACTTATGAACTTTCAGTCCGTAGTGGTTTATTTTTTGAGTAAATTCAACCTTAAAACGGTATAAGATTGTAAATATTGTCATAATTTTAACATTGAAGAAAGTATCATAAACTTTACATAACATTTTGTTATTGCTTTACAGTTAGGTTTGCACTATCAAATAGCAAAGCAAAATGAAAAGAATATTACTAATAGTAGCGTTGGGATTAACTTTTTTAAGTAACGCACAAAAAGGAGGTTTAAAAGGTGTCGTTTTAGATGAAAACAAACAACCACTACCAGGGGCATCTGTAATGATTGTAAAAACCAAAACTGGTACAGCGACGGACTTTGATGGGAATTATGCGTTACTAAGCATAGTAAACGGAACATATAAAGTCTTGGTATCCTTTATTGGTTATGAAACACTTGAAAGCACAATTACGATACATAATAAAATCACTAAAAAAGATTTTATTCTATCCCCTAAAACGGACAAATTAGATGAGGTTATCATACAAGGCTCTATCTCTAAAGGGCAAGCAAAAGCACTCAATAAACAAAAATCAAACGAACATATTACCAATGTTATTTCCTCTGACCAAGTAGGTAAATTCCCTGATGCTAATATTGGTGATGCTTTAAAACGAGTACCAGGTATTGCTATGCAAAACGATCAAGGAGAAGCAAGGGATATTATTGTTAGAGGATTAGCTCCTCAGCTAAATTCCGTTACCTTAAATGGCGATAGAATACCGTCTGCTGAAGGAGATAATAGGCGTGTACAGATGGATTTAATTCCGTCTGATATGATTCAAACTATTGAAGTAAGCAAAGCCGTAACACCAGATATGGAAGCCGATGCAATAGGGGGTTCCGTAAATTTGGTTACACGTACTGCTCCTTCAACTTTTAAAGCATCTCTTACTGCTTCTTATGGTAAAAATCCCGTAAGAAAAGACGGAAATAATTATACTGTTTCGGGCATTGTTGCAAATAGAACAAAAGACGGTAAAATAGGGGCTGTTTTAAATGTATCTTATAATGCAAATAGTTATGGTTCAGACAACGTTGAATTTGAATGGGACAAACCCGATTTTATCAAAGAACACGATATTAGAAGATACGATGTTAAGCGTGTCAGAAAGGGTATTGGTGTTAATTTAGATTGGAAACCAGATGTAAATCACACGTTTGAATTTAAGTCAATTTACAACGAAAGAGATGACCAAGAAAATCGTTACAGATTGCGGTATAAATTTAAAAAAGGCAACTATACAGTTACACGTCAAACAAAAGGAGGTATTAATAATGACGACAATAAAAATACTCGCTTAGAAAGACAAACTGTTTATAAATTTGGGGTAAGCGGAAAACACATCGCACTTAACAATATACTCATTAACTGGAAATTATCAACCTCAAAAGCAAAAGAAATAAGACCGAATGAACGGTATATAACATATAAAAACAAAATTTCTAAAAGTGATGTAACACAACAACTCTTAAACACGAAAACGCCATACTTTGAAGCCGCAAAATCAAGTGATATTAGCAATTTTGAATTGGACGAAATATCCGAAGAAAAACGCTTTACTCAAGAAAAGAAAATCAGTTCAAAAATAGATATAAAAATTCCTTTAACTACGGAGGGAAATTACCAAAACACGCTTAAACTTGGATATAAATACAAGTATAAAGAAAAAGAAAGGAATAATAATTATTTTGATTATACAGAGCAATTTGAAAAACAATACGAAAAAATGACCTCTGTTGCGACTGCCAACCAAACCATCGATGGATATTTAGCAGGAAACCAATACAAATCTGGATATTTTGCAACTAAGGATTTTTTAGGAAATTTAGCGTTAAAAAATGGTAAGGCTATAAATGATGAGTTTATACCAAAAAACTACCACGCCAACGAAATTATTTATGCTTTTTATGCTATGATAAAGCAAAATATAGGAGAGCATTTTTCTTTTATCGCAGGGGTAAGAAGCGAAAACACGGACGTGGATTATCAAGGGTTTAGATTAGTTACCGAGAAAAAGAAAAAAGACATTATTGAAAAAACTTTTGGAAACAAATCATACATAAACTGGTTACCTAATTTACAATTAAAGTATAAGCCAAATAAAAATTTAATCGTTAGATTTGCTTATACAAGCACCATTGCTCGTCCTAATTATTACGATTTAGTTCCTTATGAAAACATTGTTAAAAAAGATAGCGAAATAGCCTATGGTAATCCTAACTTAAAAGCATCTCAATCAACAAATTTGGATTTGATGGGCGAATATTATTTTGCTAATGTAGGAATTATATCATTGGGAGGTTTTTATAAAAATATTAATAATTTTATCTACTCACAACAGCAAAAAGAAAATGTTACTGTAGGAACATCTGTAGCAACAGAATACGATGTAACAAGAATCCATAATGGAGGAAAAGCCAATGTCTATGGTATTGAATTTGCATTGCAACGTAAATTAAATTTTTTACCTGGTTTTTTACGCCATTTAACTTTTTATGGAAATTATACCTATACAGGTTCTGAAGCAACGGGAATTGCTAACAGAGAAGACGGTTTGACTTTGGCGGGAGCTATTGAAAATATGTGCAACACCTCTTTAGCATTTGAAAACAAAAAATTTACGTTAAGAGGTTCATTTAACTACTCGGGAAGCTATATTGATGAATATGGTTCGGAGGCTTTTAAAGATAGATATTATGACGACCAAATGTTTGTAGATGTAAATGCCTCTTATACTATTATCAAAGGATTACGTATATTCGCAGAGGGTAAAAACTTAACAAACCAACCATTGCGTTTTTATCAAGGAATAAAAGGACAAACAATGCAATTAGAATATTACGGTATGAACTGGAACATAGGATTAAAATATAATTTTTAAAGATATAAAAAATGAAAAAAACAATCACATTTATAGGCATCGCTCTTTTTATAATGACCTCTTGTAAAATAAACAAAATAATTCATAACAACCCTGAACGTAAACCAGTGGTTAATGTTTTTGCTGATGCAGAAACAACTCCTGTTACCGTTTCAGATGATGCTGCTGATGACCCTTGTATTTGGTTAAATCCAAAAGATGTAATGAAATCTACAATTATTGGCACAAACAAAAAACAAGGCTTAGATGTTTATGATTTAGATGGAAACCTGTTGAAACATTATAAAATAGGTAAGGTAAACAATGTTGATATTCGTTATGGTTTTAAACTTAACGGCAAGGAATATCCAGTGGTTACAGCTTCAAACAGAACAGACAATACCATTTCTATTCTAATTGTAAAAGAAAATGGCGAATTAGAGGAAATTGCGGCACGACCCATTGTTTCTACTCTAAAACCTGTGTATGGTTTGGGAATGCATAAAAGTCGTAAAACCAACACAATGTATGTTTTTATGGTAGATAAACGAGGAAGTGTAGAGCAGTGGGAACTGTTTGAAAACAATGGGAAAATTGACGCAAAATTAGTTCGTAAAATTGATTTAGGGGGACAAGGAGAAGGTATTGTTGCTGATGACTTTCATTCAAAAGTATATATAGGACAAGAAAATAAAGCCCTTTGGAAGTTCGATGCAACACCAAACACCTCAAATGACCGAGTTCAAATCATAAAAACCAATGCTGTAAATATGAAAGATGATTTTGAGGGGGTAACGCTTTACGACAAAGGAAACGGAGAAGGATATATTATTCTATCATCACAAGGAAATAATAGCTATGCCGTTTTTGATAGGGTATCCAATCAATATCTCGGTAGTTTTAAAATTGCAGATGGAACAATTGACGGGACATACGATACTGATGGAATTGATGTTACTTCCGTAGCATTTAGCACAAAATATCCAGAAGGCTTTTTTGTAGCACAAGACGGAGTTAATACACAAAAGAAAGACACGTTAAGTCAAAATTTTAAAATTGTAGATTGGCGAAAAATTAAAGCAAAATTAAAGTTAGATTAAGTAGAACCTTTGAACAACAGCAATTTATACCATTTGCTATTTGAATTTATTGTAAAAGAAAAAGATGATTTTTATATTTGTATGAAAAAGAAAGGTAAAAAGGGCTTTTTATTACAGTAAATTCAAGTGGCAAATGGTATTACATCTACGCACGGTTGGGCTACCTTTCTCACGCTTTGTTTTCTTCTGATTTTTATATGCTGTTTTGGACAATCCTTATTTGTTTTTTTTACCTGTTTTTTCGATATCAGTATCATCAAATATCAAGCTCTTATGTTCGTTGGGAAAGGATGTAAATTTATCATCTAATTTTAAATAGTGTTTTACAAATAACAGTGATATTGACCGCCAATTAAATTTTTGATTAGCAAGTAAACGATAGTAAATATCCTTTTTTGCCTTTGGTTTCTGTGGCTAATTTATCGGTATAAACAGCGTTAATGATTTTACTAACAGTAAATGGCAACACTAAAAGAAGTTGTAGCACCTCCCAAACAGGCACGCCATATTTTTTAATCGATTTAAAGATTTGTGATGCTTGAGTACATTTAAACAGTTTTATTTGTTGTAAAAAAAATCTGACTGTTTCCATCTATCATCAAAAAGTGTTTTTATTTCTTGAATTTTAATTATATCTTTGTTTTGTAGCATAACGGTATTTTTTTATTTAGCACCTACAAAACACTAAAAACCAAGCAAATATGCAAGGTTGTCACGCTGCTTTTTTTGTTTTTTTGCCCTCTAAGGCTTGATTTTATTGGGTGCGAAACTTTAGTTATGCAATTTAAAACGTTCAGGAGGCTATTGAATTAATATCATAAAAAAAATCTGCTCATATTGAACAGATTTTTTACTATGTTAAAATTAAGAAGTCCCCCGAAATCTTACTTTAAACTTTTGTATTGCAAATTTATAAAGATAAATGTTTTTATTGGGATTTTTATGTTGGTATGTTGTAAAATGTAAAATTCCCATTCGTGTTTTTTTTGTTTTAAATCACTGTTTTTTAGTTGTTTTTACTTGTTTTAAATATTTTTTTTTGTGATGAAATTTATTTTAAAGTGATAAAAAGGAATACCTGAAAAATTCCTTTTTATAGAAATCTAATACTTTTTTAGAGGTAAAAGGGATCTTTTTCATTGCTTTATAAAAAACTTGTTGTACTTTTGGTCGGATATTTAAGTTGTAAATATTTCGATGTTTTCTGCTTGGATATACCCTGTTAGAAAGAAAAACAAACACAAAGTCGTATTTTGGGTCTGCCCATACAAATGTACCTGTAAAACCACTATGTCCAAAACTATCAGAGCTTACTTCCGAAGCTGGGTAGCATTTTTTTATAGAAAGTGTGTCATTACCTAACAAGGGTTTATCAAAACCTAATCCACGTCTATTTTTATTTTTAGGGTATTGTACTTGGGTAAATTCTTTGAGTGTACTTTCTGCGATATAGCGTTTGCCATTGTAAATTCCGTAATTGCAATACATTTGCATTATTTTGGCTAAATCAATGGCATTAGCAAACAATCCAGCATTTCCAGAAACTCCTCCTAAAAGAGCAGCATTTTCATCGTGTACCCAATTATGTACTAAATCTTTTCTAAAAGCAGTATCTATTTCTGTGGGAATGATGGTGTTTTGTAGCCGAGTTAGTTTTGGTGTATAGACAAGACTGTATGCTTTTAAAGGAAAATAAAAGTGCTTTTTTAAATAAGTGGTGTAATCTACG
>FUHQ01000041.1_pt1 | contig 11137 bp, 6 predicted proteins | sample 1003131 | NCBI WGS metagenome assembly FUHQ01 (sample SAMEA4075884, study PRJEB14783) | cnidarian metagenome | reverse complement strand
AATTAAAGCAGTATTAATTCTAAAAATTTCAAATAGTCTTGATAAATTATTAAGTGTCCGATATTCTATGCTGTTTTTTACATAAATAATTGTATTTTTGTATTTATTATTTTAACAGAATATAACTAAAAACAAATAATTTATGAAATACGATATCATTGTAATTGGTTCTGGTCCCGGTGGGTACATAGGGGCGATTAGAGCCTCTCAATTAGGAAAAAAAGTAGCTATTATTGAAAAATATACCACCTTAGGCGGTACTTGTTTAAATGTTGGATGTATTCCTTCAAAAGCATTATTGGACAGTTCTCATCATTACTACGATGCTGTTCATCATTTTGAAGAACACGGAATATCTGTTTCTAATCCTTCTTTTGACTTTGAAAAAATGGTAAACCGCAAAGCAAAAGTAGTAGAGCAAACCACCGCAGGAATTAAATTCTTAATGGATAAAAACAAAATAGATGTTTACGAAGGTATTGGTTCTTTTGAAGATGCTACACATATAAAAATCACTAAAAAAGATGGTTCTTCAGAAGTAATTGAAGGCGAAAACATTATTATTGCAACAGGGTCTAAACCTTCATCATTGCCTTTCATTACCATTGATAAAAAACGAATTATTACTTCAACAGAAGCCTTAAAATTAAAAGAAGTTCCTAAACACTTAATTGTTATAGGTGGAGGTGTTATTGGTTTAGAATTGGGGTCTGTTTACAAACGCCTTGGAGCAGATGTTACTGTTGTGGAATACGCACCCAAAATTACCCCAACAATGGATGCTGATGTGTCTAAAGAACTTCAAAAAGTACTGAAAAAACAAGGAATGAAATTTGCTGTAAGCCACGGAGTTTCTGCTGTTGAAAATAAAGGAAAAGAAGTTATCGTTACCGCTAAGAACAAAAAAGGGGAAAAGGTTACTTTTTCGGGAGATTATTGTTTAGTTGCCGTAGGTCGCCGTCCTTATACGGAAGGGTTGGCGTTAGATAAAGCTGGCGTAAAAGTAAATGAAAGAGGACAAGTAGAAGTAAACGAACACTTACAAACAAATGTTTCAAATATTTACGCTATTGGTGATGTGGTTAGAGGGGCAATGTTAGCTCACAAGGCAGAAGAAGAAGCAGTTGTTGTTGCTGAATACTTATCAGGTGAAAAACCTCATATCGACTATAATTTGATACCAGGTGTTGTTTATACTTGGCCAGAAGTTGCAGCTGTCGGGAAAACAGAACAGGAATTAAAAGATGAAAATACCGCTTATAAAACAGGAAAATTCCCAATGCGTGCATTAGGCCGTGCTCGTGCGAGTGGTGATATTGATGGGTTTGTGAAAGTATTGGCAGACAAAAATACAGATGAAATATTAGGTGTTCATATGGTTGGTGCAAGGGTTGCCGATTTAATTATGGAAATGGCAGTAGCAATGGAATATCGTGCTTCGGCAGAGGATATTGCTCGTATTTGCCACGGACACCCTACATATTCAGAGGCTGTTAAAGAAGCTGCAAAAACGGCTTGGGACGGAAAACCTTTGAACTCTTAATAACCTTTTTAATACCATTTGCTATTTGAATTTACGGTAAAAGAAAATGATGATTTTTGCTTTTATATAAAAAAGAAAAATGAGGCATAACAGTAGTTACGACGATTTTTTATTTTGAAATAGAAAGGTAAAAAGGAATTTTTATTTCCGTAAATTCAAGTGGCAATTGGTATTAGTTTTATTTTTTGAGTAAATTTTGAGAGTCAAAACGATATAATGCACACTAAAAAACGCTACAATTCTTTAGTTTTGTAGCGTTTTTAATAATTTAATAAAAAAAGTAATTTTATTCTACAACAAACGTAATAGGTAATTGGTATCCTACACGTACTGGTTTATTTCGTTGTCTTCCTGGTTTCATTTTTGGAATTTTACGAGCAATTCGTTCAGCTTCTTTCTTTAAACGAGGGTGTGGTGCTCTTACTTGTAGGTTTGTAACACTACCATCAACATCAATTTTAAACACGACCCAAATACGTTTTTTACCTGGAGATAACCCTAACTCATTTGCTAATTCTGTATCAAAATTTCTTTGTACTATTTTTTGTAGCTTTTTATTTAAACAAGCCTTTTTTTGTTTTTTTGTACCAGTACACCCTGGAAAAACAGGTACTTCTTCAATAATGGAAAAAGGAACGTCTTCTACTACATCTTCTACTTCCTCTACTTCTTCAATATCGTTTACTTCCACAGCTTCCGTTTCATCAGTTTCTGTTGTTTCAATTACTGTTTCTACGATTTCTTTTTCGTCTTCTACCACTTCAATTTTTTCAGGTGCAGCAGGAGGAGGAGTATTTGTTTTTGGAGGAGGAGGTGGTGGTGGTGTCAACATAATCGTTTCTTCCTCAATTTCTTGCCCCATATTGGCAGTTCCTAAACTACTTCCATCTTGTTTGTCGTAAGTTTTGTTTTCAATGGCTATGTATGTTACAAATAGAGCCAAAACTAAGCCAAGTTGCATAAATAACTTGCTGTAATTTTCTAAATTAGATTTTGGATTTTTCTTAATTTCCATTCTTAATAGTTTTTAATAGTTCGCTAATGTAATTAATTTTTTTAAACAAACACAATAAAAAATCAATTTGATTGCTTTTTTTTGAAAAAAAAGTTAAAAACAAGCAATGCAAAAAGAACACCAATCGTGTTTGCTAAAGCATCTGCATATTCCGCAGTTCTATAGGTCGTTAGTGTAACTTGCAGTATCTCAATAATTATGCCATAAAGAAAACAGACAACAGCAATTAATATTGTCCATTGTCTGTTTTTTGCTAATGCTACAAGCCAAAATAATGTTAGAAAAAAATAAGCCAAAGAATGCTCTACTTTATCAAGATAGGCAAAACTTACGGGTTGTTTCCCTAATTTTACCAAACTTAAAAAAGCAATAATTGCAGTACAAATAATGGCAATAATTAACGAACTACGACTTAATAAGTTCTTGATATGCCTCAGCATCTAATAAATTTGCTATTTGACTTTGGTCTAAAATTTTAACTTTAATCATCCAACCGCCTTCATATGGTTCTTTGTTTACCAATTCTGGCTCATCTTCTAAGGCTTCGTTAAATTCAATTACCTCTCCTGATAAAGGCATAAACAAATCAGAAACAGTTTTTACTGCCTCTACCGAACCAAATACTTCTTCTGCGTCTAATTCGTCATCTAAAGTATCGACATCTACATATACGATATCACCTAATTCACTTTGTGCAAAATCAGTTATACCTATAGTTGCTACATCACCTTCTATTTTTATCCACTCGTGGTCTTTAGTGTACTTTAATTCTGATGGAATGTTCATAATTAGTATTATTTTAATTATTGTTATATATGTATTTAATTTCCTATGTTGTATATAATATTAATTCCTGCATTTATAGACTGCCTTGGAAATGTTGTTGATATTGCATATTCAAAGGTATTGTGATTATAATAAACAGAAGCTGTTAAGTTTTTGTTTAAGTTATAATCGGCAATGAACTTTAACCCAAATAATGTTTCTCCTCCCGTAATTTGATTGTTATCCTTATCTATTGAGCGGATAAGCGTTAAATTATTTCTAAAAGAAAGGTCTGCTCTTAAGTTAATATCTCCTTTTATTGTTTCTCTTCGTCCTGTAAAACGAGTTACAAATTTAACATCTTTTATTTTATATCCAAAACCAATAATGTATTCTGTCCCTTTTACATCAGTTATTGTGTTATTATTAAGGTTAAGCGTTAAACTTCTATCCGTTTTTACGGCTCCTTTCACAGAAAAAGAGTTTTTCATTCTCATATCTAATCGAACCAATGGCGAAAACTCATCAATTAATACTGCTTGCGAAATTAATGTTTTTGGTTGATAATTTCCAGAAATATTTGTTAAGCTTGGGTTATTTGCATCATATTGTGAATTGTTCGTAAAGTTTCCAATGGTGTAAGATGATTTGTATCCGTGTGATAAGGTAAATGATGAAAATCTTTTTTTAATCCATTTGTTTTTCATAAAGCCGTTGTAACGGAGTGTCCAGTTTGGTATTGGAATTTTTCTAAAGATATCAGTACTTGTTGAATTAGGATTAAACCCTGAATACGCAGCCACAAAAGCAGGTAACATAGCCTGTTGTCCACTAACTTGATATCCTGCCGAAGCAGTATTAGGCAATCCCGTTTTTGATGATAAACGGTTGGAAATAGTACTGCGATACTGTAAAAACTTATTAAATAAGGCATCATTATTACTAAAAACAGTTCCTATCATTGCGTGGCTGATACTGTAGTTACCTGTTTCAAAAGTTTTTAAATTGTTGTTTATTCTCCTGTTTTCATAAGTGTTTGTAGTGGCGTTATAATCTCCTAAAACATCTAATTGTTGTGTTAGTGTAGTGGTTTTTATTCTGTTTCCTCTAAAATCAATGGTTAAATTTTTCAAAGGTCTTACAGCAATATTATAATCTATTTTATCGGTTTTAGTTTTTCCGTAAGACTTATTATAATAGATGTCATTAACATTATTAGGGTCTCGAACCACAAGCCAATTATTTTCTATTGCCCTATTCATAATATCTGTTTGACTACCAAAAACAAAGCCTAAAGTGGGGGCAAAACCACCTCCGTAACTATCCCTACCAAGGAAACCTGCATTTGGTTTAAAGCCATCTAACAGCGTTTTATTACTTTGCGAGTAGTTAATTTTTAATCTTTTAACAGATGTTAATATATCATACATTCCTTTTAACATTTTTTGTCCAAAAGAAGCATTCTTTTTAAGGCGATATTTTTGTGAAACTTGTTTTGAGTTGTTTTTTCGTGTTCCTTTTAATAATAATTTTTCTAAACCTATTGTTTTGTAAAAGCGTTTAAAGTCAATGTTTGTAGTAAGTTTATGGGTGTTTGCATTTTGAATTTTATTTCCCATTTTTTGTTCAATATTACCAGTAGCACCACTTTGTGTTATAGGGCTTCTCGAAGATGCTTTCCAGTCAAAATCGGCATCATAACCGTAATTGGTAGATGTTATAAAACCTAAATAAGGTATTTTATTAATAGGCACTTTGTATGTAGCGTTTAACTTTTGATGATAGTGGTCAGAACGTCCTATGGTAAATAATTTATCGTAAATCTCTAATTTTTCATCACGACCAAAATTATCATAAATATAATTATTTGTAGCATTAAAATTTAACTGTAAAGACTTGGTCAAATCAAAGCCTATAGTATAATCCCAATCAAATAAAAATCGGCGTTGCGTTAATTCGGGTTGTTCTGACAGTCCTATATCAAGTAAGTTTCTTGACTGTTGTGTGTTATAACTTCTCGTAAATTTAGAATTTATAGAAACCAACTTAGGAACAGGGTTGATATTAATATCACGAATAAATTTCCAGTATTTTCCTTTTAGTTTTTCTGATTTTTTAAACGGCTCTATCGACCAAGGTTTAAAGTTAAAACTATAACTTGCTCCAACCATTAAGTTTTGATTAATGAATTTTTTAATATTATAATCTCTGTGGTATTCTTCGTTAAACGAATAGGAAAGAGCAAGGTTTTCTACATCATAGAATTTAGGTGTTTTTTTGCTCTCGGGATTTCTATTTTTCTTAACATTAATAAAACTTATACCTTTTCTTCGTGTATAGTCTTGTGCGTTTTTAGCATTTTTTCTTACAATATCCGAGCCTGAGTTTAAGGCGGCGGCTTGTTCTACATCCTTGTATTGCGGATTGTATTTTGGGTCTTTAAATTCTTCGCCATAAGTGTAACTCATTGGTATTTGTAAGCCCCATTTTTTAGGTGTTATTATTTTTCCTAATTGAACATTTGTAGCAACATTATATTGTTTTACTTCTTCAATGCTTCGCTCTTGTACTCTGTTTTCTACGTCTCCAAAGCCTACGGTTGAAATACGCCCTGCCAAAGAAACATCGGCTACATCGGCAAAATTTGTGTTTGCATTTATAACAGTAGCCCAACCTCCTTTATTATCAAACCCAACGGCACGTAATTCATTAAACCATAACTCTGCCGTTTTATCTCCTGCAGCGGTGTTTTTTACGCCTAACATTACAGTTCTTACCTGTGCCAACGTAGGGTTTCCTTTTACTGATATTTTTAAACCATTTGATGTTGTTCCATTATAAATAGTAGCAGCAGAAACTCCAGCACCATCTCGTAGCAATTTAATATTTGCCAGTTCTGTTAATGAAATTTTTAAATTGTTTTCTTCTGGCCACGCTTCTAAGGAAGAAGGGTATGATAGTTTTTTAGAAACAATTAATGGCTTTTCTATTTGATAATAGTTATCATTTAAATCCGTTCCTAATCGTATTATGGCCACCATTTCATTATCCCTTACCGCATTGATGTTGTTTTCAGCGTGCATAAACATTTGCAATGTTTTATAACGTCTCATATCAATAGAGATATTTTTAAACACCGCCCTTATGTTGTCCTGTGGTAAATCGTTGACTTTTAAAGAAATTGATTGTTCGTTTTGTCGTTGAATTCTATTCGTTCCTTGCAGTTGTTCTCTTGAAATTCCTGGAGGTAATACATATCGTTTTTCGTTTTGCTCAATACTTACAACTCCTACTTCAAATTTATTAATTTCTGCTGATGTTAAATCAACTTGAGGAACAATTTTGGGGTCTAATGTTTTTGCATATCTTCGCCAATCCCCTCTTACCAGTTCCAATTCTCCAAAACGCAACACAACTGGTATTTTAAATTCTGTTAAAAATATACGCATAAAACGAATACTGTTAAAATCTGTAATGCCTCCAACTGCTTTAGAGTATCCACTTCTTACAGGGATTCTAAATTGATACCATTTTGTTTGTCTTGATTCTCCGTTAGGTAGTGTTATTGTTGTCTCTTTTACATCTACAATATGATTTTTACCCAACACAAAATCACTTTTATTCATTGATACTTCGTACTCAAAGTACGCACTAACCGTGTTCATTGTTTGGTCTCTGTTGATATCCTCCGTATCGGGATATGCAGAAGATGATGTAGGATATGATTCTCCAGACTGATCAGGTGTTGGCGAATTACCATCTGTACCATTATAGTTTTTGTATCTTGTTAAAATAGATGCGTTTATAGCGTCTAAATTTCCTCCTCTAAAAAACTGAAAATTATCTCCTGCCGGGTCATTTTCACCTGCAAATGCTGGATATTTTGCCTTCTCTTCTTCATCATTTAATCCGTCCAAACCTACATCTTGCTGAGATCTTTCGCCATTTTTATTACTAAAAGCGTATAATATTGATGGGTTTACAGGCACTTTACCCCAAGGTGTATCCGTCATTGGTGAAGGCGTTTCGGAAGTTGATAAACCGTTTTCATATTGTTTGCGAGCGTCTCTTAAAATATCTTCAGACAGGTTTCCTAAATTGATTAATAACTTTCCTGTTCTGTTAGTATTATCATTTGGATTTACTCCTGATGGCAACCCTTCTTTTTCGGTAATTGAATAATTTTCATAAGGGTCTTTTAGCCAAAATTGTATATATTCTACATTTGCCTGTTCAAAATTATTGGTAGTTAAGGAACGCATAATTCCTGCCCAGTTTCCTTCGGCATTTCCTAGCGAAGTATTGTAGTTATAAGGACCTCTTTCTGAGGGATAATAAGCTAAATCTAACGTACGCACAAGGTTTAGTTGTGTGATATCTAAATCCGTATTAGGAAATAATTCAGAATATCTAACCTGTCTTACTTCTTCTCTTGACAATTCTACGTCGTTAATGTTTCCTGGTCTATTACTACTTGATGTATAAAATAATTGGTCAATATTATACCACGCAAGCTTGGCTCTCTTATCGTTATATTGATGAATATCATACGAATTTCCCTGAAGTCCTTGAGAAATAGGGGTACTTGCTAAATGCCATTGCTGTGGGGAACTTAAACTTATAGGTATTTGCGAAGACTCAAAATCATCTAAATAAGATGTTGCCGTTCCATTAATATCAATACCGCTAGGTGTTCCGGGCAAAAAGTAAGCCATATCAGCTCTTACTGATAAATTAGAAGGAACATCGGTTTCTACAAAAGGTAATTTGTTTGCTAATTTTGTAAAATAAGGAACTTCGGTTGAATAATCAACATTAAGTCCTAACATTATGTTGTTAATCGGTTCGCCACCAAAATTAACTTTTGGAGTTATGGGCTTTTCACTAACATTTAAAAAAGTTCCACCCAGCACAAAATTTTCACTAACCTTATGTTCAATGTCAATACCTATAAATGTTTTTCGTTGCTGATTAAAAAAAGTGTTGTTTTCAACACGGGCATTAATTGGAATACCAGAGGCCTCTAATCCAGGGTCAAGAATTTGCACACGTCCTAATTGGTAATCCACAACATAATCTACCCCTTCAACAAGTTGTCTTCCTCCTGCTGTAACCCTTACCGAACCTCTCGGAATATTAAATGCTCCCAGTGAAATTCCTCTACTGGTTTCAGATTTGTAATATCCCTTCAAAAAGAATTTATCTTTATTTTGATATTCGTTTTTAGCCTGTGCCTTGGTCGTTAAATACAATTCTTTAAAACTGTATCGTTGTTTATCTAAAGGATTGGTTAACGTGTTTTCTATATATGTGCCAAAGGGTTCTGTTTCGGGGAATATAATATAGCCTCTTTCCGAAACCACCGTAATTCCTTCAACAAAATCAAAAAAGCCATCTCCGTTGGGTATTGCATACTGACTTTGATCTAATTTGTCTAAGTTTAAAAGGTTTAAAAGAGTTCTGTCCCTAACAGAAGTCTCTTTTGCTCCTTGTAGTGTATTTAGTAGCACTCCAGTATCATCATCACGATATAATAGTTCAAATCTAAATCCTTCTTGTTGTAATGGAAATGCTCCCAGCGGATATATATTTTTCATCATCAAATTCCACGTAGGGAAAGGTGTTTTTTTTGAACCAACAAGTTTTGATGTTGTTAAAATTTCACTTCGTAATAGTTTTACGGCAATATTTGCAGGTGCATTAACCCCATCGTTAGAAAATTCTCCTACCTTAAATACACTTTCTCCATTAGATGCTCCTACAACAGTATATTCAAAAGCAACTGCCAAAACTTCTCCATCATTTAACCTTCTATTTAAGGAAATATACCCTAATTGAGAGTGTAATCTATATTCATTAGGTTGTAGTTTTCGTGCGTTTTGTAAGTACGAATAATTTTGCCCCTGCACCATATTATAAGGGGTTGTGTTTAAGGTGTTGGAAAGTGTTGAGACATCTCTAATTCCTCCTGTTTCGGTAAGTAAATCGTTTAAATTGTTTGCCTTGTTTGAGGGTAAATTTGCAATAAGTCCCCCTACGTTTGCCGTTGCAATATCTTTATCGGTTACTGTTCCTACAGTATTATTAGTTGTTCCGTTAAAATTCGTTTCTCCTAAATCTGCCAATGCTACAATGCTTCGGTAGTCTTTTACATTTTGGTTTTGGTTCGTTACCCAAACCTCTACACGGGTAATTTTAATGGGGCTACTAATAAGCGGATAATTTTCTAAGGATTTGTTATAGGTTTCTCTAAAAAATTGCGATAGGAAAAAATGCCTATCATTATCATAGTCAGTCGCTCTAAATTCAAACGGTTCTATCACGGCACCTCCTTTTGCTACTACGGTTTTTGTTTGTGAGTTTTGTTGAGAAAAAGCAGTTCGTATTGTTGTTTTTCCAAATTGAAAATCCGCACGAACCCCAAATAATGCTTGAGCACCATTTATTAAGGAGTTTTTTATGGGCATATTAATATTACCTGCATCTAATTTTTGTAAAATATCATCTTCTGATGGTGTATATTCTAATTTGATAACATTTTGAAAATCAAAGGTAGATTGTGTGTCGTAATTGGCGGTAACTTTTAATCGTTTTCCAACCTTAGCTTGTAAACCAGCACTTATTTGTTGGTCAAAATCAAATGTAAAATTACTTTGATTTTCTACGGATATTTGTGGGTTTTCTGTTTTTTGATAAACGCCTCCCAGCTTAATGCTTACTTGCCCAGTAGGGATTACCTCAACTTCATTTCCTCCAAAAATAGACTCAAAAAATTTAGAATTTACGTAATATTTAGGCAGTAGGTTTTTTCTTCCGTCTTTTTTAGTTGATTTACCGTCTGCTATTGCTGTTTTTTCCTTGAAGTATCCTTTAATATCGTTTTTTAGGCGATATTTGTCGTATTCCGCAGGGGACATAAAAATAGGTGTTCCTATACGATATTTTCCTATCTTTTCAACCAATACAAATTTACGTAGTTTTTTGTCGTATATAATTTCTGTTTTAGTTGGATTATTAAGAAAAAGAGATCCTTTTTGCCCACTTTTAAAATTATATTTTAGTGGTACAATTGTATCTTTTTTTGTTTGAGAAATACTATCTTTATTTCTATTTTGAGATAATGCAACAACACTTACTAACAAAGCAACTGCTGTAAAAAATATATTGCGATACTTTTTTTCCAAATCTTTTTATAAATTTTTTAATGCTTGTTTTATCAGTGATTCTACAGTAGCATTAGGGGATTCTTTTAGTATGTTTAAGATTATTTTGTCGGCTTGCTTGCGATTAAAACCTAAAACCTCTAAAGCAGATAACGCTTCTTCTTTGTTTGTATTGTTTTCAATTGATGAAACTTCTTCAATATCAAATGTTTTTAATATTTTATCTTTTAAATCAACAATAACACGCTGAGCTGTTTTTGCTCCAATTCCTTTTACGGATTGGATTAGTCGCACATTTTCTGAAGCAATAGCTTGTTGTATTTCTTCCGAAGTCATTGATGATAGCATTGTTCTTGCTGTTCCAGCACCTACACCAGAAACAGAAATCAGTAACCTAAAAACTTCTCGTTCTGTTTTATTGATAAATCCATACAGCGTATGTGCATCATCTCTAATAAACAAATGACTATACAACAACACATTTTCATCTGACGATAATGCCGTAAAGGTATTAAGCGAAATATGAAGTAAATATCCAACACCATTACAATCTACAACAACATAGGTTGGATTTTTCTCTACTAATTTTCCTTTAATTTGTGTAATCATAATTTTTAAATTCTAAATAGTGTTTGCAAGAAAATACTACAA
>FUHQ01000040.1_pt1 | contig 11265 bp, 18 predicted proteins | sample 1003131 | NCBI WGS metagenome assembly FUHQ01 (sample SAMEA4075884, study PRJEB14783) | cnidarian metagenome | reverse complement strand
ATTAATATGCGAAGTTTTTAGTTGTAAATCGTATTATCTGCTTTCACAACAATTAGGACAGCAGGCTAAGTTTAAACAGAAAAAGTTTAGAATAAAATCTAAAATTTAAGACAATAAAAGAATTAGATTTACCAGATAACAGGCATCAACATATTTTAAAAGACGAGATAATTGAACTAAAAAAAACGTCAAGTAAAAAGAAATATCAAGGTAAACTAAGACGAGTTTCTGTGTGGGACGAAAAAAATGAGCAAGTTATTGAACTTATTACCAATCAAATGACTTGGACTGCAAATACAATTGGTGAATTGTATAAAAGTAGGTGGCAAATAGAAATATTTTTCCGTGAAATAAAACAACTTCTTCACATAAAATCATTTATAGGCACATCAGAAAATGTAGTAATGATACAAATTTGGGTGGCTATGATAAGTATTCTTATACTTAAGTTTTTGAAAGAAATGGCAAAATACAAGTGGCATTTATCAAATCTTGTCTGAACCTATTTGTTAAGATTGATTTACAAAAATGGATAGATAATCCTTTTGAAACTGATGTAGGAAAACCTCCCCAAAATATAAGACAGGGGTTCTTTTCTGAAATATTCAAAAATGAAGTCCTAAACTCAATAAATCCGATAAATTTATATACACAGAAATTTATTTAGGGCAGCATTGGGAAATAATATAAAAATTTGTACATTTGTATTTCAAATAAAAATAAAATATGTATCCAGAAGAATTAATAACCCCAATGCGTAATCAGTTGATTAACGCAGGTTTTGAAGCATTATATACTGCTGAAGATGTTGATAAAGCTTTAGCAAAGAAAGGAACAACGTTAGTTGTTGTAAATTCTGTTTGTGGCTGTGCAGCAGGTACGGCTCGTCCTGGAGTGATAGCATCATTAGAAGCGTCTAAAAAGCCTACAAATTTAACTACAGTATTTGCTGGTGTAGAAAAAGAATCAACAGCGAAAGCTCGTGAATATATGATACCTTTTCCCCCGTCTTCTCCTGCTGTTGCCTTGTTTAAAGACGGAAAATTAGTACATATGTTAGAACGTCATCACATTGAAGGACGATCGGCTGAAATGATTGCATCAAATTTAGCTCTCGCCTACGAAGAATATTGCTAATAAACATAATACAATTACCACTTGAATTTATCGTAATAAAATGTCCTTTTTGCTTTTCTTTTACAGTAAATTCAAATAGCAAATGGTATAAAAACCATAAAGCTTGAAAACTCTAAAAAAGACAATACGCTTTCTGTTACGGGGCATTGTTGAAATAGAATAATACTCCCTATGGTCGAGTTATTTCCATTTCAACAAGCCTACAATTATCATTAAATTATTTTTCTTTCAAATTATAGTTGAAACAAAATTCTCATCGTAAGGCAGGTCAATTTTTACGATGGCAAATACCTATTTTAGAAGTTTATTACACACCACAATCAAAACCAATTTTTTACTCTTTCCTTTAGCAACAATTCTGTCAAAAAGAGTCTTGCAAACCTTGTTGTGTTTGTACGCCGAAAACGAACACATAAACAATAAGTTATGTAATTTTTTATTGGTAATATACCACAAAAAAGGTCAACCTATTTCAGTATAATACAGTTCTCCCCTATTTTTTCAGCCAACGGTTTTGTGTATGTGCAGTAGCGGACTTTAAAAGACAAAATCTTCAGTTTAGCACTACACAAAGCCAAAACCTTATTTTTTTTGCTAAATTACAAAAAACAGCAATAAAAATAAGGTTTTGGCGGATAAAAATGTACAAACTTTCAGTTAAGCACCAAACCCGCTATTGCATATACTCAATGTTGCCCATTTGCAGTTTTACACTTACCGCAAAAATAAGAAAAATTAAAGTCGCCTAGATTAAAGGCGACTTGAAAAGCTTTACTGTGTTAAGTAATAATGAGCAATTCCCAGTGAAATAGCATCAAAAACTCCTGCAAAATGATTTTCTGCCATCCATCGTTTACGCTTAGGAAATTCATATTGCTTTGTTTTGGGATACCATTCAATAATTTTTTGAGCAATTTGATATTTTGAATTTCTACCAAATTGAGCAAAGACTTCTTTTATTTCACTCCTTGTATAGTGATTGACTTTTAACCCTAAACCTTCTAATTCTCCTGAAATTGCTTGTATCAATTTTTGTGTTCGTTTATACAACTTCTCTTCCCTCTTTTCAAATCCTCTGAGTAAAACAATATCAGGTTCATAATACGAAAGATACTTTTGTATCCGCTCTAATGATTTTTTAGAGTTTACAGGGCGAATGTGTCCCAAACCAAAGTCGACCAAAGTTTTAGGGGTATGAAACATTGCATAGCCTACACCATAGGCGGTTGGATACAAAGCAAGAATTGTTAAGTTTGTTTTCTTATTTGAATTCATATTATTGGTTTAGTTTCCCTATTAATTTTTCTAAACCTTCAAGGCGTTGCCTGTTTTTATAGGTTTTGGGAAGTAGTTGAATTCTTTCAAGTAATTGAAAACAACGATGTACAATTTCTTCTGTATCTATTTTGAATAAGGAATCAGAAGAAAATTCTGGTAAATCAAATAAAATGTGATACCCTTGTAAAGCTCTGAAATTTTTGGATTTTCCAGCTTCAAAGCGTGATAAATTTGCTTCATCTATATTCAGTAAAAAAGCAACATCTTTTAGTTTCAAGGCATAAGCATTGCGATATTTGGATAAATGATGATTAAATGAATTTTTCATAAATATAAAAAGGCAATGGGATTACTCAATACTTCCATTGCCTTTTTGTATTTTACAATCATTCAAATTTAAAACGGTAGTCTAACAAAATTGTACAAATACAATTTTTTTATTGGTCACTTGAATATATTTCATGTTCTCATTGTGTTGGGTTGTGATATTATTTTTCGATATTTCTTTTTTGAAAAATAATTTGTTGTAATCGTTCTTTATCTGAAAGTTTTTGTGTCCCCTGTGCAATTTTTTCACAGTATTGTTTATTCATTGTTTGTTTTATAGTGTGTAGTTTTTTCACTCTATTATTACCTGCATCTTCATTGACTTTGATTTTTTTGTTTTTTTCAAGCAATAAATTGCATGAAAAATAGAGACGAATACTCGCTCTGCGTTCGTAATTTTTACACACACTATATCCTTTCTCATCTCTTACTTCAATCATTTTTTTGTTAATTAAAGAAGTAATCGCACTAGATACAGAACGGTTAGAAAGCCCTGTGTACGCCATAAATAAGGATTGTGATATCCAAGTCCATTTCACTCGTTTCTTTTGATTATGTGGCGATATAAAGCCTACTGTTCGCCTGATGATAACTAACAATACTTTTAATTCACTTTTATTTAGTGTTTTCAAATAGACATCAAAAAGTTTATTAGGTGTTTGAGTTGTATTTTTGAATACTAACATCTCTAATCATCATACTATTTTCTTGCCTATTCAATAGGCAGTCATAATTGTATTTGTTTTGTTACCAAAGTGATAGACTACCTGCCCAAGCAAATAACTTTTATGCTATTACTTAATGCTATTAGATGTACCAACACAACTTTCTGATGAAAAAAATGCCAAATTTAGAACCTTATTCAAACATCATTACCAAAAGGACATCAGTAAAGAAGATGCGAATACATTAGCACTAACTTTGATGCAATTATTAGGAATTATTATCGAACACCACAGAGGCTATCATCGGTAGCCTTTATTTCTATATTTGCTATACTAAAATTGGTCTTCAAAACATTATACAAATTAAGCCTAAAAAAGGGCGAGGAATGAAATTTTGAAGACCATCTTAATTTGTATTTTCCTCGTCCTTTTTTGGTTAAACTATTATGATACAATCTCAATCTTTGAGGTATTTTCTTTATGCTCGTAAATCGAGTGAATCAGAAGACAGACAAATGGCTTCTATTGAAGACCAAATAAAAGAGGTAACAAAAATTGCCAATGAATTAGGTCTTACTATTGTAAAAGTTTATAGCGAATCCAAATCAGCCAAAGCTCCGGGACGAAATGTTTTTAATGAAATGCTTTTAGCCATTGAAAAAGGAGAAGCAGACGGTATTCTGTGCTGGAAATTAAATCGTTTGGCTCGTAACCCTGTTGATGGCGGAAAAATCAGTTGGATGCTCCAACAAAATATCATTAAACACATTCAATGCTATGGACGGGATTACAAACCATCAGATAATGTTTTGATGATGCAAGTGGAACTCGGAATGGCAAATCAGTTTGTTAAAGATTTAAGTATCGATATTAGACGAGGGGTAAGACGAAAAGCAGAACGAGGGTGGTATCCAGCATCATTGCTTCCTATAGGTTATGTCCATAACAAAGGAGATGAAAATAAACTGACTGAAATAATCTCTGACAACAAAACTTTTCCTTTAATTAAAAAACTATGGAAACTAATACTTACTGGTAACTATTCAATAACTGATATACACAAAAAAGCGAAAAGCATAGGAATTGATGAGACTATTTTATCCTCCAAGACATCTTTTTATAACTTGTTCCGTAAAGAATTTTACTGTGGTTACTTTTATTGGAAAGATGAGAGTGGAATAAGAAAACGTTACAAAGGAAAGCACAAACCTATGATTTCCGAAAAGGAATTTCAAAGAGTGCAAAAGATACTTGATAATAACAGTGCTGATACTCGACCAAAAGTATATGATTATCCTTACAGAGGTTTTATCAAATGTGGGGAATGTGGTTGTGGTATTACAGCAGAACGAAAAAAACAAGCTATTTGCACAAAGTGTAAAACAAAGTTTTCGTGTTTACATAAGCAAGAATGCTCAAAATGTGGAACTCTTATTTCTCAAATGAATAATCCAACGATTACAGACACCACTTACTATCGATGTACCAAAAGAAAAGGACGATGTTCTCAAAAGTTTTTAAGAAAAGAAGATTTAGAATATCAAATTTTTGAAGTCTTAAAAAAGATAGTACTTCCTAAAGATTTCTATTCTTTACTTGTTAATGAATTAAAGGAATTTAACAATACAGATAGCGGACAAACACAACGAATTTCCTTTTTAAAAAAACAAATAACAGAATTAAATAATCGAATTTCAAAATTAACTTTGATGAGAGCTGATAATGAAATATCATCAGAAGAATTTCAAAGAATAAAAGATGATAGTGTTTTGAAAATTAAGGAGTTTGAAAAAGAACTTGGAAGTATTTTATATTTATCTGAACAATGGATTACGATAGCAAACGATTACTTATCATTAACTCAAAATGTGATGAAAACATTCAAAAATGGAGATAATTTGGTTAAAAAAAGTATGCTTCAAAAAATCGGTTCGAACCTAACAATTTTAGACAGAAAGCTTTATTTTTCAATGTCTAAACCTATATTATCTATCATTGAGGGATATAATCTACATACCCAAGAAAAAAGACGGTTCGAACCTCCCAAATCGCCTTGTAAAACAAAGCGATTTGGGAGGTTTTGATACCTCAAATACAGTTTGGTCCACATTTCTGAAAAAAGTTAGAACCTCTATTGTAGAATTACCATAAAAATCTGATACACTAAATTTATCAATCATGAAGAAAATACCTGCCATTTATTTTGGCAAAATTATTAGTAAAAAAGCACCAAATTAATGGTGCTTTTAGTTTTTAGTTATTTCAACCAAATCTCTTGTGCTTTTTCAAATCCACACCAACGATTATTTTCATCATAACCTCTCCCTGCTAACTCATCACGAATGAGTTTTTCAAAAGGAATTTTAGAATGCAAAATAAATTGTAATATTTCCGTATCAACAACCGAAACTATTCCAATTATTTTTTCCCAATGGAAATGCATATGGGTATCCATTCTGATATGACGAATTTCATCGTATGATAATTCTTTGTGGTTTTGAGGTGTTTTTACAAACTCCATTTCCAATTCACCTTTGGTAATGTCTTCACATACACCCCAATTGTCATCGGGTCCTGTGAGTATGCCAAATTGTAACTTTGCCAATCGGTATTTGAAATTCATCCAAAGCATTTGCTGGACAGCCTTTTCAAATGAATCAAAAAACTCTACAAACTCTAAACTATTTCTTTGTTCCATTCTCTTTACTTTTAAGTGATTCATCTTTTTTACTTGGTTGTCCGTTAAGCGAAATAATATCATCACGAGAAGACTTTGGATCTGCTCCCTTTTTTCGTAAAAGTCTTTGTGTATTGAAAAGACTTCTACACTTGATATTAAACTGCGTATAATTTACAGGCTTTCCGTCTGACACGTTTTTTACATAAACATCATACAATGCCCCATTAGTCATCTGATTATCTGTTGCTTTTAAGATAATATCCAATACGGAACTGGCGACAGTATTCATTCCTTGTTCGATATTGAGCGTTTCAAAACCCAAACTTTCAAGTTCTGCTTTCTTTTTTTCGTCAGCGTATTTAATCAAAACAGATGCGTCTTTTCGGTAGCCTTTAAGTCTATCAAGAATCGCTCGTTTTTCTTCTTTTACGGTTTCAATCTTAACTTCTGTTTCTTTAAGCAGAGTTTGGTCTGCTTTAATATTTTCAATCAAAGCATCAATAATACTTGTGTGTTTCATTTTCTTTAATTTTAATTATTTAATTTCCATAATTTTTTAATACTAACTTGTGTTGTCTTAAATTCTTTTGAATGTATCAACACATCCATCTGCTTTTTTGCCTCATCATAACTAGTATAAAAAGTTTGAGGTTCTGTGCAGTAATGTTCAAAATGTTCTCCATCAAGAGCCACGAAAATGACAAATACTTTTTTCATTATATTGGTTTATATAAACTTAAAATATGTACTTCATTAGGGTTATAACTTCCCTGTTTACAAAATTCATCCATTGCTTCGGTAGCTTGTTTTTCAGATTCATAAAATCGAAAAGGCTGTTTATCAACCAATAAAACATCGTCTTGCTTTACCATAGCATCATAAATCCCAAAAACTCTTTGGGGTTTTCCTGCTTTTCGCTGTAAATTCCTGTAATTGTTGTGGTCGTATTCATCCCAATCTTTCAGTGACTTTTGTCCGAGATAGTGGGTTTGTAAACCGAGCTGTTTCAAGGTTTGATGAACGGAAACTATATTTAGAGCAATGTTTTTATTTTGCTCTTGTTCCCAAGTGTCTAAATAAAAAGATAAGATGTTGAGCGTACTCAAGTATTCTAATGATTGCTCATTTCTTAATTTTACTATTTCAAACGGTTTTTCTACATTCCCGCCATAGACAAAGGTCAATATTTCAATAATTTCACTTCGTGTAAAGTATTTTTCAAATACAGGATGTATTCCTTTTTGATGAGATTTTTCTAAAAAATCTTTGAGTATTTCAAACATCTGCTTGAAAACTTGTTGCGTGTTAATATTCATAATTATTTAATTTTAAGGATTATACTTTTTGTTACTCTGTTGGTTTGCAATGATTTTCAATCGTTGCAAGAAGATGATAATAATCTTTACTTGTTGCTTCATTAAGAACAGCTTCAATTTCTTCTTTTTTCCAACCCTCTCTTTGTGCTTGTTTTTTAAATACAGCCATTATTGCAAAGGCATTTCCATTTACGCCAACCAAATCAAGGTTGACCGTTTTGTTGATAATTTGTTTCATTTTATTTTATTTTTAAGTGAATATTTATTGTTTATTGAATCGGATAATTAGCTGTTAAGACTTCTATTTTCCGTTTTTTCTTTGCTCCGTTATTAGACTTTGAAGCGGATAAAGGTTTTTCAAATCGGATGCTGTACCATCCATTTTTTTGGATGTACTCGTCTAATATTTCTGAAGGATAAGAACTCAAGAGAAACTTCCCTTTTACATTGGAAAGGATATCAAGAAGTTGGACATAATCTTCTCTTGAATAGCCTGTATAATGTCCTTGATTCACATCAATATATGGTGGGTCAACATAATGAAATGTTTCTAGCGTATCTCGACTTTTAATGACTTGCAAAGCATCGTTACTTTCTATATCAGCATTTTCAATACGCTCTTGTATTTCTGTATTAAAACGGAGTTTTTTGTTCTTAAAGGCTTTGGTTCGTTTCCCGTATTTATCATATCCCCAAGAAGAGATAGAACAAGCAAAACCAGCATTAGTTGCATAATAAAACGCCCACGCTTGTTGAATTTCATCAAACAAATGAGGCATCTTATAAATCGCAATAGCAACGGCATAACTGGCTCGTGAAAATAAGGTGGCTTCAATTTTTTGTTGTAACTTTTCAAAATCAGTTTGCAGGACTTTGTAAAAATTAATCACCATATTGTTGATGTCATTAATCGTTTCTGCCTCACTTGGTTCTTTGGCAAAGAACACTGCCCCACCACCAAAAAAGGCTTCTGTATAAATTTTATGTTGTGGGATTCTTGGCAGAATTTCTTTTAATAGATTAACCTTTCCTCCGTAATAGGTAATGGGTGTTTTAGGCATAAATTGCTTAAAAAAAATTAACTGGATAATTATTCTTTTCAAGGTTCGTTTGATGCTATTATGAACTTTTGAAAAAAATAGTGGTAGTCTAACAAGTTTGTATTGATATTAAATCGGCTAATACTTTACTTACCTACAAAAATAAGATACAATTTATGTAGAAAATTAAAATTAATTTAATAAATTTGTAACTATGAAAAAAAATAAGCACCAGTTTTCTTCATTGATTTCCAATGAAGAACACCTTAAAAAATCAAAAGAGGTCTTAGAAAAAGAGGTTTTACCTTATTTGAAAGATAATCAAAAAGCCTATAAAAAATATTTGCAAGATAAAAAGTTTAGCCTTGCTCCCAATCAAAAAATAGTTATCAATGGATAAACCCTGCTTGGTTATTGTTGCAGGATGCAATGGCTCAGGTAAATCTACTTTTTCTCAAACATATGTTAAAAATATTACTCCGTTCGATTTTGATAAAAAATTTATGAACAAATATAATACTATGTTCGACAGTGAATTAAGAGAAAGTATTGCTCGTAGATTAACCATAAGTGAATTTGAAACAGCTATTATTGAATCCTTTTCAAAGAAGAAAAATTTTTGTTATGAAACAAATTTTGATTCAAATCCTATCTATTGGGCAGAAAAAGCCAAACAACTTGATTATCATTTGGAACTGCATTTTTATTGTTTGGATTCGTTAGAAACAGCAAAACGAAGAGTTTTTTATAGGATAAATAATAAAGGTCATTTTGTCCCTGATAACACCATAGAATATAAATGGAAAAAGGGGTACAAAAACCTTAATTTATATTTTGAATTATTTGATAAAATATTATTGGTTGATAATTCAATAGATGGATGCCAACCTAAAAATATTTGTACTTTATCTAAAAATAGAAAAGGTGTCTATGATATAGAACTATTTTCTGAAATACCTGATTATGCAAAGAGAAGGTTTCCTAAAATTTATAATCTTCTTACAAATTAAACACAAAATCTCAATCAAATTTTTGATTGAGATTTTTTTATCTGATGCGGTAATAATGTCGTTGCCGAAAAGGCTCGTGTTGGCTTTCCGTTTATCATTAATTTGAGAGAGATTTCATAATTTGGAAGATTTACAAAATCGGAAACTTCAAAAACAGGACTAAATTCTTTTTCTAACAAACGGGCATCTGCTTGGGAAACTCTAAAACTAACAATGGTGCCCACATTTCCCAAAAGAGCATCTAATATTTTCGGATTTAATTGTGAAGTATATTGATGACTCATTATCATTCCTATTTTAAATTTCCGTAATTCTGAAAGCATATCTACCAAACTCAAATTGGTGTAATTTTGAAACTCATCTAAATACACGAAAAAAGGTTTTCGCTGATTCTCTGCGATATCAATTCGTGAAAAAGAAGCTGAGGCTAAGGAGGTCAAAAGCAATGACCCCAATACATACGATGCCTCTGTTCCAATAACTCCCTTTGATAAATTAACCAAAAGAATTTTTTGCTCGTCCATTATTTTTCGTAATGAAATTTGTTCTTGATTTTCAATTAAAACCCTACGAACAGAAGGATATGACAAAATAGCTCCTAGTTTATTATAAATTGGAATAAGGTCATTTTTTGTATAGTTTTTGAATTCCTGTGTCCAGAATTTTTTAACATCAGGGTTTATGATATTGGGAATACATTTTTTTTGAAATTCTTTTTCGTGAAGTAATCTTTGAATGTCTGAAAAATTAGTTTGCGGTTGGTCAAGTAAGGTCAATATGGTATTTCGCAAAATGTGAGATAATTTTACACCCCAACCTTGATTTCCCCATAATCGTTGAAAAACTTCTAAAATATTACCTGTGATTAAGGCTCGCTTTTCATAGGAAACTTTACGAAGCGGATTATATCCTAATACTAAATTTGGATTGGTCGCATCTAAATACACGACTTCCGATTTTCTGAAATAGGGAATATCATCAAAAACTTGTTGCACTAAATCACCGTGAATATCTATCAAGCAAAATCCGTGAAGTGAAAAAATATCTTGATTTATCTTTGTTCGCAACAAATTACTTTTTCCTGTTCCTGTACGACCGAGAATATAGAAATGATGTAATCTGTCCTGTAAAAAAATACCGAATTGTTTTCGGTTTTCTCTAAAATTGGTTTCTGCAAAATAACAGATATCGTTGTTTTGGTGGAGCATACAAAATAAATGTTGCTCTCTTTTATGGAAAATAAAAGGCGGAGAGTTTTTTACTAAACAAAAAACCTCAATCAAAAATTTGATTGAGGTTTGACTTAAGTTTTATCAATTTAAAAAATCATCTAACTGTTTCAATAATTCTTCAAATTCTTTATCGCTAATATTTTCTTTATCTGATTTATCATAAATAGAAAGTAGATAGACTATTTCACCAGAAATAACAACATTCACGATAACCCTTGCACCACCTGATTTACCTTTGCCTTTAGACGTAATTGCTAAACGAATTTTATAACAATTTTTACTCAAAGAAACACCCTGTATTGGTTCTTTTTCAAGGTCTTTTGCAAACACAGAAAAGTCTGATTTCATAGAAGAATACTTTTTTGCTATTTTTTTAAAAGCTCTTCTAAATTTTGGAGTAGCAATAATTTTATAACTCATCTAACAATTCTTTTACAGGAATCCCCTCTAATTTACCCTGTTTAATGAGGTTTAACTCTTCAACAGATTCTCGAATATCATTCATAAGTTCTGCTTTTTCATCAGAGATTACTTTGGTGCTTTTTACATTTAATTTTTGCAAAAGTTTCATTACAAACGA